>VOFG01001841.1_pt1 | contig 10586 bp, 14 predicted proteins | sample 5384171 | NCBI WGS metagenome assembly VOFG01 (sample SAMN12384726, study PRJNA508395) | human gut metagenome | isolation source: healthy gut F | host: Homo sapiens | reverse complement strand
AATGCGGTACTGTTTCACATACTGATGGGCGTGGTACCAGCAGTTGCCGGAAACTGCGCAGGCAAGCGCTTTCGCTCAGGGCCACACTGTCCGCAATGCGTTCCACGGTCAGTCCCTCGGCATAGTGGCCTCCACAAAACGCAGCATCTGTTTCCTTTTGGCGCTGGGCCGCCACCTGCTCCTGCCGGATGCTGCGGCACTTCGCCCACTGGGCAGGGGCCGCGATGGGTGCAGCGCCGCCGAAAGCAGATACCGAACCCGGTTCTCAGCCTCCGCTTCGTCCACCGCATGGAAACAGCCGGGAATTGACAAACACGCCCTGCCCGGTCTGCAAAACCAGCCGGGCTTTGCTCACGTCCACCGCCAGCGGGCCTTTTACGGCAAGGATGTATTCAAACTCTTCATGCCAATGCCATGCTACCGGTAGCTTTTGAGGTCCTCTTCATAGCAGGCAATAGGAAACAGTGCGCTGCCGTGCTGCACCAGTTCCCCTGCCCTCGTCATCCGCCACAACATCCGGCAGGCAGTTGAGCCCGCCCGCTGCTGCACAGCTGGTCTGAAATGCCACGATCAGCCATCTCTTTCCGTCAGGTGCACATCCGCATCCGCGCCGGTTTTGTTGTATCAATCGGGCGTTTTTATCCTAATATTCCGCTCCGATGTGTGATATTATTACATCAGCAAAGTATAAGATGCATTGCAAGTATAACACGCTTCCCGGGAGGAACTCAAGATTCATGGTACAGCTTCTGCTTCCGATCATTTACATCTCGTTCATCAGTCTGGGCCTGCTGGATTCCCTAACGGGGTCGGCGTGGCCCTCATCCGGCGCTCGGTGTGCCGGTGTCGGTACATCGCCCTGTTCCAGATCGCACTTTCTGCCGTGCTTTTTGCAGCCTTCCCCTGTGGCATAAACGCCCCGATGCTGCCCCGGACGGCACCGTACCCAAGGCGTTGACCCTGCCGCAGGTATTCGCGCTGCCGGGCGCGAAGGAAGTGATGCTCTGCTTCTTCTGCTACTGCGCACTGGAGACCACCGCCGGGCTTTGGGCAAGCAGCTACCTGACGCTTGCGGCAGGTGCCCGCCCAGACGGCTGCCAGCTTTGCCAGCCTGTTCTATATCGGCATCACGGTGGGGCGGGGCGTCTGCGGCTTTTTGACCCCTATTCATCAGGCCATTCTGCACGTTCTGGATACCACCATGGATGCGCCGGTGCTCAGCGGCGGGCCCATGGAGCTGACCGCCGAAAAGAACGCCTACCTGCAGAACCACATTGAAAAGCTGCTGGCCAGCGACGATATCCGCCAGTGCCGCCCGCTGCCGGACTCAGCCTTTAAAAATGAGCTGGAACACAATCAGGACTTTGTGGATCTTTCCTGCCGCATTGCCGGGGTGCTGTTCGACTATATGCACGCCCACACCACCATTCCCGGGGCAGACCTTGCCGTGGTGGATTTTACCTGGGACGGTGCGCCGTGGCTGGGCATCCTGAAGTTGAACTATAAAAACGGCTACACCCACTACACCGAGACTGTAGAGGGCGCCCCGGTGAACTCCATCATCCAGCAGCGCGCCTGCCTGCCCACCCAGAGCGGCAAGGTGGAGGAGGGCGCACTGGTAGACCTGACCGATTACTCCATGCGGCTGCTGGCCCCTGCTCTACCGACTGAGCTACAGAGGCAAATAAAAGCGACCCGGATCGGGCTCGAACCGACGACCCCCAGCGTGACAGGCTGGTGCTCTAACCAACTGAGCTACCGGGCCATATGGTGGAAGTTAACGGGCTCGAACCGCTGACCCTCTGCTTGTAAGGCAGATGCTCTCCCAGCTGAGCTAAACTTCCACATAATGGAGCGGCCGACGAGGCTCGAACTCGCTACCTCCACCTTGGCAAGGTGGCGCTCTACCAGATGAGCTACGGCCGCATATTCCATGTGTTTTCCCGGTTGTTGTTCCCGGCGACGTCGATTATTATACCGCACCCCCGGCAATTGTCAACCACAAATTTGCATTTTTTGCAAAAAAATTTTCTGCGCACAAAAGTTTGGCACTCACACCGCCGTTCATTCATGTTTGCCGCTGACACGAAGAAAATTTAATTGCTTTCTCCATCCTAAACCATTATAATAAGAATGTCAAATTGTCGCCTGCAAAAGTGTTCTGCGTCTGTTATGCCGCCGCGGGCATGCAGGCGCGTTTTCATGCACAGAAATCTTGCCAGCAAAAGGAGCAAACGCAATGTATAAGATCACTGAAAAGTCGCGCTGAACCCCACCGTGACAAAGATGGTCATTGAAGCCCCGCTGATCGCCAAAAAGGCAAAGCCGGGCCAGTTTATCATTGTGCGCCCGTTTGAGGACAGCGAGCGCATCCCCTGACCGTGGCCGGTTACGACCGCGAAGAAGGGCACTGTGGACATCATTTTCCAGATCGTGGGCGGTACCACCATGGAGCTGAACAGCCTGAAGGTCGGCGAGAGCGTCCACGATTTCGTGGGCCCGCTGGGCCGTGCCACCGAGGTGGAGGGTCTGAAGAAGGTCTGTGTCGTGGGCGGCGGCGTAGGCTGCGCCATTGCCCTGCCCATTGCCCGTGAGCTGCACGAGCAGGGCTGTGTGGTGCACAGCGTGGTCGGCTTCCGCAATAAGGATCTGCTGATCCTGGAGGACGAGTTCAACGCCTGCAGCGACGAGCTGCGCATTATGACCGACGACGGCAGCTACGGCACCAAGGGCGTGGTCACCGCTGCGCTGGACGAGCTGGTGGCTGCCGGCAACCAGTACGATCTGGTCATCACCATCGGCCCGCTGATCATGATGAAGTTCGTGGTCAAGACCTGCCAGAAGCACGGCCTGAAGAGCATCGTTTCCATGAACCCCATCATGATCGACGGCACCGGTATGTGCGGCGGCTGCCGGTTGATGGTGGGCGGCGAGACGAAGTTTGCCTGTGTGGATGGTCCCGATTTTGACGGCCATCTGGTAGACTTTGACGAAGCAATGGCACGCGGCACCATGTACCGCCCGTTTGAGGCCACGCCCGTGAGGCAGCCTGCAATCTGCTGAATCAGGAGGTAAAATAAGATGGCTTTCAATATGGACCCGAAGAAATGCCCCATGCCCACCCAGGACCCCAACGTCCGCAACAAGAACTTTGAGGAAGTGGCACTGGGCTACACCGCTGAGATGGCTGTCAACGAGGCCAAGCGCTGCGTCCACTGCAAAAACAAACCCTGCCAGACGGGCTGCCCCGTCGGCATTGATATCCCGGAATTCATCGGCCATGTGGCAGAGGGCGATTTTGAGGCCGCTTATCAGGTCATCAACCGCTCCTCTTCCCTGCCTGCCGTCTGCGGCCGTGTCTGCCCGCAGGAGAGCCAGTGCGAGGGCAAGTGCACCCGCGGCATCAAGAACGAGCCCGTCGGCATCGGCCGTCTGGAGCGCTTTGTGGCCGACTGGCACCGCGAGAATGTCCACACCGCCCCCATCGTTCCCGCGTCCAACGGCCACAAAGTCGCCATCATCGGCGCCGGTCCTGCCGGCCTGACCGCCGCAGGCGATCTGGCTAAGCTGGGCTATAAAGTCACCGTGTACGAGGCCCTGCATGTGGCCGGCGGTGTGCTGATGTACGGCATCCCGGAGTTCCGTCTGCCCAAGGCGATTGTCCAGCAGGAGATCGACGGCCTGAAGAAGATGGGCGTGGATTTTGAGTGCAACATGGTCATCGGCAAGGTACTCACCATCGACGAGCTGATGGGCGAGTACGGCTATGAGGCCGTGTTTGTAGGCTCCGGTGCCGGCCTGCCCCGCTTTATGGGCATCCCCGGCGAGAGCCTGAAGGGCGTGTACTCCGCCAACGAGTTCCACCCGTTCCAACCTGATGAAGGCTTACCTGCCCACCAGCAAGACCCCCATCCGCACCGGCAAGAAGGTCGCCGTTGTGGGCGGCGGCAACGTGGCCATGGACGCTGCCCGCAGCGCCCTGCGTCTGGGTGCCGAGACGGTGTACATCGTCTACCGCCGCGGCATGGCTGAGCTGCCCGCCCGTAAGGAAGAGGTGGAGCACGCCGAGGAAGAGGGCATCATCTTCAAGACAGTACATCCAGAGCAAATAAATTTCCAAGGTGGCTGCGAACGCAGTGAGCAGACGGATGAGGGGTAATTTAAGGTAAAATGCTGCTGTCCCGCACCCTCATCAGTCACCTGCGGTGACAGCTTCCCCGACCGGGGAAGCCTTCCTTCGGAAAGCCGATTTCCATGTGTGAAGGTAGGCAGCGCCCACTGAATACCGGATATAAAAAATCCCCTGTGCCAGCGCACAGGGATTTTTTGCATCTTATTCTGCAGTCTCCGTTGTGAGCACCGGGTAGCCCGTCCGCACGCACCGCACGGCACAGCGGGCACGGCCGCCTGTGGTGCAGGTGAAGAGGGTCAGATCCCAGTTATCGGAATCTTCCGTCTTTTCGGTCATTTTTTCGATCTGGGTAGGCTGCAGATTCTCCACATAGGAGACCTCATAGCTCCACCGCATGCCGTCCATATCGGTAAAATAGACCTGTGCCCCTTCGGCCAGCCATTTGATGGGGCTGAAGTGCTTTGCATAGTTATGGGCGCAGACCACCATGTTGTCCGCGTAGGTGGAGCCGGAGTACCGGCCGGGCGCGATCTTCAGACCCGCATAGCTCCACTCGCTCATCACGGGCAGGTCGAGCCCAATGGAGGGATGGACAGGTAGCCGATGTAGCCCAGCCGTCCAGTTCCGTCTCGGTCATGGGCTGGGCAGGGTCCAGCTCCGGCTGCAGCACAACAGTCTCCGACTTTGCCTTTTCCTCAACCGTTGTGGTCAGGGTCTGTTCCAGCTCTCCCAGCGCCTGCTGTGCCGCTTTGTCTGCGCGGGCCGCATCCCACTTGTTGTCCAGGCAAGGCGCCGCCGCCGCCAAAATGAGCAGCGCGCCCAGCACCATACATATCTTTCCAATTTTCTGTCTCATGGCAGCGCTTCCTTTTTGTTCAGCACCCAGCCAGCGGCAAACAGCAGCACACCGCTGACCGCCAACACCGGCACAGGCCAGTTCAGCTGGCCGGTCTGGGGCAGGCCGCTCATGACTGCGCCGTCCGGACGGCCCGCCAGTGCGGGATTATCCGGGTTTCCCGGGGCTACCGGGTTGTCCGGATTGCCGGGAGCCACCGGGCTGTCCGGGCTGCCGGGCGAGACCGGGCTATCCGGGCCATCCGGGTTCTTGGGCGTATCCGGGTTTGTGGGCTGTTCCGGGGTGCCGGGCTTGTCCGGCACGGGAGTGGGCGGCACAGGCGGCGTATCCGGGTTGACGGGGGTGTAGCCGCCCACCTTGGGGGAGGCGTCCACCTCATAATTCCATTTCCCGTTCTCTGCCATGGGCAGGGAAACGAGGAACGGTTTGATGGGCGCATAGCCATTGGAGGCCTTGCTCTGCACGATCAGGTACAAGCCAAGTTCCAGATCTTCAAAGGCGGCATTGCCGTCTGCATCAACGGTTTTTGTGGTGCCCCGTGCGCCCTGCGGCATATATTCCAGCAGCTGGTCCGCCAGCGTGCTGTCGGTCAGGTCGCCCAGCGCGATGCCGCAGCCGTAAAAATCGCCGCAGTATTCAAAGCTCAGGTCGCCGTTTTTGTGCTTCACCTCAGCCACGCGGTACAGCGTCAGCTGACCGCCGCTCAGGGCCTTATCCTTCGCGCTGTCGTACAGTGCAACGCGGATGGTGCCGGTGGCGGGGTTTCCGCTGGCATCCACCAGCCGGATGTTCGCACTGGTGGCAAGGGCGGGCAGTGCACCTGCCGCCAGAAGGCACAGCATCCAAAGCAGGGCTGCAAACCGCCTGCACAAGCTTTTCTGTTCCATCGGCTGCTCACTCCCCTTTCTCTTCGTGTTTTTTGCGTTTGGCCAGCAGCAGGGCCGCACCCACGGTCAGCATACCGCCCACCGCCGCAAAGGGCACCGTGCCCATGCCACCGGTGGAGGGCAGCTCGTAGCTGCTGTAGACATAGTTCCGGAGGTAGATCTTGCCGGTCTGGATGCCGTTGTTGTTGCTGGTTTCCAGCGTCCAGCTGCCTGTCGTAGCCTCTTCTACCATATAATAGCACGGGTTTCCTTTATTGTCCGTTGCTGGGGTTTCCGTGCTCGGCCATGTATACGACCATTTGTTCTCCGAATTCAGCGAGACTTCCTCTCCCACTGCGGTCTTTTTCTCCGCTGTCTTTGTTCACGCAGTACAGCTGCACCTTGACTTCCTCCACCGGGGCCGCGACCGAATTGCCAGTGTCCTTATCCAGCCAGGACTTGACCACCGTCAGCTCCTGATAGGTGTTGCGGATCTCCATGGTCGTGGTCTTGACATCGCTGCCGAAGACAATGCTGTTCTTTTCAACGGTCACGCCATCCACAATCAGGTTATTTGCTGTGCCGGTCGCAGCCCGATATGCCGTTTCATGATCCTCAGTCTCCTGAGCAAACAGTACGTAGTGCGGGGTCTGGTCAAGCTTGTAATTCGCCGGGGCTTCCATCTCCACAAGGCGGTAAAGCGTGTCAGTTTTCAGCGTATTGTACTTTCCTGTGGTTGTCACACCCAGTGTGATCTTGCCGCTTTCGCCAGTCGATATCTTGCCGCTTTCACCAGTCGATCCGTTGTCCCCTAGAGTCCAGCTTCTCGTTGTTTTATCATAGTACTCAATGGAGAATTTCGCACCTTTCAGCGGCATGCCGGTATAGCTGTCCATTTTGTTCAGCAGCAGCTGGCCCATTTTGACAGTAGCCCCCGAGCTGTTGTGCTGCACCTCAGTTTTAATGCCATCCTTCTTTGTGTCATTCAGATAGACGCTATTGGAAAGCTCCGGTGTCACCGCTGTGCCGGGGTCGATCACGCACTCGTATTGCATTACGATAGCCGTCGCGTCCGGCACGCTGACACGCAGCCAGTAGCCTTTATCAGGGGACAGGATCTGGCAGACGCCTTCCGGCAGCTCTTCGCCGATGGTGGGCTGGCCGCCTGAGAACTCGTAGGAATAAAACTTTACCGTGCTGAGATCGCCGTAGGCATCCGCGCCGGCTTTCAGTTCCAGCTTGTCTTGCAGCGTGAGCGGTTCGCCGTTGTTCAGCTTCTGGCTCGACGGGTTGATGTACACGGTATAGCGGACGCGGTTGGTCGGCTGGCCGTCCTCCTTCACCTGCTCGCCGGTCTTTTTCACCTCGGTGGCATCGCGGGTCACCGTAGTAACTGTGGACGATTCTTCATTGCCCCATTTTGCGGTGTTCTTATAAGAGATCTCGCTGAGACGCAGATCACTCCATCTCGGGTCTTCGGAGATTTTCACCTTGTACAGGAACTGCACCGTATGGCTCCGGCCGTCCGTGTTGTAATTGCTGAGACGCAGCGTCAGCGTGCCGTTGTTATCACACACGGCGCTCCAATGATTATTTTCGTCTGCCTTATTATTTTTGTTTACCTTTTTTCGCCGTCCACCAAAAGCTCTGTCTGGCTCTCCAGATACTCCGTGTTGGGCGGAAGGGTATCCACGATCACAATTTCTTTTTTCTGGCTGGCAGCTGTTGTCAGCGCCACACGGTAGCACAGGCGCTTATCTCCCACATCCTTATACGCCACCGTGCTGTCCTTATTGTAAGTATTGCCTTTATCCGTAGAGACTTGCTTTTTAAAGGAATCGAAACGGGTATAGGTATCCCGATCACTGGTCGTGCCCGTAACTTGATTACCGTTTTGAGTTACATACGCGGCGTTCAAATACTTCCGCGTTTCGCCGTTTGTCACCTTGTCCCTGTCTTCGTGCGTAGTGACGGTCAGTTCCATTTTAAGCACCGGAAGGTTCTTGACCGTAATTTTGAAGGCACGGGCCCTTGTCGTATCGTCCGTCACTAGCGCCCGCGCATGATAATCCGAGAACGCTTCAATGGTCAGGTTACCCTTCACCTCCGCATATCGCTTGGTACTGCCGTCGCGCAGCTTCAGGGTCAGGGTGTTTTCCACGGCAGTTTCCAACTCGTTCTTATAGAACCAGTGCCGTGCACCATCCGCGTCCACGTCCAGGCGGTTGTTACCTGCATCTTGCGCGTCCATGACGTCCACCAGTGTAAAGTCGGTGCCGCCCAGATCGTTGGTGACCACGATATTCCAGCTTGCAACACCATCACTATTTGTGCTGACATGCTTTTTGAAATCCCCAGTCGCCCTTGCCGAATACGAGCTCTTTTCTGCTGTAAAGGTATCGCTGCCCTTCGTTGCCGTAGCCGTGTTGGTCACTGCACCATTCGTTGTCGGGCTATTTGTGCGGAAGGTAAATTCGTAGGATATGGCAGTGCTTTTTTCTGGGATCGTATAGCCGTCTTTCAGCTTTTTTGTGCAGTGATGGTATCAAAATTCTTGCCATCCGCTTTAACGGTGACATCTCCCAGCACTTTAAGCCCCTCGGGGATGACGTCCTGCACGGTATAGCCCCACAGAAACTCTCCGTAACCGTTGGCCGCAGCCTTCAGCGTGATGGTCCATTCGATCGTACCATCCTCTTTCAGCTTGCCATCCTTGGAAAGACAGCGCCAGAATGAAACATATTGGGCATCTTTTCACATCCCGTGCATCCTTTATTCCGGCAAGGCCCTTGTTGTACATTTTGCCGTCATTGTCTTTGCACTTGTTCATTTCGTCCGGGGTCACCTTGGTCGTGTAGCAGAGAATGTAGCTCTCGCCCGGTTCCAGAGCAGGCAGATTCTCCACCAAAATAGAGCGGTTCAGCTCATTCTCATTGAAACCTTCAGCTTATACTCATTACTCGAAACCAGAGTGCCGGGTGCATTCTGCTCTGCTTCCAGTTTGAACACCTTGACGCTGTTCTCCACATAGCTGCCGAGCACCTGAATCCCGCTGCCGCTGAAGCTGCCGCTGCTGTCGCCGTTGAGCTGGTCGCCGATGCGCACGGTTTTGTCACCTGTGCCTTTTTTGGTGGACGCTTTCACATACCAGCGCAGGTAGTAGTTTCCTTCCTTGTCCCAGTAGTTGAACCCGCCACTGACATATTTGTTGTCGTCCAGTCCTTTGCTCACCGCAATATCGCCGTCCGGCTTTTTGATGATCAGATTGAAATCATCGTTAAAGATCACCTTGCCGTCCTCTCCGGCCTGCGAATAATCAACGTCCGCTTCAAAGGTGAAATCTCCCGTAAATGGCATACCCTTCAGGATTTCCTGATTCGTAAAGGTCATTTTTACCTCGCCGGACTTGCTGATGGTATAGCTGCCCACAACTTCCGTGCCGCGGTAAACCTTACCATCAGCCTCTTTTGTCAGGGTCAGACCATTAGGCAGCTGGTAGGTCAGCGTGTTGTTTGTGCTGCTGACGATTCCGCTGCCTATGAAATAGCTCAGTTCGACCTGCACGGCTTCGCCGTCCTTAAACCGGTATCCATCCTCAATCGGCACCCAGTTCTTGCCCTTTTTTTGCTGATAACGACATTGGTGATGTGATCAGACAGGTTTATTCCGCTGTCGCTCCGCTCCATTGCCATCATCATCGGGTAGTCTGCATCCTGTTCCAGTGTCTCACCGATCCACTCTACCCTTGCTGAGAAGCCCTCGTTTTCTTCAGGGACAGTCTCCGGCTCTTCCTCCGGTACGTCATCCTCCTGCGCCTTATGGGCTGCGGCCAGATCGATCACATCCGTGATCTCGTCCGCACGCAGGGGACACCTCGGCCACCTTGCCGTCCACGTCGCCGGAGATCACGGTCAGGGTGCCGGTATCCGCGTCCACATCCGACACGATGCCCACGGTCTCGGTGCTGACGGTGCGCTCCTCGGTCTGGGGCTCAGCAGCGGCAGGCTCCAGCGAAAGCAGGGCAATGTCTGCATCGGCAGAATCATCCATGATCTGCGGCGCGTCCTCTTCCACCGCCACCGTCTCGGTGGTGATGCTGTTGTAGAACACGATATCGCCGGGCACAAGCTCGACCTCTGCCGCCGCCTTCAGCCACTCGGACCCGCGCAGGTCGCTGCGCAGGGCCTGCACACCGGCGCGCTGCGGCACCGTGGTCTGCGGCACATTCGCGTAGTTCAGGCGATACAGCATTCTATAAAAAACAGCACCGTGTTGCTCTCAGAAACTGCGGTGTTATTAATCCGGAAAATATAGACGAATATATCGGAGAAGGCGGCTATCAGGCTTTGGCAAAAGTCCTGACTGAAATGACTCTGACGATGTTATCCAGACAATCCTCGACAGCGGTCTCAAGAGGAAGAGGCGGCGGCAGTTTCCCTACAGGTATGAAGTGGAAGCTTGCAAGAAACATTGTAAAGGATGCCGATCAGAAATATGTATGCTGTAATGCCGACGAGGCGACCAGGAGCATTTATGGATCGTTCCGTACTTGAAGGCGATCCGCACGTTGTTCTGGAAGCTATGGCAATTGCAGGCTATGCTATCGGTGCAACACAAGGTTATATCTATGTTCGTGCAGAATACCCGGATCGCTGTTGAACGTCTTGCAAATGCAATCAAGCAGGCTCGTGAATACAGACTTCTTGGAAATAATATTTTCGGTACAGACTTC
>VOFG01004200.1_pt1 | contig 10588 bp, 14 predicted proteins | sample 5384171 | NCBI WGS metagenome assembly VOFG01 (sample SAMN12384726, study PRJNA508395) | human gut metagenome | isolation source: healthy gut F | host: Homo sapiens | reverse complement strand
CAGAACCTCGGCTGTAATAACGTAGGACGGTCCAGTCACCAGAGCAGTTTGAGCCCCCTCATAACCCCCAGGTGTCATGGAAGAGGGACTCGGAGCGAGCTGGGAAAGCTGGACTAAGTGGAGAAGGTTTCCTTCACCACCGGTCCAGGAGCAATGCAGAGCAGGTGTATTATCAGAACACACTCCTTTAGCGGTGCGATTTACGGCATTGACCGGGCATATTTCTCCGTGCAGGGGATACCAGCTGACCCAAGGGCGGGGTTCCTGGAAGGAGATTATGAGAAGTGCCCGCAAGGTGGCCATTTTTGATGAAAAGGCCGTTTCAGCCTCTTCCCCCGAGGGAGGCCTATCGGCCGGATTTTTGGAGATCAAGGAGACACCTTTACGGTGGTGGGTGTGGTAGCCAAAATGGAGACCTTTGCTCCCAAGATTGAGAGCATCCAGGATTACAACACCAGTATGCAGACACCTCCGCAGGCTCCATCTACCTGCCAGACAGCGCCTGGCCCATTGTCTACCAGTTTGACGAACCCCAGTCGGTGGCAGTCCAGGCCACCAGCACCGATGCCATGACCCGGGCGGGGAAGAACGTGGCCGACGCCCCAAAAAATCCTACTGATGAGCTCCGGCCCATGGTATTCAGGTGTTCATTACACAGCGCCAAAACATTCAGGGGTGCAGACTGCATCATCCGACTGCCGCCGCCCACAACGACAATCCGGAAAATGCTGCCGCCCGGGCTGGGAAATCCTGTCTTCGAGCGGGCTGAGGCTTGGGGTGTGTTGATGCAGAGCGATGAAAACGCCATCTGCATTTCCGGTACCCATGGAAAGACCACCCACCTCTATGGTGACCCACATTCTCCTGGCGGCTCAGCAGGACCCCACGGTGATGATCGGGGGTATTTGCCCATTCTCCATGCCGGCCACCGGGTGGCAAGGAGACCCCATTGTGCTGGAGAGCTGCGAGTATTGTGACTCGTTTCTGAACTTCTTTCCCACCCTGGCGGTGGTGTTGAATGAGGCGGATCACCTGGACTATTTCCCACGACCTGGCGGATATTCAAAAGTCCTTCCGAAAGTTCGCGCAACTGGTTCCCAAGGGGGACAGGGGCGGGTCCTGGCCAACGGAGACGACCCAAACACCATGGAGGCAATTGAAGGGTCTGAGTTGACCACCTTCGGCCTGGGGAGAAAACCGGTGCACGGCCAGGGATATTCGGAGGACTGGCGGGACTTTGAGGTGGTCTGTGACGGCAAATTCTATTGTAACATCCACCTGAACGTCTTTGGCCGCCACAACGCGGCCAACGCAGTAGCTGCCGCTGCCGTGGCCCTGGGGATTCCCGGAGAGGCTGTGACCCAGGGGCTGGAGACCTTCCGGGGAGCAGGCCGTCGTATGGAGTTTAAGGGCAATTACAACGGAGCTGATGTATGATGACTATGCCCACCATCCGGGGAGCCCACGCCACCATCGCGGCAGTGAAGGCCATGGGGTATCACCGTATCATTTTGGCGTTTCAGCTCACACCTACTCGCACAGCGGCGCTCTTTGACGATTTTGTCCGGGAGTTGCGCACGGTGGATCAGGTGGTGCTGGCGGAGATTTACGCAGCGCGGAGCGGAACACGGGGATTTCCTCCCCGGATTTGGCCAATAAGGTCCTGAGCTGTATATTTTGAAACCCTGCCGGAGGTAACCACCTACCTCCGCCGTGTCGCCCGGCCGGACGATGTGATTCTCCCAGGGGAGCCGGAGACATCTATCAGCAGGGAGGCTCTGTTGAAGCAGAAGTAAGGTGAACTCCCCTTTCCCGGGGCATAGGCGTACAGCGAAAGCCAACCTGCTTTAGTTGAATGGTGCATTGTTGTAGGGCGCACGCGCGCCCCTGCGGTAGGCCGTAGTTCCTGTCTGCCCCAGGCCGCACCCACTTTCAGCCTGTGTAATCAGGGCGCGGAAAGCCAGGCTGTACCGCCTTAGCGGTACGCCTATGCCCCTAAGGAAGGGGCAGCGTTTTGAAATACCCTCCTGTAGGGCAGCGTCCATGTTTGGTACTTCCGGGGGAGTATTTGTAATATCGGGTTTCAGACATTTTTGGCCAGCCGCTGAGCAGGAGGCTGGGGATGGACCACAGTAGCAGGAAGAGGGTCAGATTGACCAGCGACATGACGCCGCTGGCAGCCAGGTTTGCCAGAACTGCCATAATGACCATGCCCATGATCCCGCCCAGCAGGCCGAAGAGGACACCCCACCGCACGGCGGTGCGCAGGGCCCGCACCGGTCACGGTAAGAGAAATGGTGCTAAATGGAGCTTGTCGCAGGAGGGCGCAGGGGCGGGGCGGCCCGGTGGCAGTCCGCTGGGACAGCTCTGACCGGGCGGGGAAGGGAGGGATTTTCAGCCGGGCCGGTTTACCCGGAATTTGGAACGGAGGAAAGACTCTGTGATGATAAAGTCTCCCGGCGGTGATCACCGGAGAATCCCGGCTGAGAATGAGGGCTCCCAGCCCCCGACCACGGCTCGGCTCACTTCATAATGGACGGCAAAGACGCCGGCCAGGCTCCCGTTGATCGCCACATACACCGCCTGACTGACCCGGTACCGGCGGGCATGTCCACCCCCATGGATTGCATGAACCGCAGGGAACCTACCAACACGGAATCGGGCCGATTTCGGCCCCTACGCCGCCACCTCGTACCGGCGCAGCTTGGACACCGGGTACCGGCGAGCACCGCGAATTTCCAGCTGTTCTTCAAAGATTTTGGACAGGCCACTTCCGGCAGCGGAAATCACGGCAGAGCCGTAGGCCACCACCTGATCCGGTGTATGGCCACCAAAGTACTTCACGCCGTTCATTTTGACGCTTTCCCCTGGGAACAGGTCCTGGTCGGAAATGGGGACCACCAGCTTGCCTGACAGGCGGCAAGCCCCGGTCCAACCGTACAGCGCAGCGCCCCGGGCCTGAAGGCGGCGGGAGAGAATGCACCAGGGGCGGGACCAGGCTACGGCACCGGCCAGGGGCGTCCCAGCCAAGAGCACTGCGGTCCAATACTGGAAGAAGGTGGCGGTGGTCCCGCGGCAGGTCAGGCCCGCCACAGCTGCGGAGAGCAGGAGCACCGCCAGGGCGTAGAAATCCATCAGCCGAGCCGGCCCCGCTGGGAGGCGGTTGGCTTGGAGAAACTCTTGCTCACTGCCTGTGCCGGGCAGAACTCCCGGCAGTTTCTGAAAGAGGTTGGGCTCCCGCACCAAGGTCAGAGTCCCGGGGCCCTTCCGTGCTGTGTCCATGACAGCGCAGGTGGCCCGATCCTCCAAAAGAGCCCCCCACAGGGCGGCAGCCAGCTGTAGGCAAACCAGGGGACAGTAGGTAATGCGCCCCTCTGCCAGGGCGAGAAAACCGTCTGCCAAGCTGATTGCCACTTCCAAAGTGACCAGGGAATGAAAATTAAATCCGGGGGTGCAGCGGCCTGCGAAGCCCGGCCCGAGGCACATCATAGGCCAGAAGAGTGCACAGGAATAAAAGGCCCATTTCACCGGCGGTCAGGAGTTTTTGATTTTTCAAAAGTCCAGGTATCCCTGGGAGCGGCAAAAAGCCCAAGGCCAGGGCGCCCAGAGCAAAAAACAGGCAAAAGCCCAAGCGAACCGGACGGCCCCGCTGCCGCTGGCTGGCGTCGCGAAACTGAGCCTCTGGGGAGGGGGGCGGCTTGGGAGCAGGAGCCTTGGGTGGAGACGACGCCGGTTTGGGGCGGAGTCCCGGGTGGCTGACGCCGGGGAGGCTCAGCAGAGGCCTTTTCTGGTGCCTTGGCTTGCCGCCGGGAGGCGGAGTTTACCCAGGCTCAGCCGGGGATGGGAGCCGTGAGGAGGAGACGCCGGAGGGGAAGACTGGCGCGGGCTGGCCTTCGCCGGTCCTGCCGAGGTGGGCTCTTGGGCGGGTCCTCCACCGGGAGGGGCCGAAGGCTCTTCAGCCGCTGTTGGGAAACCGGACGGCCTTTTGTGGCGGGGGGATGACTGCCCTGGGCGTGTGACTTCCGGGAGGCAGGCTCCGCAGCAGGGGCTTTGACCCGGACTGGGGGCGGCAATGGGGGTTGCCTGAGACGCATCTGGCGCTTCAGCAGGGCGAGGGGAATGTGCCGCTCCGGCAGCGTATGTTCCACATTGGGCCGCTGGGTTTCAGGGTCCGGATCGACCGTGCGGTGACGGGGAATGGGAGACTGCAGAGCTGGGTCCAATTGCACAGACTGCAGGATGGCCTCCGGCGGGTTTTTGGGCAGGCGCATTCTCCCACCTCCAAATTCTCGCAAAATTTCCTCCAGGGAAAAGTTGCTGTCCTGAGCTGGGCCCTGGGGCTGCCGGGGTTCCTCCTCTGACGCAAATTTTGCTTGTTCTTTTTTTTCATGCAGGTTTCGACCTCCGCATGGGCCGGAGAAGGCCCGGTGAAGTTACTTTCGCTGCCGCACCGCTTCGTATAGTAAAATGGCCGCAGCGGCGGAGGCGTTCAGAGAGGAGATACGCCCACGCATGGGAATCCGCACCAGAACATCACAGGTCTGGCGCACCAGGCGTCCCATACCGGCCCCCTCGTTGCCGATGACAATGGCCGTGGGGCCCTGGAAGTTGGCGTCAAAGAGCTCTTGTGTCCCGTCAGCGGCGGTGCCATAAACCCAGACGCCACGCGCTTGCAGCTCCTTCAGAGCGCTGGAAATATTGGACACCCGGGCAACGGGCATATATTCAATGGCTCCGGCAGAGTTTGGCCACCACCGGCGTGAGGCCGGCGCTGCGGCGCTTGGGGATCACCACCCCGTGGGCTCCGGCGCATTCGGCGGAACGGATGATGGCCCCCAGATTGTGAGGGTCAGACAGCTCGTCACAGACCACAACAAGGGGAGCCTCCCCGGGACTCTGCCAGGGCAAATATGTCGTCCAGGGTGGCGTAGGGCCGGGCGGCGGCCAGGGCAATGACGCCTTGATGGGCATGCGTTATGCTCATGCTGTCCAGTTTGCGCCGGTCCACTGGGATCACCACGGCCCCTGTTCCTTGGCCTCGCTTGTCAGGCGGGCCAGGTTCCGGTCGGTGTCTCCGGCGGCGACCCAGACCTTGTCAATGGTTCTACCGCTGCGCAGGGCCTCCTGCAGGGCGTTGCGCCCTTCCAGCAGACCCTCCTGAGGGTAGCCCTCTGGGAAGGGATGGATTTCAGATTGGTTGGAATTGTGTCTCATGCTGCACTCCTCGTGGAAATTTAACCGCCGGTTGGTATAGGGCCGCAGCTGCGGCGGTATGCTATTTGCAGGGCGGTCCCGGGTTCGCAAAGGGGAAACCCGGCTATTTTGCGACTATTATAGCAAAAAAACCTAAAGGAACAACTACACTTTGTAACTTTCCCGGAAAAGCCCCACTTCATATGGGCTAATTCACAGAAAATTCACGCCCAAAGGGAAGAAAATTCATTGCCCAGCGGGTCGTTGTGTGGTATGATAACCTAAAAGCGAGGGGCAGATGGTTCGAAGCTGCCTTGCGGCAATGGGCTGGTCCATTCCGCGTTTTTCTACTGAAATCAAAGGAGGCCAAATGACCTGATGAACAACAACCAAGACAATCGAAATAAAAAGAACGGAAGAGAGAGCCGGGATCCTCTGCGTACCGGCCTGCCTCTGCTGGCGCTGGCTGTGGTGATCGTCCTGCTGTTTAACTGGGTGTACAATTCCATTACCGCCGCCCAGCTGGAGGAGAAGAGCTATTCCGACTTTCTCACCATGGTGCAAAACAATCAGCTGGCGGAGGTCCAGTTCCAGACGGACCGAGTACTTTTCATTACGAAGGAAGAAGCCAACCAGCCTGGGGCGGCCCAGACGATTTATTACACAGGCCTTATCACTGGCACGGACAACACTGCCCTGGTGTATAAAATGCAGGGGCAGGGGGTCAAGGTGTTCCAGGAGCCTCAGGAGGACAACTCCGTCATTGGCTTCATCCTGTCTAACCTTCTGATTCTTGGCCTAACTTTCTTCCTCCTAAGCCTTCTGATGCGCAAGATGGGTAGCACCATGGGTGGCCTGGGCAACGTGGGCCAGAGCAAGGCCAAGGTCTACATGGAAAAAGCAGACCGGCGTCACCTTTGCCGACGTGGCCGGGCAGGAGGAGGCCAAAGAGTCCCTCCAGGAGATCATTGACTTCCTTCACAACCCCGCAGAAGTATGCCGCCATTGGGGCTAAGCTGCCCAAGGGGCGCTCTGCTGGTGGGATCTCCCCGGTACCGGCAAGACCCTCCTGGCCAAGGCTGTGGCCGGGGGAGGCCAATGTACCCTTCTTCTCCATCTCCGGCTCCGACTTTGTGGAGATGTTTGTAGGTGTGGGCGCCAGCCGGGTGCGGATCTGTTCCAGCAGGCGGCGAAGGTGGCCCCCTGTATCATTTTCATTGACGAAATTGACGCCGTAGGTCGGTCCCAGGATTCCCGTCTGGGGAGTAACAGTGAGCAGGAGCAGACTCTGAACCAGCTTTTTGGGAGAGATCGACGGCTTCGACTCCTCCAAGGGTGTGGTGTGCCTGGCCGCCACCAACCGGCCGGAAATTCTGGACAAAGCCCTGCTGCGTGCCGGCCGGTTTGACCGCCGGATCATTGTGGACCGTCCCAACCTCCAGGGCCGTCTGGATACCCTGAAGGTCCATACCAAGAAAATCCGCCTGTCCGAAGATGTGGACCTGCAAAAAATTGCCCAGGCAACTGCCGGTGCTGTGGGCGCAGATTTGGCCAACTTGGTGAACGAGGCTGCGCTCCGGGCCGTCCGCCACGGTCGTCAGGCGGTGAACCAGGAGGACCTGATGGTCTCCTTCGAGACGGTGATTGCCGGTACGGAGAAGAAAAATACTGTTCTGACCGATGTGGAGAAGCGGATGGTTGCCTACCATGAGGTGGGCCACGCCTTGGTGGCTGCTCTGGAGAAGCACAGCCAGCCGGTGTCTAAAATCACCATCGTACCCCATACCTCCGGCGCTCTGGGCTACACCATGCAGATGCCGGAGGAGGAGAAATACTTGTCCACCCGGGATGAGCTCCTGGTTGAGCTGCGGACCCTGGTGGGCGGCCGGGCGGCAGAGGAAGTGGCCTTCGGCGTCCAGACCACCGGGCAGCCAACGACATTCAGCGGGCGACGGACCTGGCCCCGCCGGATGGTGGCCCAGTTTGGCATGAGCAGTCGCTTCGGCCCCATGGCTCTGGCCACGGTGCAGAACGAGTATCTGGAGGGGCAATCCTATATGGACTGCTCCCAGACCACTGCCGCGCAGATGGACCAAGAGGTCCAGTCCATTCTGGCTCAGGTGCTGGCTGACGCCAAAAACTCCTGTCTGACCACCGCAGCCTCCTGGATGAGGTAGCTCTCTACCTTCTGACCAAGGGAGACCATCACAGGCGACGAGCTGATGCGTTATGTAAACGCCAACCAAACCGCCCAGCCCGCCACCGTCTCCCAGGATCCGGCGGAGGACTGATTTTCCCATAGAACAGCTGCTGCAAGCACCACAGGATTGCTTGCAGCAGCTTTTTGTTCAGGAGAAGGGGATTGCGGCCTGTTGCTTTTTCACCAACATGCATATTTTTTCCTCGCCCAGGGACACAATACCCAAGAGGTGAGAGTGATGCAGCAGCCGACGCCAAGACCGGAGCCTATGTATTCCGGTGCCATGACCGATGAAAATATCCGCAGTATTTTTTTCAGGGGGCGGGGAGACTTCATTGCCCGGGAGTTGATGTGCAGCGGCCTCCGGCTGTACGCCTATATGATTGATGGCCTGGTTTCCGGGTCGGATGCGTCGGAATACATTGTGCGGCCCATTTCGGAGCATCTCCAGGGCCAGACTATGGAGGAGCTGTACGATCTGGCCCTGGGAGGGCAGGTGTACAACTCGGTGGCCGACCCCTGCCAGGATCTGGATACCGTGGCGAAGAAGTTGGTTAACGGCTTCTGTGTGGTGCTTTTCCCCGGTGTGGGAGCCATTGCCTTTGAGGTGAAAACAGGGGAGAAGCGGGGCCTGTCCGCACCGGAGGTGGAGAATACCGTCAAGGGCCGAAGGACGCCTTCACCGAGACGGTGCGGACCAACACCAGCCTCATCCGGCGGCACATGCGCACGCCGGAGCTGCGGCTGTATGAGACCTGGTGGGGCGGCGGAGCCTTACCAATGTGACCGTTGCCTACATTGAGGGGCTGACGGCTCCTCACCTGGTGGAGGAGATGAAGAAGCGGCTGGACGCCATTGACATTGACGGTTTCTTGTCTCCGGCTGCGGTGGAGGAGTATGTTACCGGCTCCCGGCCCACGGCCTTTCCGCTGCTCCAATACACAGAGCGGGCGGACAAGTTCTGCCAAGGGCTCCTGGCCGGGCGCGTGGGGCTGCTGGTGGACGGTCTGCCTCTGGGGTATCTGGCCCCCGGCGGATCTGGGCTATCTCATGACCAGCCCAGAGGACCGGGGGATGGACTACATGTCCGCCTCTGCCGTCCGGGTGCTTCGGTACGCCGCCTTGATGCTGAGCCTGCTGCTGCCGGCTTTTACGTGGCTATGGCAGCTTTTCACCAGGAGATGATCCCGCTGCCTCTTTTTAAAGGCCATGATTGAGAGCAAGGAGTCGGTGCCATTTCCTACGGTGATGGAGGTGCTGGGGCTGCTGGTGGCCTTTGAACTGCTGCAAGAAGCGGGCATACACCTGCCCCAGTCCATTGGCCAGACGGTCTCCATCATCGGTGGCCTGGTGGTGGGTACAGCGGCGGTAGAGGCCAAGCTCATTTCTCCGGCGGCTCTCATTGCTGTGTCCGTGGCGGGAATCTGCGGCTTTGCCCTGCCGGGCCGGGACTTTGCCGATGCTGTGCGTCTGTGGCGGTTTGCCATTACCCTGGCGGCCAGTCTGGCCGGGCTCTTTGGCCTGGCCGTGGGGTTTGTTGCCCTGCTCATTCATCTGGCGGGCCTGACTTGTATGGATGTGGCCTATCTGGCGCCCTTCTCCCGGGCGGAGCACCCGGGAATTCTGCGCCCTAGGCTAAAGAATCAGAAGTTCAGGACCCTTCCCTGGCGCCCAAAGATCTTAGAAACCAGAGGTGAGCGTATGAAGCATGGACTTGTTTATCTGCTCCTTGTGGCAGGGGTGGTGCTCACTGGGAGCTTGCCCTTTGCCAGCCACGATGTGGGGGAGCTCCGCCCGGTACAGACGGCCTTGGTTCGAATGGAAGCAGACCGGGTAATTTGAAGACGGACATGGGAGACGTGGGGGCTGGGATTGGCTGGGATGCCGCTATGGCGGATCTGAAGGCCAAAGCTCCGGGGACAGTGTTTTTTGGCACGGCTAGCTTCCCTGCTGCTGGAGGAAAGCGCTCAGGACCTGTTGTCGGAGCTGCCTCAGAAGATGGAGCTGAATCCGGGCTGCGCTCTGTGCCTGGCTCCGGCAGAGGGTGGATCTGGAAGCTGCCAGTGAATATTTTGACGCACATGAACCAGGATGGGATTTGGCACGGCTGCGCCAGGCCCCAGGCGGCCGGGAAGCCGGTTACGCTTCCTCGCCTGGTGGTGACGGAGGGAGGTATCTGCTTGTACAACCGGGAAATTGAGGGCCACAGTCTATGGGCCTGGGCGGCAGCGGCAATATCAGCACCAGCGGCCCAATTCTTAGGGTCCACACCCTGGCATTGACGCTGCTTTTGGCCTGGCAGCTGCTGGAATCTGGTTGTGCGTGGAGGCTGGCACCGTCTACGGACGGCGGGACTGGAAGCCGGTGGCGGTGCTTCCAGATTTTGTTCCTGGCTTTCGCGGTGAGCGCCGCAGCGGGATGGAGCGGCGCTTGCTGGCCCACGGCGCGGCAGAGCTGGACCATTCCGGTTGTGCTTCTGGTTTTGGGTGCCTGTGCTGCTGAACAGGGGTGTCGGACAGGGGGCACGGTGCGGCGCGGTGCTGTTTGGTGCCTGGTGCTGCTCTTTGCGGTATTGGTGGCCTTTGCTGTGCCAGAGGTGGAGTGGCGAAATCTGCGGCCGGAAAACCGGGGCGACAGGAGCACGGCGGCAGCGGTACTGTTACTACCTGCCGCCGCGGCGTTGTTGCCCAGAAAAGGGACGGAGCCCTGGCTCTGGGGACTGGGGCTGGCAATCATTGGCGCTGGAGTGTCCCTGCTGACAGCCGGGGTGCTTTCACCGGCCGTGGCGACTAATATCCAAGGGGCGTTTTTCGAGATGATTCAAGGGCATCAACATCCTGGGTGTGGCGGAGCGGTTTGAGGCGGTGGTGGCTGCGGCTATGACGCTAGGGTGGTTTGCCTCTTTGAGTTTGCTCCTCACTGCGGCAGGACACTTGGGGAAACGCTGCACCAGGGATGGGGACGGCCCACAGTGTGGTTGACCGCTCTACTTGCGGCCGCCGGACAGGCCTGGGCAAGGGAGGGTTTCTCCCTGGTTCAGCGCTTTGGGAGCTCTGGTATTTTGGTGTCTGCTGCCACTCTTGGGAAGGAGGCAGGCTCCCGTCGAAAAAAAAAGAATAAAATTTAGAAAAAGGCTTGACAAAGGGGGGAGTATCTGGTAATATACACGGGCGCCTTGAAGGGAGGGGCGGCAGA
>VOFG01003606.1_pt1 | contig 10612 bp, 12 predicted proteins | sample 5384171 | NCBI WGS metagenome assembly VOFG01 (sample SAMN12384726, study PRJNA508395) | human gut metagenome | isolation source: healthy gut F | host: Homo sapiens | reverse complement strand
CAGCTACCGCTTATTCACAAGATGTACTATAACGGGAACGGTGACGGATGCAAATAGTGAGCCTTTGGTGGGCGTGAATGTATTGGTGAAGGGTACTACCACGGGTGCCATTACCGATATTGACGGTAATTTCTCAGTGAGTGGAAAGAAAGGAAGTACACTCGTTTTTTCTTATATCGGTATGCTTACGCAGGAAGTTGTCTATAAGGGAACTGCCTTGCGCGTGGTGATGAAAGATGATTCGAAAGCACTGGAAGAAGTGGTTGTCATCGGTTATCAGACTGTGAAGAAGTCCGACTTGACTGGAGCGGTTGCTGTTGTTGATACCAAGGAAATGAAGAAAAGCGCTGCAGGAACACTGGTCAGCCAGATGCAGGGTTTGGCAACCGGTATTAACGTACGCAGTAGCGGTAGGGCGGGCGAAGATGCCTCTATTGAAATTCGCGGTGTCGGTTCTTTGAGTAATAACTCTCCGTTGTGGGTAATTGATGGTATGATTACAGATCCGGGAGTTGACTTCAACCCTGCAGATGCAGAATCCATCCAGATTCTGAAGGACGCTTCTGCTGCTGCCATCTACGGTTCGCGTGCTGCCAATGGTGTGATTATCGATTATATCGTTACTACCAAAGGGTCCCCATGAAGGTGAATGTAAGCGTAAAGGAAACATTGGAATGGAGCCCGAAATTTGATTTGATGAATGCGGCAGAATATATCAAGTATAATGATATTGCCTATAATGAAGCTATCAAAGATGGCATTGCTACTGTAAACAGCACTCAGAAACACTCACAGTATGATACCAACTGGCAGGATGAAGTGTTGAAGACCGCATTGGTGCAGGACTACAACGTATCACTCTCCGGTGGCGGTGACTCCGGTAGTTATTTTGTATCAGCCGGCTACTATAACAATGACGGCGTTTCTTATGGAAATACTTTCGACCGTTATAGCTTCCGTGTCAATACACAAGGTAAAAAGGGCTGGTTCTCTTTTGGTGAAAACTTGGCTTATTCACTCACAAACACAGACCCGAACCAGACCAATACCTACAATGACTTTTTGCGTATGATGCCTACTATTCCTATCTATGATGAGAATAATCCGGGTGGATATGGCTATGGTGATGCTGCCAAATACAATACTTTTGGTGTGAACCCGATTGCCCGTGAAGATTTGGAATACCGTCATTTCCGCCAGAATCGTTTGAATGGTTCTTTATGGTTGGAATTCAAGCCTTTCGAATTCCTTTCTTATAAATTCAATGGTGGTATTGACCTTTATTTCTATGAGAACTCATGGTTCCGTGGAGAAGGTAACTGGACTCAGAATCAGGAACACCGTGATCCGGAAAGCCAGAAGGCACGTGACAACACCTACAACATGTTGATTGAGCACACGTTGAACTTCAATAAGGATTTTGGTAAGCATCATGTGGATGCCGTGGTCGGTACTACTTACCAGCACCATGAGTGGGAAGGTTTGTGGGCTTCCCGTCTGAACTTTCCGATGACGGGTAACGGCGATTACTTTACAGTTTTGAATGCAGGACAGAGCAATCAGCAGAATTCAAACAGCATCAGCGAGAATGCGATGATTTCTTATTTGGGACGTGCAAACTACGTTTATGATGATAAATACTATCTGACTGCCACTTTCCGTCGTGACGGTACTTCTCGCTTGGCTAAGGAAAACCGCTGGGGCAATTTCCCCTCATTCTCCGGTGCCTGGAGAATTTCAAAGGAGGAATTCTTTGATGTGCCTTGGATTAATGACTTGAAAATTAGAGGTAACTGGGGTCGTCTTGGTAACTCTTCCATTGGTGATTGGGATTATATCGGAACTATCAACCAGAGTATTGTAACTGTATTCGGTGGTGCTATTGTTCCGGGTTCTACTCAGGTGAAACTGGTGAATGCAGGTCTTGTTTGGGAAACAAAAGAAACGGTGAATGTAGGTTTTGATGCCAGTTTCCTGAACCAACGCCTGACTGTCAGTGCGGAATATTATAATTCAAAAACCAGTGACGTATTGGCTGAGACTCCGATTGACATTTCTACCGGTAATCAAGGAGGCTCTCCGTGGAAAAATGCTGCCAGCTTGCGCAACAAGGGCTTCGAGTTTACATTTGGTTGGAAAGACCAGATTTCAGGCTTTAAGTACAGCGCTTTACTGAATGTGACTACGATGGATAACGAAGTTCTGAGCTTGGGACGGATGGGTCGGAAAGAAACTTTATTGATTCCGGTCAAGCCAGAACAGAGCCGGGAAGGTCGTTGGCCGAATTCTATCTGAGAAAAACAGACGGCATCTTCCGGACACAAGAGGAAATAGACAATTATGTGACGAAATAACCATGTACCGGGACCTATGAAGATAAAGTACCTGCCGGTACACCGCATCATGATTGAAGGGAAACGTCCGCAATTGGGAGACGTTAAGTATCTTGATTTAAATGATGACGGTCAAATTACTGATATTGACCGTGATTATTGTGGTAGTCCATGGGCCAAGATGCAAATGTCGTTGGTATTGAATGCAGAGTGGAAGAACTTCGATTTCAGTATGATGTGGAACGGTCAATTTGGCAATAAGATATACAACGTATCCCGTTGGCAAGGACGTCTGTTTGCAGACAACTCCAACTATATCCGCTTTGAGAAGGGCGAAGAGCCTTATCAGGTGAATCCTAACTCCAATACCCCACGTATCATTTACGGTGACTTCCGCAACTCGCGTGATGCCGACCGTTTCCTGGAGAATGGTTCTTACTTCCGTATGAAGAATATCTCTATCGGTTATAATTTCAAGCAGAAGTGGCTGACCAACTTGGGCGTTGAGAAACTCCGTCTGTTTGCTACCGGTAGCAACTTGATTACTATTACCGGATATTCCGGTCTGGATCCTGACTTCAAGGGTGCGAATTCCGTTTGGAACAGTGGTACGGACAGCTTTGCTTATCCCAATACCCGTTCGGTGATGTTTGGATTGGATTTGACCTTTTAACTTATAAATCAGTTTGTAAATTATGAAAAAGATATATAATGGATTAATGCTCGCAGGTGCCTTGACATTGTGCACTGGATGCAGTTCTAGTTTATTGGATATTGATAATCCCAATGAAGTGACCAACGATACTTATTGGAATAAGCCGGAAGATGCTACAGCTGGTGTAAATGCCTGCTACAGTTTTCTTTATAAGGAAGGTACTTGGATGCGTTGGCTCTCTTTTCGCTACGATTTGACCTCGGACGAGGGATGGAGTTCTTCTCCTTGGATTGAATTGGGTGACTGGACACGTTTTCTTTACAACAATTATAATTTTTACGAAGGCAACAATATACATTGGGAACATTTCTACGTAGGTATTTTCCGTTGCAACCAAGTGTTGAGTCATGTGCCTAATATTGAAATGGACGAGACTACAAAGAACCAGGTATTGGCACAAGCTTCTTTCTTACGTGCAATGTGGTATTTTCAGGTAAATCTGTTGTGGGACAAAGGAACGATGCCTTTGGAACCTAAAGATGCCAATTATATTCCGGAAGACGCTTCCGAGCAGGAAATATGGGATCAAGTGGAGAAAGACTTGACTGTTTGCTATGGATTATCTTCCTGAATCTTGGGATGCTGCCAATTTGGGACGTGCCACCAAAGGCGCTGCCAAAGCATTGTTGGGCAAGGCCTATATGCAACAACATAAGTATGACAAGGCGAAGGAACAATTGCAATGGCTGATTGATAAAGAGGGCTCTTTGTACGATCTTATCGCCAATCGTGAAGATAACTTCACTGACTTGGATGAGAACAACAAGGAAGGTATCTTTGAAATTCAGTTCGATGACCAAAACAAGGGTGGTACGGGTAATGATGCCAGTATGGCATTCGGTTTCCAGCGTACTCAGTTCTATGCTCCGAGTGGTATAGGTTGGGGAGATGGTAAGGCACGTCGCTGGTTGGTAGATGAGTTCTTGAAAGAGAAGCGTATTGACGGAAAGAATGACTTGCGTTTGTATGGTAGTATTCTGTACCGTGGATTCTCACAAGACTTCCCCGATCAACCGAAGAAATATTATGGATTTGAAAATGCCGATTGGAATGACGGTTGGGGAACTGACCCGGAAGACTGCTACATACGTAAATACAATACTGCTTACTATCGTGATGCAGAAGATTACTTTGCCCGTAACAACTATCGTATCATGCGTTATGCAGATATCCTGATGAACTACGCAGAATGTCTTGTTGAAACGGGTACTAATCCTGCCGATGCTGCTGTTTATGTGGATAAGGTAAGAGAACGTGCCGGTCTGGCCAAGTTGAAAGACAGTCAGTGGAAAGACTGCTTGAGTTCTAAAGATGCCTTTATCAAGCGCCTGCAGATGGAACGTACTTTGGAACTCTGTTTCGAAGGTTGGCGTTGGGCTGACTTGAAGCGTTGGGGATTACTTGATTCTCAGGCTGGAATTGATGAGCTGAAAGCCCGTGACAAGGATTTCAATAACTTTATCGTCGGTAAGCACAGACGTCTGCCCATTCCGAGAGATGAAGTGATGAACAGCACGGTAGGTGGTGTTGCACATCTTACTCAGAATCCTAACTATTAATAACTAAAGAAGGCTATGCCTGGAAGCCTGTTCTCATTCAGGATGCTTCCGGCATAGCCTTTTCTTTCTTAAATCTTATACCATATGCTTGTCTGTAAAAAACTACTATTACCATTCGCTTTTGCTTGCTGCGGCAGCTTGTTTGCGCAGAACATCCAGAATCCGGTACTTCCGGGAGTGGCGGATGCCGGCGTAATGAAATATAATGGCAAATATTATATTGGCGGGGTCCGTACAAACGGGGATTTCTATGTATCCGATGACCTGGTTCATTGGGGGGAAGCCTATCCATGTCGTATCCATGGACAATGACTGGACCAGAGGCAGCGGAGCCGGAGATGACCAGATTCATGCCAATGACATGTTCTATCTGAATGGAGATTTTCATTTGTACTGGTCAGTCAATTATTGGGGAAAGGACAAGCATGCGGTTCACATTGTACATGCGCAGAGCAAAGATGTCTTGGGCGCTTATACAGAACCGAACAAGAAGACATGGATGGATAACCGTATCGACCCCAAAATATTCAGAGATGATGATGGACAACTATACATGTATATGGTACGTTTTACTGATGGAAATACCATATGGGGACGTAAAATGAAGAACCCGGCAGAGTTTGCCGGCGAACCGGTGTGCCAGTTCGCCTCATTGCCGGACACATGGGAAACGATGGATAACAGAGTGGCGGAGGGACCGTGGGTCATGAAGTATAGAGACCGCTACTATATGATGTACAATGCCAACCACACCTCTACAGAGTGGGGCAATTATCAGTTGGGAGTTGCCGAGGCAGACTCTCCTTTAGGTTTTCAAAATGGTAATAAATATAGCTATCCGGTTGTAGGCTGCAATCAGACGCAACTGGAGGAGAAGCAAGTGGATTTATTGCGGTATGGCCGCACGTATGAGCCGTTGTTTGCTTATACGGAGAGCAAGCCGGGAAGCGACTGGACAAAAGCGACCTACGATGACTCCGGCTGGGCGAAGGGGGAGACCGGCTTTTCGTCCCGTGAAGTGAAAGGTTCCACCACCCGGCATCTGGGTACCTTGTGGAATACGCCCTCCTTATGGTTGCGAAAGACTTTCTCTGCCGGTAGCGAAACCGGCAATCTGGCATTGCGTGTCGCTCACGACGGAGATACCCGGATTTATCTGAACGGAACACTTGTCTACGAGAAGCAGGGGCGTGATTATTGTATCGTGAACCTGGACAAGAAGCTGCGTGCTGCTTTGAAGGAAGGCACGAATCTGCTTGCCGTAGAAACAAACAAGGGACGTTCGCAATTCTTCGACGTTTCTCTGTTCGATATGAAAGACGGCATTGCCGACGATATTCTGATGACTCCCGGGCAGCCCAATATTCCTGAGAGGCCCCAACGGATTTGAATGGTGGCTGATTTATATGGCAAACAAGAACAATGAGCATCGGGGACAATATATCAACCGTGTCCAGTTCTTCGACAAGACATTGTTTGTGGATGGTATCACCAGCCCCCGCACGATGGGTTATCATCCCGAACCTTCGATGCCTACCTTTGCGGGCAAAGGCGAGACAGCTTCGTTCGGTGTGTTGAAGCAAGTACAGCCGTCTGTGGCTTACTTGTTCGAGACGGGAGTCAAGACCGAGGGCGAAGCCGGCGTCATTGCCTGGTGGAAGGATGCTGATAACTGTGCCTACGTAGGTTTGGATGCCAAGAACCGGAGTTGGTATTTGCGCAGGCTTGTAGACGGTAAGGAAAACAAGGAATCCTATGCCTTGCCGGAAGATTTCCGCTGGGGCGTTTACCACCATCTGCGCATTGAGCGTAACGACGGCTGTCTGAAAATTTGGCTGGATGAGATTCCCACACCGGGAAAACATGTCTTTGCAGAGGCTCTTCCGACGGAAGAAGCGGGTGTTCCCGGAGTATTTGACGAGACAAAGTCTGCCTTGTTCGAAGGGACTACCTATACCATCGGTTTTGATGATGCACATTGGCAACTCTCGGAGAATGAGGAATTGCTGATGAAGTGAATGGTAAATTTTATATGTATTATTCGGCAGATGAGCATATTTGTGTAGCAGTGGCAGATTCCCCTGTAGGACCATTTATACAAAATAAGCAAGAACCTATGATTGTTGAGGAGAAATGTATTGATAATTCTTTTTCATGGATGATGACGGTACTCCTTATTTGTCATTTGTCCGTTTTAATGATGGGAATAATGTATGGATAGCCGAGTTGGAAAAAGATTTGATAACCCTTAAGAAAGAAACGATGCGTCCTTGTATTCATGTTTCACAGGCTTGGGAGGAAGTGTGGCCTCGAGTCAATGAAGGGTTCTTATATTCTCAAACACAATGGAATTTATTATATGACTTATTCTGCGAATAGTTATGAAAGTCCATTCTATGGTGTAGGTTGTGCTACAGCTACCGATATAATGGGGGAATGGGCTAAATACGACGAAAATCCATTATTGCAAAATCCTGGTGGGTTGGTAGGTGTAGGGCATAGCGCCATGTTCACTGATAAAGAGGGAAAACTTCGTATTGTATTCCATGCCCACAAAGATAAAAGTAATATTCATCCGCGTGCTATGTATATTGGTACGGTAAATTTTGAGAATGTGAATGGAACAGACCGTATGAGAATCAGTAAAGAATATATAACTCCTAAATTACTGCAATGAGAAAAAATTTGATCCTGTCTATCTGCTTTTTGTTTGGTGTCTTGCTCATCATCGTCTGCGCAAGAAGAAATACCTGATGGTGATAAAACCAGCTATTACTGGAATCGGTGATAGATTATAGTCTGCCCGATCCTACTATTATAGAAGGTGGTGATGGTTATTATTATTTGTATGCAACCGAAGATATCCGCAATACGCCGATCCATCGTTCCAAGGATTTGATTAATTGGGAATGGGTAGGTACAGCATTCTGGATCGAACGCGTCCTGATTTTGAACCGGGTGGAGGCTTATGGGCTCGGATATCAATAAGATAGGTGATACGTATGTACTTTATTATTCTATGTCTAAATGGGGAGGTGAGTGGACCTGTGGGATCGGTTGCGCTACGGCAGACAAACTTTCGGGGCCATTTAAAGACCATGGTCTGATGTTTCGGAGTAACGAGATTAATGTACAGAATTCTATTGACCCTTTCTATATAGAAGATGCGGAAAGAAATTTTTGTTTTGGGGCAGCTTTCGGGGCATTATGGCATTGAATTAAGTGAGGACGGTCTTTCAATAAAACAAGGGAAGAAGCCTCGGCAGGTGGCTGGTACAGCTTATGAAGGAACTTATATTCATAAAAAAGAAGGTTTTTACTATTTTTTTTTTGCTTCCATAGGGACTTGCTGTGAAGGATTGAATAGCACTTACACTACTGTAGTTGCTCGTTCAGAAAATTTGTTTGGACCTTATGTTGATAAGAACGGGAGGACAATGATGGATAACCAACATGAAGTGTTGATTCATAAGAATAGTTCGTTTGTGGGAACAGGACACAATTCGGAGATTGTGACTGATAAAGTGGGTAATGATTGGGTATTTTATCATGCAGTGGCCACAAAGCATCCTGAAGGGCGTGTTTTGATGATGGATAAAATAAGTTGGAAAGACGGATGGCCTGTGGTAGCTACGGATTCTCCCTCATTGAAATCGGAAAAACCTGTATTGTAATTAATAAATACATAAAAATATGAATTGGAAAAACTTTGTATGTAGTGTGGTGTGTCTGGCAGGAATGACTTGTGCGGAAGCTGTGAACTATACACCGGAAAATGTTTCGGCTTCCATTGCTTTGAAAGTGCCTGTGTGATGCGAAGCGGTATCCGTGACTTTGCAGCAATTGGATAATAGTAATTTTGAATATCAGTGGGTGGCCGATAAATTACCTGTGGTGATTTATCAGAATGTTGAAAAAAAGACGGCAACCAGCGTATTGTCATTTTTATGACTGCATTGGATGATGTTTATTTCAATTTTGGTGAGCAGGTAATGACTGGTTTGTCATCATGATGATTGTTTGTTTTATATGCCTGGATTTTGGTATCGTCGTAACTTGCGTTCTCCTCAAGAAGCGCCGTCTTTCATACCTCGGATAGCTGGTTGGTTCGTGAAGACCGTTTAAGTACTCCCTTGACTGCTATTTTTGATGAAAAGAATAGGAAAACATATTCTGTTATCCGGCTGGATAATATGGCTTCGGATGCTTTGACTACCCATAAGGAAGGGAAGTGATATTGTCTGGTAAAACCTCTATAGGTTATACAGGATTTGAAAACCTCTCGGGTATCCTTCTTTGTCTTTTGGGTTTCCTTACAAGGAAGCTCCTAAAACTTATATTCGTAAATTGACATTGGCTCCTTCGGTTGAGGCCTATCAATTATTACGTAAAGGTGAGAGTCTTTCTCTGACTTGGGAATTACATGAGTCGGAAATTGCTGATTTTTCAGAATGTGTGCAGCATATTTGGGAATATTCTTATGATACAGACTGTCCTCAAATTGTAAATACACCTTATTCTCTGAGAAAATGAAGGAAGTGATGAGTAATTTCTTCGTGGAAAGTTTTGTCGGAAATACTCTACTCATTATTATTCGGGGTGGAATTGCGTACAGCTACTTGTGACCAAACGGATGTTGCCGAAGTGGGTTTTGTGGGACGTACTTTGTTGAATGCTTTTAATGCATTGGAATATGGAGAACAGCAGCGTCGTACGGATTTGGTGACGAATGCTTATAAAATTTTGATTCTTATTTGCAGAATGGATTTTCGGAAACGGGTTTCTTTAATGAAGTAGTACAGTATAGGCGTAATTTTTGTAGAGTCTGTTCATAGTATCCGCCGTCAGTCTGAAGGGGTATATGCCTGCTTCATTTTTGAATTACGAAAGACTGCAAGGTCGTAAACATCCTGAGTGGGAAAAAGCGTATAAAAAAGTATGTTGGATATGTTTCTGCGTTTACAAAATAAGGACGGTAGTTTTCCTCGTAAGTTTAAAGATGACTTTTCTATTGTAGACAAGAGTGGGGGAAGTACCCTTCGGCAACTTTGCCATTGGTTATGGGATATAAATATTTTAAGGATAAACGGTATTTGGCAAGTGCAAAACATACGGTGGAGTATTTGGAAAAGGAATTGATTTCGAAGTCCGATTATTTTTCTTCTACTTTGGATGCTAATTGCGAGGATAAAGAGGCATCTTTGTATGCGTCAACTGCCGCTTTACTATTTGGCTTTAGCTACAAAAGGAGCTGAACGAGCCCATTATGCTGGGTTGGCGAGAAGGCAGCTTATTTTGCATTGTCATGGTACTATACATGGATGTCCTTTTGCCCCCCCGGTCAGATGTTGGGTGATTTAGGGTTGAAAACTAGAGGCTGGGGAAATGTTTCTGTAGAAAATAACCATATTGATGTCTTTATCTTTGATTTCGCTGACGTATTGAACTGGTTGGCAAAAGAATATAATGAAAAGCGTTTTTCGGATTTTTCTCAGGTAATCAGTACATCAATGCGTCAGTTGTTACCCTATGAAGGGCATCGATGTGGTATTGCCAAAACAGGATATTATCCGGGAGGTTGTCCAGCATACTAACTGGGACTACGGTAAGAATGGTAAAAGCTATTATAATGATATTTTGCTCCGGATGGACAGTGGCTTCATTGTGGGAATTATTTTCTCCGGGACGTGCCGAGAAGTTCTTGAAAAATAGTTTGAAAATTGATAATTTATTATGATGTTAAGTGATTAGCATTTCATTTAAAACTTGATTTTCTTTTCTTTTGGGAAAGGTATGTCCTTTTCAGAAAATCAGCTTTCTCTTTTAAGGAAGGATACCTGAAGTATATTAAAAAGCCGGGGATTGTCTTTACAGATGTTCCCGGCATAATTTTTACCGTCACTGGCATTATTGTTCTGACTTTACATCTCTTATTGAATAAAACAAGTAAAAGAAAGAATTTCTCTATGTTAAGATAACAGTTTACTTTAAATTCTTAACTTTGT
>VOFG01003776.1_pt1 | contig 10630 bp, 17 predicted proteins | sample 5384171 | NCBI WGS metagenome assembly VOFG01 (sample SAMN12384726, study PRJNA508395) | human gut metagenome | isolation source: healthy gut F | host: Homo sapiens | reverse complement strand
TTTATACGATCAATAAAACCTAAATGCAGTGCCACATTAGTAGCCCATGTAGACTCCCAACTTAATTTCTTCATTTCCCAACTGGGAAATAGCAATACCCTGATGCATTGTTATACTTATATCCACCGGAAACTAAAGCCAGATGTTCATAGTTATTAATAGAAGAGTTGCCCGATGTACCGGTATTAATCGCTATTTGCGCATTAGTAAGCCATTTATATTTTTGCATGAACTTCTCCTTTACGGAGATTCCACATAAACCCGACTGACCAAAAAGCTCCCAATGTTTATCTGTTCCGAAACGGGAAGATCCATCCCCACGAACCGAAAAGTCAGCATAGTAACGATCATCATAATTATATTCACCACGACCAAAAAAAGAGAGAAAAGAATATTCCGTAACGGATCTCCCCATGATGAAGCGGTAGAACCGGAAGACAAGTTTGTCAAAATATCATTTGTCTGTCCACGAGTCGTAACCTGAAAACCTTCATAATGATAATCGACTCCTTCCTGCCCAACCATAAAAGTTGAATGAATGAACATCATTCAACATAAAACGGTAGTTTGCCGTATTTGTAATCATCAGATTAAGCATATCATACGAACTACGCTGGGCACCTCCATAATTATTATTTGGCTTATAACTCAGGAAAACTTCGATAAAAAAGAAGTAGTATGACCATAATCTGCACTTAGTTGTGAACGAATTGTGAGATTCTTTATAGGTGTAGCTTCAGCATAGAAAGTAGATAAAAGTTTATACTTCTTATTTGATAACGGATTGTTTTCCATCCATGCTAACGGGATTCTCCGTCGTTCCTTTCCAACTGCCGTCATCCTGAAGAGCCAGACTTCCATCCTCCTTATAAGGATTCCAGTAAGGCAACATGAAAAAAGATGCGGAAATAGGAGCCCACAATGCATATTCACCATCATCACTCTGTTCTACCTCCTGATAAGTAAACATTGTATTCGTTCCTATTTTCAACCATTTATTAGCTTTCGCCTCCACATTGGCACGGAAGTTAACACGCTCAAATGTAGAACCTACTGCAATACCATCCTGATCATAATAGCTTCCCGAAACATAATAATTTAACTTTTCCGTACCACCATTTACTGATAACTCGTAATTCTGCAAGGGTGCTTTGTCATTGTATACCTTATCCAGCCAATTGATATTTATCTTACTTAATTTCTCGTAATCCTGTCCTTTATCCAATCCCACTTCTTTTCAAACTGAATACGTTCGTTCGTATCCATCTGATCCCAGTCCTTTGAAGCTAATTGGGGAAAAACCTAGTTGTGTACGGAAAGTAATCTTGGCAGCTTCCCCATACGTCCACGCTTGGAAGTGATTACTACCACGCCATTAGAAGCACGTGCGCCATAGATAGAAGTAGAAGAAGCATCTTTCAACACTGAAATGCTCTCAATATCATTAGGACTAATCGTGTTGAAATCTGAACTTGAAATAGCCACTCCATCCAATATAAAAAGAGGATCTTTCCCCGAATTAATTGAATTTGTTCCGCGAATACGAAAAGTTGCTGCCTTACTGGGTTCACCTGATTCAGAAAGCACCATTAATCCCGGTGCCTGCCCTTGCAGTGCCTGATCGAAACTCGGAGCAGGAACATCTTCCATCTTTTCAGCTTTTACCGTAGATACAGAACCTGCAATCGTACCTTTTCTTACGTACACCGTAGGCAACAACCACTACTTCTTCTACCATTTGTGCATCACTCTCCATCTTCAGATTCATGCAGTGGCAGCAGACACCTGCTTTTCCATCGTTTTCATTCCAATGTAAGAAAACTGCAAAATGGCGGGAGATTTCGTCACTGTGATACTGTAATTACCATTCATATCGGTAATTACTCCGTTCAAATCGTACCCTTCTCCAAAACAGACACACCAATCATCGGCTGATTGTCTTCCGCCGAAATAATGTGTCCTGTTACCTGATATCCACCCTGTGCAAAAAAGCAACAGGGGGATACTTTGTCAGAGTAAAGAGTACAAACAAGAGAATTGATTTTCTCATCTTTGATACTTTGATTTTAAATTAATGAAATCGATTTATTTTTTATAGATTTATCTACAATAAGGAATACGCAGTCTTCACGTAGAATAATACACTCCTTTCCCAAAATCGGTTTAAAAATTTTTGCATCGTTCAGGACAGACTATTAAATTTCTATAAATATAGAATAGGAATAGACTTGGCAAATTTTTAATATTACGCCATATGTCTAAATAAATGTCTTGTGTCGACTGCAATACTGAATAAATGTATGTCCATCTGCTCTAAAATTATAAATTAAACACTAATATATCGTTTGTTTAGGTGTAATATTGCCTATAAAATTCTTTAATTTGGCTACAAATATAATTATAATAGTTAAATAGAAAAAACAAAAAGTCTCATTTTTTATACCAAATTTCCTCAAATGTCTTTTTGATACATATTTAACAAAAAACCCATAAATGAAATAAATAAATCCAAACATAAACCGTCAATTAAATAAGACATATAAACTATCATTTTTGACATTACTTTAATTGCTCAAATAACAACATCATTAAACTCATACAAAAGACACCTCATTTTGAGGATTCAATATAGAAAAGATAATTATTCAAAACTATTTCCTATTTTTGTACCCACTATATATAAAAAAGGTACAAGATGAACTACGGATTCGTAAAAGTAGCTGCAGCCGTGCCACACGTTAAAGTGGCCGACTGTAAATTCAATGTAGAGAAGATAGAAAGTCTGATTGCAATAGCTGAAGGAAAAGGGGTGCAAATCATCAGGTTCCCGGAAATGAGCATTAACCGAATATACTTGCGGTGACTTATTCGGACAGCAGATTTTGCTGGAAGAAGCAGAGATGGGGCTAATGCAGATATTCAATAATACCCGCCAACTGGACATCATCTCTATTGTCGGCATGCCGGTTAGTAGTCAATTCAACGGTAATCAATGCAGCCGTAGTGATTCAAAAAGGAAAAGTACTAGGTGTTGCTGCCAAAACTTACCTGCCCCAATTATAAGGAGTTCTACGAACAGCGCTGGTTTACTTCTGCCCTTCAACTGACAGAAGATACCGTACGCCTATGCGGACAAATCGTTCCCATAGGTGCCAACCTGCTGTTTGAAACTTCCGATACGACTTTTTGGGATCGAAATTTGCGAAGACCTCTGGGCTACCATACCTCCCAGTTCCTCATTGGCTTTACAAGGAGCAGAAATTATTTTCAATATGTCCGCCGACAATGAAGGAATCGGAAAGCATAGTTATCTCCGTTCACTTATCAGCCAGCAATCCGCACGTTGCATCGCAGGATATGTATTCTCATCCTGTGGTTTCGGGAGAGTCTACTACGGATGTAGTCTTTGCGGGAAACGGATTGATTTACGAAAACGGCTCATTACTGGCACGTAGCAAACGTTTCTGCATGGAGGAGCAACTGATCATTAGCGAAATCGACGTGGAACGCATACGGGCAGAACGTAGATAAATTAACACCACTTTTTGCTGCCAGCCAGGGAAATCCAGGAGATAAAAAAGCAATTCCGTCGCAACGGAGTTTGTTAATAGCAAAGAGCTTACTTTGACCCGAGACTTCAATTCACATCCTTTTGTCCCCCAAGGAGCAGAACTGGATGAGCATTGTGAAGAAGTATTCTCTATCCAAATAGCCGGCTTGGCACAACGACTGGTTCATACCAAAGCAAAACAGCTGTAGTCGGTATTTCCGGCGGATTGGATTCAACACTGGCATTATTAGTCTGCGTGAAGACCTTCGACAAACTCGGTTTACCCCGCAAAGATATTCTGGGATTACAATGCCAGGCTTTGGAACGACTGACCGTACTTATCAACAATGCCATTGATCTAATGAAATCATTGGGCATATCCATCCGGGAAATCAGTATTCAAGATGCCTGTATCCAGCATTTCAAAGATATCGATCATGATATCAATGTACATGATGTCACCTATGAAAACTCTCAGGCACGCGAACGCACACAGATATTAATGGATATCGCTAACCAAACTTGGGGAATGGTAGTGGGTACGGGTGACTTGTCAGAACTTGCACTCGGATGGGCTACGTACAATGGAATCACATGTCTATGTACGGTGTCAATGGAAGTATTCCCAAAACACTTGTGAAGTATCTAGTGCAATGGGTAGCGGAAAATGATATGGATGAGGACGCTAAAGCGACTTTACTGGATATTGTAGATACTCCTATCAGTCCCGAATTAATTCCAGGCTGACGAAAACGGGAAATCAAACAGAAGACCGAAGACTTGGTAGGGGCCTTATGAACTGCATGACTTTTCCTCTATTACTTCCTGCGTTTTTGGTTTCCGTCCTTCCAAGATTTACTATCTGGCTAATATAGCTTTCAAGGATGTATATGACAAAGAAACAATAAAGAAATGGCTATCTACTTTCTTCCGACGTTTCTTTAATCAGCAGTTCAAGCGCTCCTGTCTGCCCGATGGTCGAAGGTAGGTAGTATTTCCATCAGTCCCAGAGGTGACTGGCGAATGCCAAGTGATGCAAGTTCAACTATCTGGCTTAAAGAAATAGAAGATTTATAATCTCTTTGATCTTTCTTCTGTGACATTTTTGTATTTATCTTAAGTATTATACGGGGTAAAACAGAAATGTCACATAACTGTGTATCAATCATACAGAACATACGCCATACCAACCAGGGGCGCCCGCCAAAATCAAGGCATACTTGACACAAACAATCATCCATAGGCAAAGCATAACCATAACGCTCTATGCCTCGTTTATTCCCCAACGCCCGATAAAGGCAATCACCTAAAGCAAGGGCAGTATCTTCTATCGTATGATGCTCATCCACTTCCAAATCACCTTTTACATGAATGGTCAGATCCATGCCGCCATGTTTTCCTATCTGTTCCAGCATATGGTCGAAAAAGCCCAGTCCGGTATGAATATCACAACGACTGTTACCGTCCAGATTTACGGCTACATAAATATTCGTCTCTTTCGTGATACGGCGCACCTCTGCCTTTCTCTCACCGGCAAAAAGGAACTCTGCCACCTTATCCCAGTCTTTGGTAGCCAATGCACAGACATCTTCCAAGCCTTCACAGGCGGCTTCACCACCGGCAGGCTTCGGTTTCAGCATGTTCGTATCCTCCTGCAAGAAAATAGCGCGGCAACCCAGATTCTTCGCCAATTCCACATCCGTAGTGCGGTCGCCTATCACAAAACTATTCACCAAGTCGTAATCGGGATTTCCAAGATACTTCGTCAGCATACCTGTGCGCGGCTTACGGGTTGGCGCATTGTCTTCGGGCATACTACGGTCTATACATATATCATCGAACGTAACTCCTTCGCCTTCCAAGGTTTTCATCATCAGGTTATGTGCCGGCCAAAAAGTTTCTTCCGGGAAAAGATGCTGTACCCAACCCATCCTGATTGGTAACCATTACAAACTCAAAATCCAGTTTGCTGCGTACAAAGCCAAGATTACGCATTACTTTCGGATAAAACTCCAGTTTTTCCAACGAATCCAACTGATAATCCACAGGTGGTTCAATAACCAACGTTCCGTCACGATCTATAAAAAGTACTTTCTTCATATTTTTCTTAACGCCTCAAGCAGTTTTTCATTTTCCAATCTCGTCCCCACCGTTACCCTCAAACAGTTTCCACAAAGTGACACTGAGTTACGATTACGGACAATGATACCTTCACCTACCAGATAATTATAAATCCTCACCGCATCCGTCACCCGCACCAAGAAGAAGTTCGCATCGGAAGGGAATATTTTCACCGTACAAGGCAATTTTGCAAACTCCTCTTCCAGATTTTCACGTTCTTCTTTCAGTGTCTTCACCCAACGTTCTATTTCATAGTAACGGTGCAACATCTCCAACGCTTGTTTCTGAGTCAGTTGATTCACGTTATAGGGATACTTTATTTTGTTGAGAATCGAAATAACCTCCTGCGAAGCAAAAGCCATGCCTAAACGTATGGCAGCACACCCCCATGCTTTGGAGAAAGTCTGAAGTACAATCAGATTGGGATATTTATCCAGCTCACTCAGGAAAGAAGGTGCTTCCGAAAAGTCATTATAGGCCTCGTCCAATATCACCAATCCACTAAAACCGCGAATAATTTTCTCTATTTCACTACGGAGCAAATCATTTCCCGTAGGGTTATTGGGAGAACAAAGAAAAATCAACTTTGTGTGCTCATCCGCAGCCGCCAGCAACTTGTCTGCCGAAAACTGAAAATTTTCATCCAACAATACTTTGCGGTACTCCACATCGTTGACCTCTGCACACACTTGATACATACCGTACGTAGGATCTATGGCCACCACATTATCTATGCGCGGTTCACAAAAAGCACGAAAAACAAGATCTATTGCCTCATCGCTGCCATTACCCAAAAAGATATGTTCGGGACTTATCTTCTTTATTCTGGACAGTTCATGTTTCAACTCCCGTTGCATCGGATCCGGATAGCGGTTGTGCGGCATGTTATACGGATTTTCATTCGCATCAAGAAAAACAGATGCGGCAGCTCCATTTATATTCATCACGTGCCGAAGAATAAGGTTTCAAACGCCAGATATTCGGCCGAGTAAGTTCTTCTAAGGTTCTCATGCAGATTTCTGATTTATAATTTAGAGAATATCATTTTTCAATTTTAATTCCGCAAGCCGGACAGTCACAGCATTCTTATGGGCATTCAAAAACTCATTAGCAGCCATTTCCTCAATAGCCGGGCCAATGGTACGTATTCCTTCCGGCTTAATCTCCTGGAAAGTTATCTTACGTATAAAACTGTCAAGGCTGACGCCACTGTACGCTTTGGCATAACCATTCGTAGGAAGCGTGTGGTTAGTGCCCGAAGCATAGTCTCCGGCGCTTTCCGGAGTGAGAGAGCCCAAAAAGACCGAACCGGCATTAACTATACGTTCTGCAACAGACATATATTCTGCCGTTTCGATAATGAGATGCTCCGGCGCATAGGAATTGGTCAACTCAATAGCCTCGTCCATATCACGCACCACAATCAGCTTACTGTTGGCAAGAGACTTTTCCGCAATCTCTTTACGGGGCAACAAAGCCAACTGGCGTTCCACTTCTTCTTTCACCGCCTGTTGCAATGCCGAAGAGGTGGTAATCAACATCGCCTGACTGTCTACGCCATGTTCAGCCTGGCTCAGCAAGTCGGCCGCTACAAAAGCAGGATTAGCCGTCTCATCCGCCAGTACCTCCACCTCTGAAGGTCCGGCAGGCATATCAATCGCTACATCACGCAAGCTGACCAATTGCTTGGCAGCTGTGACATACTGATTGCCCGGACCAAAAATCTTATACACTTTCGGTATGCTCTCCGTACCATAAGCCATCGCTGCAATGGCTTGCACGCCTCCCGCCTTAAAAATACGGTTTACTCCCGCCACCTTAGCCGCAAACAAAACGGCCGGATGTACTTTTCCATCCTTGCCCGGAGGAGTACAGAGCACAATCTCCTTACATCCTGCAATCTTTGCCGGAACAGCCAGCATCAATACAGTGGAAAAAGTGGAGCCGTTCCACCGTGGAGGGATATTTGATTAGTTTCATCATTCAAACTTATTAGACTATCATTTTTTCAATCGGCAACACCAAAATACCTTCAGCACCCAGTCCCTTCAATTTGCCAATGATTTCCCAAAAACGCTTTTCATCTAGTACAGTATGAACAGAGCACCAGCCTTCTTGTGCCAATGGCATAATAGTAGGGCTCTTCATACCAGGTAACACGGCAATTATTTCTTCCAGTTTATCCTTCGGAGCATTCATCAGCACGTATTTCTTGTCTTCGGCAGTCTTTACTGCATTCATTCGGAACAAAAAGTTCTTCCAGTACTTCTTTCTTCTCATCGCTCATGTTTTTGTTGCCAATCAACAGCGCTTTCGGATTTCATCACTACCTCCACTTCCTTCAAGCGGTTGCTTACCAAAGTAGATCCTGAACTTACGATATCAAAGATAGCATCTGCCAGTCAATGCCCGGAGATACTTCTACCGAACCGGTAATGACATGTATCTCTGCATTTACTCCGTTCTTCTTCAGGAAGTTTCTCAAAATGACCGGATAAGAAGTAGCTCTTTTCTTCCCATTGAACCATGACAATCCCGGATATTCAATGTCTTTCGGCATTGCCAAAGACAAACGACATTTGCTGAATCCCAATCGTTTGATGATTTCAGCATCTTCCTCTTTTTCCATAAATTCATTCTCACCGACAATTCCCAAATCAGCTACACCGGTAGCTACTGTTTGCGGATATCATAGTCACGAAGAAATAAAACTTCGATAGGAAAATTGAAGACTGCACCAACAAAGTACGCTTCGTTGTACTGATTTTAATATCCGACTCTCCTAAAAGTGCCATTGTCTCTTCGAAGAGACGTCCTTTTGGCTTGTACTGCGATTCTTAACATGATTTTATTTATTATTTTATGATTTACAATTCGAACAATTCAGAAATAAAAAAAAAAGGCTTACCGTATTCGGTAAGCCTTCGTTATCTTTATAGAGTTATACACACTATCAATCACGCCCACCGAGTTATTCGTTAGGAAAATGATGATGATGATGTGCAACTGTATATTTCATATTTCTTTTTATTTAATGCGACAAAAAGTAAAGCATTTGTTTGATACTTCCAAACATTTATCACAAAAGTTCAGTTTTTATTTCAAATTAAAGGCAATATCTCTTCTGGCTCTACATCACACTTATCAAAGTGCATTTCATCTTTCGACTTTTCGTGCGAGAACGTAAAGTACGTACAAACCGCTTCGGTACATACTTCGCCATCCTTATTATATAACTTAGCTTCAATAATTACAATATTTCGCTTGACTTCCTTAATAGAAGCACGCAACACAATATGGGAATCAGTAGTACTGACCGGCTTGCGGTAACGAGTCTCCATTTTTGAAGTTACTCCGTTGTCTGTAATTTACGAAGTATCACCCAAGCGCAAATTTCATCCATGAGAACAGCCTGAATACCACCGTGCAAGGTATTGATCCATCCCTGATATTCAGGACGGGGTTTCCAGATACTTACCACTTCGTCGCCATCTTCATAAAAACTCCATCTTTATTCCGGCTTCATTATTAGGGGCGCAACCAAAGCAATTGTACCCTTCCAGACCTTTCAGGGATTTATTATTTTCTTCATAATCTATGACTTCTATTTAAGTTTCACTTCCCAAATATAAGCAAAATATAAAAAAAAGAAGAACAATTTTCCACGATTTACTTTCGGATGCAACGAATGGCGTAAGCTTTTGTCTAACCCGGTGTTTCCCTCTGCTATTTCGTTTTTATCACTTCTCAACAAGAATATTTTCTCATCCGCATCTGTCCCTGCTTCATTCAAAGTCCAATAAGAAAGATATTTTCCTTCATAGGCAGACTGAAACTTACCGGCATACATTCCTACCGGATATCCATCAAAACCCGTGAGATTGGTAGCAGTTCCTACTATTGCACCGGCACCGGTACTTATTGCTTTCCATGTCCCGGTTTTCAACAAAGAGGCATCATTGCTCAAATAAGTTTTCAGCATATTCCAATCATTCCAATCAGGCATATTCCACCCCACAGGAAGCAGCTTTATTACTGACAATTGTTCCAAAACTATAAAAAATAATAACTCTTATCTGTTTGAGACAATAGATAACCTGTCGCTCCGGCATTCATAATCTCCAGTTTCGGAATTTCTTCTCCATCTATATATAATGATGTTTTCAGATTACTTCCCATCCAATACTGCGTACCAATTTTCACTATCGGGTAATTGTGAATACTACTCCCACGCACATCACGCATTATATCTTTCATGGCCAATACGGGCAACATTTCTTCAGGCATAGACAATGCTATTTGTCCGTCAGGCAAAATATACACCTTACTTCGGGCAGCCTGATTTCCAGGAGTATATTTCAATGAATGTTCTTTCAAATCCCACGCTACAGTTCCGCCGTGCACTTTATCTGCATGTCCGACCAATTGTACTACCGTTCCCTTGGATAAGTCAACCGCATGGTTATCTTTCATCGGATAAACGACAATTGCCTGTGAAGAAAAAAAATCAGGCGTCACTAGATATTCTTTACATATTTCTGCTACCTGCTGCCCAGCACTCAACACTTTATACACCTTCGAATCGTCAAATACCAATTTTGACACATCCACATAATTGTGGAAAACTTCGGACCCGACTGCCCTGTATTTCCATCTTCCCAACTATTGATTTCTCCTTCGACTTTACTTATCAAAACATCTTCGGTCGGGATGAAGGAAATCGCCAGCTCACTCTGCTTACCACTCTGCAACTGCAATGAAGAGGGCAATGGGCTGGTATATATCTTACCTCCAACATCCAATACGATATATTGATAGCCCAAAGTGGTTTCTTGCGGAATAAGGATCACTTCTTTTCCGCTCAACCGATCTCCCTGTATCTCCCATTTTCCGGCAGGAGTAATGCTTTTCTCATTAGAAAAAGCGGAATAAGTTTCTTTTGGAAATCATAAATCGCCT
>VOFG01004206.1_pt1 | contig 10640 bp, 12 predicted proteins | sample 5384171 | NCBI WGS metagenome assembly VOFG01 (sample SAMN12384726, study PRJNA508395) | human gut metagenome | isolation source: healthy gut F | host: Homo sapiens | reverse complement strand
GCCGGCGGCATTGCGGATCGCAGGACGATCCCCGGCATGATGCTGGCCAAAACGCGGAGCTGATCGCCGTCATGGACATCCATGCCGAGCAGGTTGAGAAAATCCGTCAGAAATACGGCGCAAAGCGCGGCTATACGAAGAGAAGAGGACCTGCTGGCAGACCCGGAGGTCGACGCCGTTTATATCGCCACGCCCATCGTCCTGCACGCAAAGCAGGCCAAGCTGGCCGCAGATTACGGCAAGGATATTCTGATCGAAAAGCCGCTGGCCATGACGTCCGACGAAGGGCAGGCGGTCATCGACTACTGCGAACGCAAGGGCGTGAAGATCGCGGCGGGCTTCATGATGCGCTTCGGTTCGCACGTCATGAGCATGAAAAAGGCCATCGCCGAGGGCAAGATCGGCACGGTCGTGTCCGGCTATTCACAGTTTACGCTCTGGCTCCCGTACGAGCCCGGCAACTGGCGGCAGTGCAAAGCAAAAGCAGGCGGCGGCGCGATGATGGATCTGTCTGTTCATACCATCGACCTGATGGAGTACATCACCGGTATGCGCGTGACCGAGGTCGCGTCCATGAATGAAAAAATCGCCTTCCCTGAGCCGCAGTATGACGTGGAGGACACGTCCACCATCCTCATGCGCATGGAAAACGGCGCGCAGTGCGTCGTGCAGTCGAACTTCAATATCCCGGACGAGGCCTCCAAGTGGCGCGTTGAGTTCTTCGGCACGAAGGGCCGTCTGCTTGGCGACACGATGATCGGCCAGATCGACGGCGGCAAGCTGAACGCCGTGTTCATTGACAAGAACGTCGCCTATTCCGCCGAGCAGACCCACGCCGACGATGTGGGCATCGAGATTCCCGGCGACTTCGGCAATATGTACACCCGCGAGATCGAGAGCTTCTCGGACTCCATTCTCAACAATAAGCCCCTCGTCGTGCCTGCGTCCGATGCCGTGCACGTCCAGCGCATCATGGAAAAGGCCTATGCCAGCGGCGAAGAGCTGAAGATCCTGAAAATTTAAGCGACACCCAGCACATCCAGCAGCGCCCGGCACTCGCCGGGCGTCAGGATGCGCTGCGCTGTACGCGGGTCCTCTGCGGACGGGGCCCGACTCGGGTCCGGGCGGTTTTCCAGCAGCCACTGGCGCGGCGACATTCCGAGATTTTTCTGGAAGCTTCGGTTCAGATACTTGGGATCGGAGAAGCCGCAGGCATAAGCTGCGTCGGTCAGCGTCGTGTCGGACTGCCGCAGCAGGAGCATTGCCGCCTCCAGTCGGAGTCTGCCCAGATAATCCTGAAACGGGATATGCAGCTGCTCGCGGAACAGGTGCGACAGATACGTCTGCGTCAGCCCCTCCCGCTCCGCGATCTCGCTGAGGCGGACAGGCTCAGAATAGTGCGTCTCCAGATAGTGCAGAATGCGGTGCATCCGCTCGGCATTGCGCGTCTGCGTCATGTTTTCCGTGTCGCTCAGCACGCGGTATGGCGTTCCGCCCAGCAGGATCGCAAAGATCTCGTTGACCTGCGCCATGCAGGCGAACGGTGCTTCCGGTGTATCGCGCAGATAATTGGAAGCGCCAGCAGCATCGCGCGGCGAAGCGCCGTCAGCTGCTCCGGCCCCAGACAGGAGGACAGCCCCCGGCAGCCGAAGCGGATACTGCGGATCTGCGGATAGAAGCGGGCGCAGAAGCTGTTGGAGATCTGCAGCGTCAGAGCCTTGCAGGCGCGCCGGACGCGCACAGCTCATGGCTGCTGCCCGCGTCGAACAGCAAAATCTCGCCCGGCCCGGCCTCAAAGCTCTGCCGGTCGGTGCTGACACGGCAGCTGCCGCTCAGCACCACGCACAGCTCCAGCTCCTTATGCAGGTGCATGGGGCGGTACACCATGTCGACGATAAACATGGTGCAGTCGGCCAGCTTGGAATGGGAGATCAGCTCATATTCATTGTAAAGTTCCATTTGTTTCACCAAAAACGCATCTTTGTCGGGCGTCAGGCGCATCTTCATCGGTGATAAGCCTGCCCCGTTCCTTCATAATAACAGTAACCGGAACAAAAAACAAGGGAATCCGGGCCGCACGGCCTGAAAACAGGGAGGAAGTATGAAAAAAGGCATTTGCTGCGCAGGCAATATGATCGTAGATATCACCTATCCCATCGAAACATGGCCGAAGCAGAACGAGCTGACGCACATCACCGAGGGCATCACGCGCTCCACCGGCGGCTCGGTCTGCAACACCATTTCCGATCTCGCGCGGCTCGATCCCGCGCTGCCGCTCGTCGCTTCCGGCTTTGCCGGGCACGACGCGGAGGGCGATTTTGTCCTGCGGGAAATGGGCAAGTACAAAAACATCGACCTTTCCATGGTCAAGCGCAGCGGCGACACCTCGTTTACCGCCGTCATGTCGAACAACCAGACAAAAGAGCGCACATTTTTCCAGTACGCGGGCGGCAACGCCTATTACGGTGAGGACGACATCGACTGGGACAGGCTGAACGTCGATATCTTCCACATTGGCTACATTCTGCTGCTGCCGCATCTGGACGAACCGGACGCGGAATACGGCACAAAGATGGCACGGCTCTGCACCGGGCGCAGCAGGCAGGCATGAAGACGTCCATCGATGTTGTTTCCGAGGCGGGCGAGCGCTTCAAGCGGCTCGTGACCCCGGCTCTTAAATACACCGACTACTGCATCATCAACGAGCTTGAGACCCAGCAGACCACGGGTGTGCTGCTCCGCGGAGAGGACGGCGCGCTGCACGTGGAAAACATGAAGGCTGCGCTGCAGAAGCTCCACGAGCTGGGCGTGGCAAAATGGGCCGTTATCCACTGCCCGGAACTCGGCTGCGGCATGGACGAGGCCGGAAATTACTGCGAATTTGAAAGTCTCAAGCTCCCCAAGGGCTATATCAAGGGTACGGTCGGCGCGGGCGATGCGTTCTGCGCAGGCGTTCTGTACGCGGCGGAGACCGGCATGACCTTGCCGGAAGCGTTGAAGCTCGGTGCCTGCACGGCGGCGGCTTCGCTCAGCGAGGTCAGCGCGTCCGACGGCGTGAAAACGAAGGACGAAGTCCTGAAGCTCTACGAGCTGTACGGAAAATAAAGAAAGAGGTCAGAGTACTATGAAAAAAGCAGTTATGTACGGCGGCGGCAACATTGGCCGCGGCTTCATCGGCGCAACGCTCAGTCAGTCCGGCTATAAGGTCACGTTCATCGACGTGGCAGAGCCGGTCGTCAAGGCGCTGCAGGAAAAGGAGCAGTACCCCGTCCGCTATGTGTCCAGCAAAGGACATGAGGACGTCGTGATCGAGCACGTGACCGCGGTCAACGGCAACGATCAGGAAGCGGCCTCCGAGGCCATCGCAAACTGCGATATCATGGCGACGGCGGTCGGCGCGAGAATTCTCAAGTTCATCGTCGGCAACATCGTCGCGGGTCTCAGAAAGCGCTGGGCACGGGACGACCGCCCGCTCAACATCATCATCTGCGAAAACCTGATGGACGCAAACAAGGTCATGGAAGGGATGCTGAAGAACCTGCTGACCGACGAGGAAAAGAAGCACTTTGATGAAAAGGTCGGTCTGGTCGAGGCCTCCATTGGCCGCATGGTGCCCGTGCAGACCGACGAAATGAAGGACGGCGATCCGATGCGCGTCTGTGTCGAGCGCTACGGTTTCCTGCCCATCGACAAGGCCGCGTTCAAGGGTGAAATTCCGGAGATCACGAACATGGTGCCGTTTGAGCCGTTTGATTTTTATATTAAGCGCAAGCTGTACGTCCACAACATGGGCCACGCGACCTGCGCATATCTGGGCGGCTATGAGGGCCGGAAATATATTTATCAGTCCATCGACGATCCTGAAATTCTGACCATCGTGCAGAACGCCATGCTGGAAAGCGCGCTGGCGCTGCATAAAAAGTACGGCGTCGAGCTGGATGGCCTGATGCTGCACATCACGGATCTTCTCGGCCGCTTCCGCAATGCGGCGCTGAAGGACACCTGCAAGCGCGTCGGCGGCGACCCGACGCGGAAGCTCGGCGCGGCCGACCGGCTGATCGGTTCGAGCCTGCTGTGCCTCGAGCAGGGCGTGAAGCCCGCGGATATCGCCGTCGGCGCAGCCGGTGCGGTGTACCGCTATCTGAACGAGGCGGGCATTGAGCAGTCGAAGACGGCTCCTGGCGCCGCCGATGTATTTCGGGCGCGTGCGGGCGCAGAGGATGTTGGCCTCGCCGATCTTTTTGATTGACAGGCGAACGGGGATCGCGACGCGGCGCAGGTGCATACCGATCAGCGTGCCGCCGATGTCGAGTCCCGCGTCGGCAACAATCGTCTCGACGAGTACGGGATCCTTGAAATTGGCCCACGCCGTCATGGCGAACGAGCCGCCCGCGTGCAGCTGCGGGATGGCATTGACGATCTCAAAGCCGTGCGATTCGGCCACATCGCGCTCAACAACGAGCGCGCGGTTGAGATGCTCGCAGCACTGCACGGCAAGCTCGATGCCGCGCTCCTGCAAAACGGGATAAATGCCCGCAAACGCGGCCTGTGCGGCCTCAAGGCTCGAACCCTTGCCGATGCGCGCGCCGACCATTTCACTCGACGAGCAGCCGATGACAAACAGCTTGCCGGGCTTCAGCTTCGCAACGTCCAGCAGCTCCGTGACGGCCTGCTTCGCCTGTGCGGTAAGTTCTTCATACATGATTCATTCCACCCTTCCAGAAAGTTTTATGAAGTTCAGGGAGTTTGGAAAGCACCGTGTAGAGCACGACGGACAAAACGATGCCGACGGCGGCCTGCACCAGATTGTTCGGGATGGACGCAGCCGCTGCAAGTCCCTGCCCAAGAATCAGTGCCTCATAGCCGAAATAGCCGGCAACCATAACCACCTCAGACGGCAGTTCGACAAGCGCCAGCTGCCAGAACGGAAGCTTTCTGCCTTTCTTCAGCAGCGGACGAAGCAGCAGTGCGGCCACCAGCGCCACAAGGCCCTTGATGACAAACGTTGCGGGAACGTAATACGCATACCCGGAAATCAGATCTGCAAGCGCGCTGCCAATGCCGGCCGCGAAAAAGCCGTACCACGGGCCGAGCACCAAGCCGGACAGCAGGCACATGCCCTCGCCGATGTTTGTATATCCTGCAACCGTCGGAATCTGCACAAGCATTGTCGCCGCCCAACACAACGCCGCAAACATGGCGCTCAGAACCAGCTGCTGGAGTGTTCTATTTTGCTGTTTCATATTGGAAATCTTCTCTCAGACAAAAACGATTTTCAGACTACGAAATTCGTTATTCACCCTTCCAGAATGCCTTATGAATTTCGGGAACCTTGGCCAGCGCGGTGTAGAGCACGACGGACAACACGATGCCGACGGCGGCCTGCACCAGATTGTTCGGGATCGACGCGGCGGCGGCAAGGCCCTTGCCGAGGATCAGCGCCTTATAGCCGAAATACCCGGCGACCATGATGACCTCGGACGGCAGCTCGATGAGCGCCAGACGCCAGAACGGGATCTTTTCGCCCTTCTTGAGCATCGGCTGCAGCAGCAGCGCGGCCACCAGCGCCACAAGGCCCTTGATGATAAACGTGCCGGGAACATAATGCGCGTAGCCTGCCAGCAGATCGGCAAGACCGCTGCCGATGCCTGCGGCAAAGAAGCCGTACCACGGGCCGAGCACCAGCCCGGCAAGCAGGCACATCCCCTCGCCGATGTTGGTATACCCGGCAACGGTCGGGAACTGCACCAGCATGGTCGTCACACAGCACAGCGCGGCAAACATCGCGCTCAGAACCAGCATACGGATGGTTTCGTTTCTCTTTTTCATACCGAGTACCTCTCTTGTTAAGATACCCTGATTATATCCAATGCTGGTACTATAAAAAGATGCAAAAACAGATATTTTTTTAGGTTCAGATTCAGAACCGCGCCATAATTACGGCGTTTCCCCGTATCGGCACCGCGTCCGCGCCTTCCCCAAGGATACGGCGCAGGAGCGTGCGCTCGTCCAGACCGCCCCTGCCCGTGCAGGACACGGTACGCGCCCGCGTCGCTTCCACAGGCAATTTTTGCGCCCAGCGCGGCGGCTTTTTTTACGGCGTTCCTCTGATAGGCCAGCAGCGGCTTTAAAACCTCGTCCGGAAAGCGGCCGCAGCCGATGAGATTGCCGATCGTCACGAGCGTCGGCACCCAGACAGCGCGCGACTCTGCAAGCTGGCAGAGCGTCTCATCTGTGAGATATGCGCCGTGCTCGATGGAGTCCACGCCGCCCGCAAGCGCCGCGCGCACGGCCTCGTCGCCGTTGGCGTGGGCCATGACGGAAAAGCCTCGTCATGCGCGCAGGCGATCATGTCCCGGATCAGTTTCGGCGGCAGAGGCTCGCCGGTCAGCACACCGTATTGGCTGAATCCATCAGCCCGGAGATCATGAGCTTGATAAAGTGTGCGCCGCGCGTTTTAGCCTCGCGAACAAGCGCACGGTATTCGGCAAGCCCGTCAAAGCCGCGCCCGATAATGCCGCCGTAATGCCCGGTTTTATAGATCGGGAAGCCCGGCGACCGGTAGCGTATGCCGTATTCCGGGGCCAGCTTCGCGGCCAGATCGCACGCGCCCCAGCGGTCGCCGCCGTCGCGCAGATAGGAAAACCCCAGCGCCTGATAGCGATCCATCGTCTGCCGGATGAGCGCCTCCTGCGGCGCCGCTTTATGCCGGGCGATGGCGTCCTTCCAGTTTACGCCGTCCAGCACCATATGAATGTGGCAGTCGACCATTTCCGTTACGTCCTTCCCGGGACGCAGTGCCGCTCGATTGCAAGCGCCGCGCCGTCCTCGTCGCACGAGGCAGTCACTTCGTCGGCTAGCGCCAGAATTTCTGGGCACGCGTTCGCCATGGCCACGCCGATGCCGGCCATCCTGATCATGCTCCTGTCGTTCAGCCCATCGCCGATCGGCCATCGTTGCCGCCATCGGCAGGCCGAGGTACGCTGTCAGACTCGCAATGGCCTCGCCCTTGTTGGCGTGCGCGTCGTTGATCTCAATGTTGCAGGGCATGGACGTGCTGACACTCAGCGTGCCGAAGCGCTCTGTGAGGTCTTTGAGCAGCTGTCTGCGCAGCGCATCGTCCGGCGTGAACAGCTGTAGCTTCTGAACGCCTCGGTTCTGCTCCCGCAGATAGGCCTTGAGCTCGTCGACCGGCGTGCGCAGACTGCGCACCATGCGCAGCGAGTGATCGATCGGGACAAATGCAGCCGCGGTTTCCTGCATACTGCGCGTCATCCAGCCCCAGTTGTCCTGATAGCAGTCGTAGATCACGGGGAAGCCGTCGAGATACTCCAGAACCTGCAACGCCGTTTCCAGTGGAATCTCCGCCGCGCTGACAGCCTTTTCTTTGCGGATATCATAGACCTGCGCACCGTTGATGGTGATGGCGTAGTGCAGAAACGGCAGCTTTTGAATGACCTCCGGCATACCGGTAAAGAAGCGGCCCGTGGTCGGCACGATCTCGACGCCTGCCTCTGCCGCGGCATAGAGCGCATCGCGGGTGCGCGGCGTCAGCTCCTTTTGGGAATTCAGCAGTGTGCCGTCCAGATCGAGCGCCAGTAATTTCACGGCATTCATAGGAAACGCACCTCAATTCCATACTTTTCACCCCCATGATACCAGATGCCCGGCAAAAATGCAAGAAGCGCGTGATTTCCGGCGGAAGCTGTGATAGAATAGGCGCAGAAACCCCTTGAAGGAGGAATTTTATGCTTTTATCCGCAGAACAGCTTTCCATCAATTTCGGCAGCCGTCAGCTGCTGCAGGATGTGGATTTTTATCTAAACGAGGGCGACAAGACCGGCGTGATCGGCATCAACGGCACCGGAAAGTCGACATTTTTGAAGGTTCTGGCCGGAAAGCTCCAGCCGGACGGCGGGACGATCGCCCGCAAGCCGAATTTGCAGGTCAGCGTGCTTGCACAGAATCCGGATATGCGAGATGAGCTGACCGTTCTGGAGCAGATCTTTGCCAGTATGCCGCCGGAATTCCGGCAGCTGAACGAATACGAGGCCAAGCGTATGCTGACGCAGCTCGGTCTTGCGGACACCGACCGGCGGATCGGCACGCTTTCGGGCGGCGAACGCCGCCGCGCGGCCCTGTGCGCAGCGCTCATCCATCCGGCGGACGTGCTGGTGCTCGACGAGCCGACGAACCATCTGGATACCGAAATGGTGCAGTGGCTGGAGGACTGGCTGAAAAAATTCCGGGGCGGGCTCGTCATGGTGACGCACGACCGGTACTTTCTTGAGCGCGTCGTGAACCACATCACGGAGCTCTCGCGCGGCAAGCTCTATCACTACGAGGCGAATTACTCCCGCTATCTCGAGCTGCGGGAGCAGCGCGCGCAGATGGCGGAGGCGTCCGAGCGCAAGCGGCAGTCGATCCTGCGCGTCGAGCGCGAATGGATCCTGCGCGGCTGCCAGGCCCGGAGCACCAAGAGCAAGGAGCGCATTCAGCGCTATGAGGAGCTGAAAGACCAGAAGGCCCCTGAGCGCGACAGCACAGTGCAGCTCTCGGCGGCTTCGAGCCGTCTCGGCAAAAAGATCATCACACTGGAGCACATCTCCAAGGGCTATGACGGGCGGACGATCTTCCGTGATTTTTCCTACGGCCTTCTGCGCAGCGACCGCATCGGCATCGTGGGCCGAAACGGCGCGGGCAAATCGACGCTCCTGCGCGTGCTCGCGGGCGAGCTTCAGCCGGACAGCGGCACGGTCGAGCTGGGCGAGACAGTCCGAATCGGTCATTTTTCACAGGAGGGCCGCGAGCTGGATCTGAACCAGCGTGTATACGACTTCATTTATAGCGTCGCTGCGCAGGTAAAAACGGACGAGGGCACATTCTCCGCCAAGACCATGCTTGAACGCTTCCTGTTCCCGCCCGATCTGCAGCAGACCAGCATTGGTCGGCTGTCCGGCGGAGAACGGCGAGACTATATCTGCTGTCCATCCTTATGGCAGCACCCAACGTGCTGCTGCTCGACGAACCGACGAATGATCTGGACATTACGACGCTTTCCATTCTGGAGGACTATCTGCAAAGCTTCCCCGGCCCCATCATCGCCGTCTCGCACGACCGCTTTTTCCTCGATAAGCTGGCGGATACCATCTTCGAGGTGCGCCCGGAGGGCCGCGTCGACGTGTTTACCGGCAACTGGTCCGACTGGGCGCGCAAGCGGACGCCGCCGGAGGAAAAGAAGCCCGAAAAGCAGGAAAAGTCCGCCCCGGAACGTCCGCGCGAGAAGAAGCTGAAATTCTCCTACAACGAGCAGCGGGAATTTGACACCATCGACAGCGTGATCGCGGAGCTGGATGCGCAGCTGTCTGCGTGCCGGCAGGAGCAGGAGTCCTGCGGCAGCGACTATGTCCGCTTGCAGGCGCTCACGGCCGAGCAGGAGCGCCTGACGGCAGAGCTGGACGCGAAAACAGAGCGCTGGGTCTACCTGAACGACCTGAAGGAGCGCATTGACGCGCAGCAATAGAAATATTGCACAAATTTTCGCTCGGGTCGTATACGGATCCGGGACAGAGTGCTATAATATAGACAGAAGGAAACGGAAAGCTTTGCGGTTCGGATGAAGACAGAGGAGGCTTCTCTATGAATCTGAAAACGATCAAGGTTCTGCTGTTCACGCTGCTCGCGCTGACGCTGGCCAGCTTTCTTATTGGCTGCGGCGTGTCCAAGCCGGTGTATTTTCTGTTTACGGCGCTGTTCGCCATCGGTTACGCAGCCGTCTGGCTGCTGTGCTGGCGCTGCCCCTTCTGCGGCGAACGCCTTGGCCGCAGCGACGGTGAGATTTGCCCGCACTGCGGCAAAAGCCTTCTCGCACCCCCGCGGGCACCAGACCTGAGTGCGGAATATGATTGAACTGCTGCGATTCTTGTAGGGGCGGACGCCTCTGTCCGCCCGCAGAATGCAGCGTTTTCTCGGAAATCTTCGGCAAATCCGCAACATTTATCGGGCCGACAGAGTCGTCGGCCCCTACGCGGCGCGGTACGAATTTGCCGAAAGGTTTTCGGGCTTGCAGTTGCCTGCTGCAAACGCTTCATAATGAATCTGACAGACAAAACAGAACCGGCCTGCCGCGTGTGCGGCAGGCCGGTTCTGTTGGTGTAGAAAAGAAAGAAGAAAGAGAAGAGAGGAAAGAAAAGATTGGCTTGCTTACAAGTATGAGTATACCGGCCAATCATGTCGGAACTGTGAACGAATCCGAAAGGATTTGTGAACTTTCTCCGCACTTCATTCCTAATTACTGTACATTTTTCGTCGCAACGATATCGACGCCCGTTCCGGCGGCGTTTGTCAGCAGTACGTCGCCGATCTTCACGGGCGCGTGCGCCGTGACCTGACGGAGCGCCGCGACGATCTCGAAGATCTTGCCCTTCGGGATGTCCTGCGCCGTCTTGCAGCTGACGACGGCTGCGCCGGTCGCGCTGCCGGTCAGCCGCACGGTGCTTGTGACGATGCGCGTCGGGTTCGTGACTTCCTTTCTCGCGTAATCATGACCGCGCTTGCAGGTATACCCGGCAACATCTTTGATCTCGCCGTTTTCCAGCGTGACGGTGATCGAACAGCCGAGAGGGCAGCCGATGCAGGTC
>VOFG01003721.1_pt1 | contig 10643 bp, 14 predicted proteins | sample 5384171 | NCBI WGS metagenome assembly VOFG01 (sample SAMN12384726, study PRJNA508395) | human gut metagenome | isolation source: healthy gut F | host: Homo sapiens | reverse complement strand
TTCAAACGATGTGGATGTAAAAGCTATATTGTATCGAAATGGAGCAGAAATTGACGCAGAAGGTACAGTATATACTTATTCATGGAAATTATACAACAATGCCGGATCTGCGGTGCTCAAAACATACACTGGCAAAAAACATTGTGGTAGCAAAAACAGATGTGACCGGAAAGGGAGCTTTGATCTGTGAAGTCTCAAAAGCATAATTTTTAATCACAAGGGCGGTAGCGACAAACTACCTGCCCTTTTTATGCTATTCTTAGGTAAAATCAAAACCTAAAGAATAGAAATGGGAAAAAGAAATCATAGCACGAGGACAAGCCGTGGTGGTTTGTCAAAAAAAGACGGATACACCATCAATCAATCTGTCGGAGAATATATATTTAATGCACTAAATAATGGTACAATACCATTAACCGCTACATTTGTTTCTACCATCAAAGTGACATCTGGAGATAGCATTGTTACAAATTTTACAATCGGGACAATCAATAAGCCGGCAGGGTTTTCAATTATCAGTGTCAATAATAACAACAAGACTATAACCTATGTTGTCGATAAAGGTACTAATACATTGGCAGATAGCGGAACAATCCCTATTCCAATCATCATAGAGGGGAATACATACACCGTGTCTTTCAAATGGGCGAAATCCAAGAACGGACAAAACGGTTCTGATGGAAAACCCGGAACTGACGGATACACTGTGTCCGCTTCCAGAAACTCATATATTGTTTCCACTGATAAAGACGGCAGGATACACACTGCGGTAACTACAAATACAACAATTTCTATTCTGAAGGGAAGTACACCTGTCACTCCAACCATCGGGGCTTTACCCACGGTGGCCGGTTGTACTTTTGTCTAAAAGCGGAGCTACCGTAACAATAGTTTTTAACGTAGGCACATCACTGGCAGAAAATGGGACTATTAGTATCCCGGTTGTTGCAGACGGAAAGAGCTTTGCTGTTTCATTTTCATATGCAAAAGCACATGCAGGAGCTAACGGAGCAGATTCTAACATGTTGGATTGGGTGAAAGACTGGAACAACAACAAAACTCAAATCAATGAAAATTCTGTCATTACACCTAAAATATTTGCCGGAACAAAAAACTCGAACGGAACATTGACGGGGGTTGCTATGGGTAAATTCTCTCTCAGTGTATTAAATTCATCCGGGGTTGTGACTACCGAAACAATCAATGGTATTTATGGATTCAAAGACGGATATAAGACATTCTATGTCGATAATACGGGAGATGCAGGACTGGGAAGGGGGAAACCAATTTATCAGATACAACGCAACAACCGGAAAGATCGAGTTCGGTTCGGATGTTTCTCTCAATTGGACACAGCCTATTGAAACAATCAATACGGCTCTTGGAGGAAAGGGTTTCCCAAAACTGACCTATATTGATGGTAAAGGAATCTATACCGGAACTCTTACCGCTGAACAGGTCAATGCCGTAAATATAAATGCCTCCAGTATAAAAACCAGGGAATCCTATCTGCCGACCGTATAGCAGCAGGGGCATTAAGTCTGACAAATTGGATGCCAATAGTATACAAACCAATATCATCAATACAGCCTATATCCAGGGATTGACACTCAATTTTACCAAAAAGGTACAATCGGGGATGGACTATTGATGGAGATTCTGTTTTCAGAGGTACAAAAAAACAATACGTCCGAGGCTTATACTTCCGCTTCAGGTGCTATAACGATTGGAAGCAACGGAATCAGAGGTTTTAAATGGAAACTGGACTCTTCCGGGGCTGGTGCACTGGCAGGAGGCAACATTTCGTGGGATATTGATGGAAATGTTATGTTCGACAAATCAGTATCATTACAATGGACAGATTGCATTGATAAGGCATTAAAGAATGTTTCAGTTGAAACCAAAGCACTGGCAGAAGCATGGCAGACAAAAATCAATAAAAAACGAATATCTAAAAATCCCAATCAAAACAGCTTTATTGAAAAATACAACCTATACTTGGAGCGGTATAGGATGGGGGCTTACTGAAAGTGATGATTATAACGATTTTAATGAATCAGTAAAACAATATACAATTGGTATTTATAATGCTACACAATTAAAATATGTTGTTCTAAAAAATGTATCGACCATTTTGCCTACGGAGCTTGAAAACTACGACTCACAATTAAGAGGTAGTACATACTTAATGACAGACGATTCTTTTTTAGATACCGATTCTTTTGAACTGCATGTGTATTCGCATATTAAAGATAAACCTGTTACAGCAAGCAATGGATTATTTCTGTATGTGGCAGGTTTGGTTAAAGGGAACTGTATTACTTAATCTACAACCAAGGTTAACACATATTGATGCAACAGGCATTTATACCGGAACAATTCAAGCCCAACAAATCGTAGCAGGTACGATTTCAGCTCATCTTATTGGAGCAGGAAGTATCACTGCCGACAAGATTCGGGCTGGAGCTATTACCGCAAACGAAATAGATGCCGATAGTATAAAGACCAATATCATCAATACCTCATACATTCAAGGGTTAACGCTCAATTTCACCAAAGGTAAGATTGAGGATGGAACATTGCAGAGAACGCAATCTCCAAAAAACAGCGTTTCTCTGGGGTCTGACGGTTCCATCACCAACGGTACGAAATGGAAACTGAACAATGATGGCTCGGGACAGCTTGCGAATGGCAATATTAAGTGGGACATACTTGGGAATATAACATTTTCATCATCTGGGCTTGGTGATATAGCTAACCAAGGAGAAATATATGTTCGGAGTGTTTCTTTGGGATACACAGGAGGAGGGGCCGAATTATGTATAAATGGAAAAGAAATATTAAATAATTCAAGTTGGTGGCGAAGTTTTGTCTTGTTGTTGTTAATCGTAATGATTTGTCGGTTGTTTCAATGTCATTTTATGACACATACGCAGAGCAGGTAATACATGTAATGAACTGTCTTCTGCCTTAAATAATCTTGATTCCAATAAGCTTGTAATTTTAATATCAAGCGATGCGCTTACAATTAATGATAATTTGAATGATGCAATAAAAAGATGTGGTGGCAAAGATTGACAGTGTCAGTCGCACGTGTAGCCTATGCGTTTATTGGAATACCTGGAATCGGAGAAAACAACGGAATTTTCACATATAAATATGCAGAAAAAAGTTGTGTAGAAATCTCCACCAAAGTCATTAACGGTATTCCGCAAGGATTTAACACCGGAACCCCTTACAGCCAGCCAGATCAACGCTGCCAACTGTAATTTCACTCAGGGCAAAATTGGTGGGTTTACTATTTACGGACACAAAATGTCTACATACGATAATCCAGAAAATGGTCATATAATTGAAATTCCTAAAACCGGATATATCTGTAATTCAAGAAAATCTGATAGTAAGGATTATTGGGCACTGAATGCAGACGGATCTGCTACTTTTTGGGATAACCAAAGCCGTAAAATTTAACGCAGACGGCTCAGGAAGCGTTGCAACAAACGGAATCTCATGGAATGCAAATGGTGTTCTTAAAGTTGGTGGATTTGAAATAGGACAAGGCCGCATTGGTTCTACAGCTACACAGAGCGGTGGCGGTGGAAGTTTGGCAATTTATAATGATTTTCTCCGAATTGGCAGTACAAGTTCTTATGTATTATTTGGAAACAACGTTTTCCTAGCTACATCATCATCAACTGCTGCCGGGCGTGTGGTCAATACCATATCCAATTCATATTATAATAATTATGGCATCCATATAGACGTAAAGAATGGAAAAAGAAATTTTGGCGTATATTCAAATGCCCCTATTCTTGCCAATGCTTGTATAGGGAATAAGATAAAGACTGTGTATTTTTCAAGTACTGCGTGTTCAATTGATTTTTCATAAAGCAAATATTTTTTATCATTTATGCCAATCGTAACTACAATATATCTCTCTACCAGCTGCTTCAAGTGTAGCGTCAATGTTTGGGTATTCATCATTACCTTCTGACTTTGGTTATATGTTTACATTCATATATCGTTATGATTATGCGAATACAGTTTATTTACAAAACGTACGAGATATTAATGGAAATATCATCGTATGGTTTAGCAAAGGAGATTCTATTATATTGTGTTGTTGTAATTTATCCCTCTTTCCATTACCAAATGATAAATCATATAAATTAATAAAATGCAAACAAAATATATTTTTATTTAGCCACAAACAAAAACACCTGCAACATATTGGTCTTCAATAAAACAACAATTAAATACCGATTATATGGAAATTAAACAAGTGAATATTCAGACACAATGCACCAAAACAACAGTAAAATACCAAATATAAAATCGAATACAACGTGTCTGATAAATTGCTCACAAGAGTAAATGCCTCTATTCATAAGCCAAAGCCTATGAAGATACCGATGAATATCTGGGAACAATTACTTTGGACGGAGACTATCTGTCTGGAACCTTCCCCTACAAAGAAAAATTGCATCAGTAAATATTTTGAGGACTTCAATGTAATCTTGGAAGAAATCAAGGAAGCAGTAGCCAAACAGCCGACTTTTCTATCAAAACAAAAATAATAACCTAAATATATAAATTAAGCAATGGAACTATCAATCAAAGACAGACTTTACATTCCGGGTTTTCTGCCTAAAGAAAACAACTTCAAGCAGTTCAATATCAAAGAAGGAGATTCTGAAGAAAAATCGAAATTTCAGAAGAAGAGCGTGCAACTGTGAATCTCAGACAAAACACAGAAAACAACCGTATCGAATGGGATACGGAAAAGACGTGCCGTTAATGGTAGATTTCACGACCGAAAAATCGAGTACATGAAAAGTGCCTGTGAAAAAATATCAGACGAGCAGTGCCGGATGATATGTGGAGCTACAGTAGAGAAAGTATACGACTCTGATTCTTCTAAATAATCATTACAACTATTCTTAAAAGCGTGCTCTAATCTTTTTAAAGAAGAGTGCGATCCCCAACCACTCTTGTTGGGGGGGGATTTTGTTAAAACCGATAATATGGCAAGACAGGATATTACATGGATGTCGTATTTATATGGAGGAACTGGAGACCTCTGACAACCTGACCAACAAGATCATATACGATTTTCAAGATATTGGAAAAAACAAGCCAGGATGGACAATGACAACTATTGCTATTCCGAGATAGTAGTTTCTCCCAGCTTTGAAAAATCATATAAAGACGAAGATGGAATACATGTCAGGATTCCATATATAGCGGAATACAAAGAACTGATGGTGAGATTCCGCATTGATTACGGCACAACGGACATATTGAATATGTTTTGAACAAGAGAAACAATCAAATATGGTTTCCGGTATATCGTGGCGATACGGCAGACAAGAAAGATTCTATAAAGCTCTCCGAGTACAGATTGCTGAATGAGAACGGCAATTTCAATTTCATCTTGAAGGAAGGAAGCTATCTTTCAGTTTTCAGCGGTCCATGAGACCGACTTGATAATTCGTGAGTCATTGGAACAGAACAAAGCGTTTCTACTTAAAGCATTTGCCGGGAATTTATACCAACATCAACAACATCCGGGGATCGGACTCATGACTACCTGCATGGTAACTTTGAGAATACCGGACTGGCTCAGAAGTTACAAGAAGAATTTGACAATGACAAGGTAACAGTAGTCAATGCGTACATGGACTCGGTTTCCGGAGGAATTGTCTTTAGAACTAAAAAAGAACAAAATGGGTAAATATATTGTAACACACGGACAAAACCTTTTACGATGTAGCCCTGCATATATATGGTTCGATCGAAGGGTTATTGACTTGATGATGAACAACACATCACTTTCCTTAGACCAGACATTGAAGGCAGGAGATGAACTTGTCTATACAGACGATTATACCATAAACAAAGATGTGGCCGCATATTACAAGGTAAACAAAATCATGCCGGCAAACGGCGAGAGAGCATGTTTACCCTAAATCCCCTACCCTGCCCAGACTGATGGACATTTATATTGAGAATACCAGAACATCCATCGGTTTTGTGATCTCTGGTTCAGGAACGATAGAAATAGACTGGGGGAGACAATACTGATTTACAGATTGTACAGTTATCCAAACAGGCTATTGAGTTTAACCACTTTTCGACAACAATACCGGAACTAAAAAGAAGAACTTGTATTTATGGGGATGAAAATGCCAGAATACAAAAAAACTGGATATTTCAAATATCAAGGATGCGGACATATATATCTTAAAGCCCATATATATGAGCGTTTTTGTGATGAAAACATATCCATCGACAATCAATTTATGCTTTGTTCAAAGGAATGTTTGAAATGGATTGTTCCGGCAGTACAAACAGCTTGCTTCCTTTGTTGAGACAAAAGGAACTAAAAGCCTGAATCTCAGAATATCAAATGCAGCAGGAAAGCCATTGACGAATATTTGATCGGACTGGTAAAACAGCATTATGGAAGACGGACTGTGAAATTGCAATGACAACTGTTCCATCCGGGAATACAAGGAACCACAAAGAGACGAGAATCTGAATATTGTTGGCTCCGGCATGGAAGCGGTCTGGTTTTGACCCACGAACCGGCATGGAATGAAACCGGGGCATGGAGAGTTTATAATTAACGATACTATTTATACCTATACATACAAAATGAGTAGAACAATCAACGATATATAAAAGCAGCCGTAGAGGAAAGGAAACAAGAGAATGGAACTGAAGGGTTCAACAGTGACTCAGGTTTCCATTCTAAACAGTATCATGGACATTTGCAGCCGTGATACAGAGTTTTGAAATGCTGTTGGATGTATTTGCTATTGATATTTCAACCGTAATCAACAACAGAGTTAATGGAACTCCAAAATATTACGCCAACGCTTTGCTGCAATATCAAAAGGAGACACGCTTGTGGTTCAGGAGAAGACGGTCCCAGCATTCGGATATGCGACCGTAGACGAGATAAACGGATCATCACCCAGGTTTCCTATATAGAAAGCACACAGGACGAGAATCTGGACAGTACGCTTATATTGAAGGTTGCAACCGGGGAACAAGGCAAACTTGCAAAGATACCGGAAGAAGAGATGCAGATGATTAACACGTATATCAATCAGATAAAGTTTGCAGGAACAAAATTTCGGTTATTAGTCGTGAAGGAGATGTCCTTGTCCCCAAAGTGACGGTATATTATGACGGTGCTGTAACCGAAGGCTGAGATATACGACAATATAGAGGCCAAGTTGAACGAATACATAATGAACATGAATTTGATTCCAGTGTGTATACCTCTAAAATTCTTGAAGTGATTAAAAGTGCGGAACATGTAACGGATGTCTATATTGATCCGGAAGTAGCCGGACAGGGGAATCTTCCTCGCTTGCTATGACGGAGACGGACATATCAGTCCCCAGAAAAAAATCGGAAGAAGTCATGCAGACGGAATCCGGTTATCTAAGGCAGTCTTCCGACAAGAATGAGGAAGCCGACATTCCCAATTTTAGAGAAGCAATCAAATTAGTGGTAGATACCAAATGAGATACAAGTTACCGATAGACAAACTGGTGAACCAACTTGTTCCATTATCTTGGAGGAAGAAAGTACATTCTTTTTATTCAGAGTTTGGTTTATCCGTTGAAAATAATAAATGACAGATTTATTGACTTTGCCAAGAACGGCATATCCAGAAGCACGCATGACCAGTCAAGTGATGTATTTCGAGTGGTATCTGAACCATAAGTTCGGAAATACTTTGCAGACAAGAACGATCGGATATACATACAGGATTTCTCAGATTATAGGAATAGATTTATATCAGGAATCCTCCAAATATGGCAAACCGTTCTAGTTATCTGGAAAGACATGAAGGAATCGAACGACGGACGACCCACTTGAAAAGCCACGGGGTTCTATTTTATCATGGAAGAAAAAAGCAATCAATAAAGGTAAAGTTTCATGGTGTGTGTTCCCCGAATACAGGAATCTCACAAAAGAATTTGTCTATATGTTATCTTCTGTAGTAAGCACATATAAAATAGCAGGAAAACATATCTGATCCAAAATTGATACCACCTCCAGATATTCCAGTTCCAGTCTGTTATCCTAAGCAAAAACGTGCTTATCCTTAATGTCGGAGATGAAGCTGAACTTTCTGTTAAGGTATTGCCGGACAATGCTACTGACAAAAAAGATTATATGGCAAAGTTCAAATCAAAGTGTTGCAACGGTCATAGAAGACATCGTATCTGTCATAGGTGCAGGACAACAAATATAACAGCAACAGTCGGTGGCAAGACCGCCACTTGTGAACTGATTGCTTCAAAACCCTATTGCCAACCAAACATGAATTATGGCAATAAAAGGAAAACAAATCATAAGTTCCCGAACGGACATCTTTAACCAGAAGAATACATTCCGTTTCAAGACCGTTCAATAAATGGCAGAGATTAAATCTTCTCTTTTTAAAAAGGCGATAAGGAGATCGTGGAGACAGGGGGTTCCGGAAGCAAAGGAGACAAAGGTGAAAAGGGGCGAACCGGGAATCAACGGAAAAAGGACAATACAACCCCAGTAATAACAGCTAATGCAACAATCTCAACACAAGTGGCTCTCCCCTGCTGTCAAAGTAACAAAGACCGGAAACCATGAATCTCCTTCGTTTTTATTTGAATTTTCCGGTCTGAAGGGAGAACCCGGTAAACAAGGAACGCAAGGGATTCCGGGAGTTAAAGGCGATAAAGGAGAGCCGGGCACTAATGGAAGGGATGGAAAAACTCCGGCTATTGAAGCCACTGCAACGATCGCAAACACAACCGGAGCACCATCGGTAAAAGTTACAAAATCCGAAAAAGCAGATTCTACTTCGCTTTTCATTTGCTTTTTCTGGCCTAAAAGGAGAAAAAAGAGGCGAGCAGGGCACACAAGGTTTGAAAGGGGACAAAGGGGATACTGGAACACAAGGTGTTCCGGGGAAAGACGGGGCTAAGGGAGAAAAAGGAGAAAAAGGCGATAGTGGAATTATGTCTTCTGTTTTAATAGAAGGAGCCACGCCTACCCAGCCTATCAGTCCCAATAAATTCTACAAATTTGGAAACGTTACAACACTGACTATAACCTTTGCTCCAGAAACCCCGAATGTACTGAACGAATATATGTTTCAATTCACTTCTGGGGAACAGCAACGGTTTTGAATATGCCGGATTCCGTTAAATGGATTGGAGACCATACGATAGAGCCTAACAAGACCTATCAAGTAAAGTATTTGTGAATAACTTAGCGGTGATTGAGGTGCATCATGAGTATGTTTAAGAAGACTGCTTATGATACAGGCATTGAAACAGAATGTTATTAAAACTGATAATAAACAAAACCAAAAACCTAAATAATAAAGCATAATGAAAGAATATGTAGCAGAGGCAGGGGGCGGTACACGTATGTGGACGATATTCTGAACTTACAGGAGTTAACGCTCAGTATGACCTCTATGTTTACGGATTGTGCAAAACTTCATCATATCGATGCGAAGTTGTTTCAGATAATGAGATCACTTCGGATATGTTTTGGATAAACAAGAAAATCCGATACTTTTGAAGGAGGCAAAGGAATAAAAGTTCCCTTTACTATCTTGTAGAAAATAACACCGTGGATTCCGTTATGTATGCAAAAGAAGGTTAAAGGGCAGAATAATTATCTGTGTGTGGGAAGTCAGACAAAAACCGACTGAACTGTACTCACGCCAAAAACGCACTTCAATTCATTGAGGTTACTTCCTCATACGCACCCAGATTTATAGACAAGTTCATCGGAAAGTATGCGGTTCTTTTCTGGAAACGCCGTTTTCAAAGCAAACTATAAAAAAGAATCTGGTCGTAGCCGGAGATTTCTCAGCGGATAAGGCGATTGAACTAAAACTTCAGTGTCTATCAATCATTCGGCATCCGGTCATGTGCTCAAAAGCATTGTAAAAAGAAAAATGGCAACGGATCGGTCGGACTGTATTACAATGGCTATTGGTAAATGAGCTATCCATCAACACAGACGGATCGTTTACATTGTTGAAACAAGATAAGGTCATAGCCAAATTCACGATAGACGTAAGTTCTGGTAGATAGCGTTTCACAAGACAATCAAAGTCGGCTCTATGGAGATGGGTGCAATGGGCCGATAGCAAGGTAAATATCGCCTCAATAGGTTGTCTGACCAATCCCAGGATTTCAATATCAAAAACATAATTGGCAACATCACTCTGACTCTAAAACCGTTGACATTCAAGGTGAGTTAAAAAATCAAAATTTAAAATATCAGCTCCATATATGCCAATAAAACAGACCTGACAAACAGCCTTAACAAGAAAGTGGATAAAGTCGAGGAAAACAATTGTCCACCGAAGATTTTACCACCACGATTGAAAAGATAAGTTGGACAGTATCGCTGTGGGGGGTGACATCAAACACAGAAGGATTTGTCTGAGCAAAGTTGTTATGGGCGGACTTGATAAAAGCCAACAAATTACTGGACGGATATAACTCAGATGAGAGAGACGATTGCTAGAAAACATTGATGTTTATACCAAAAGTGAAGCGGACGGGAAAATACGCCAGCGTTTCAAGTCCTTTTCCAAGATTACATAAACTACCAACATC
>VOFG01001864.1_pt1 | contig 10653 bp, 21 predicted proteins | sample 5384171 | NCBI WGS metagenome assembly VOFG01 (sample SAMN12384726, study PRJNA508395) | human gut metagenome | isolation source: healthy gut F | host: Homo sapiens | reverse complement strand
TATTTGGTACGGCTCATCAAAGGTGATGCCCCAATGAGGAACAGCCGCAGCTTTGTTGCATCGGATGTTTGCCTGTTTTCATGACGACAAACGTACCTTTGGGAATGGCTTTCAGCTCGTCCGCGCCGTCATGAGCGGGCGCCCATCATTTGCAGGCTCACTGATTATCTTTGCGTTCGACTCACCGAGCCGGACAGAGCCGTTCTGCTGCCGAGAGAGCTTTGAAAGGACTTTCTGCCGTCCAGAGTTCGGCGCGAAGCCGCCGAAAATCGTGTCCTGCACGTTGTCCACGATGATCTCCGCACCCCTCCTTTGCCGTATTCTTCCTCGCTGTGCGAGTGCCTGAATTATTGGCACAAGCGTCAAGCGGCGTGATCGTCCGGCGCTGAACAACAGGGGAGAATATCAAAGGCGGGCATAGTACCCAGCTCATCGCAGAAGAAGGCAACGGGTTTGCAGTTTGCCGCCGTGTTCATCCGCGACAGAGAACAGTTCACGCGAGAGGTTCTGTATCATCAGCCCTGCCATGAAGCCTTTGGTCTGGTCCTCCGGGAGTATGAGGAAGATAGCGACTTCTTGACGCGAAGCTCTCGGCATCCATGCGCTGCTGTCAAAGCAAAGTATCTGCTCAAGTCTGAGTCCAGAAACGCATTCAGCCGCGACAAAACTGTGGACATTACTGATGCCATAGCCTGTTCGGATGAGTTCAACGCAGCTCCGGCAAACCACTTCGCCTTATGCTCTGGAGGCAGTTTGTACATCAGCATCTGAAATTGTGTTTTTCCCTTTACGCCGGACGGTTCGAGCAGCTCCTTAACAAGCTTGAACACCGAGACTATATGCCTCTTCAGGCTCACCGTCATTCGGCGGGAGAAACTCGGAAAGCAGCAGAATTACAGAGCACAGCGCCTCCGCTGCTTCGTAAAGTATGCGTTCGACCGCGGTTTGAATCGTCGCCGCTGGGGTTAACTATGGTTTTAGCAATAATCTTCGCGTACTTTTCTGCTTTGGCTTTTGCCGCAATGTTTGATCCTGTCTGCTAACGCTATATCCATATACCTGTTTATAAGCGTCGAAGATTGCCCCGTCAGAGCGCGTGGGTTGCGCAGGTCGATGACAGATACGTCGTAGCCGTAGTATCTCTTAGCTATCGTCGCGTAGTTACGCGCGAGGTCGCCCTTGGTATCGCTCGCAAAGAAACTCATCCCACTTGCACAGGCGTATTCGAGGATTTGGGGTACAGAAAGTATGCCGTCTTGCCAACGCCGGATGCACCGATCATGAGGCAATGAATATCGTCGCTGTCCACCAACGCTGTGACCTTACCTTTCTTCCCTGCTGCCGAGTACAAGTCCTTGCTCTGTGGGCAGGTTCTACCCTCACGCCATGACGCAACCTCGAACGGCAATAAGCGCAAAGGTTTTGCGTATTCACTCTGTTGCCCAGCGAGCAGTGCCGCGACCGTCGCCAACGGTCTTGACTTGATGTTGCCAAGAGTAGTGGTTGCCGAAAGCATCGCCAGCCCGCCGATCACGGCAAAGCCCAAGCCTGCAACTATAAGGAGATCCAGAGTTTTGAGTCCATTCCTCACCTTCCTTTCTTCGCAGATCGTCGTTCCAGTCCTTTAGCGTAGGAACGACGATCTCAACATATACGCCTCAGCCCAGATAATTCAGCCTCCATGCGCTTTATGGCTTTCTTCCAGCAGCGTCATTGTCCAGGTTATTGCAATGTTGATGCTGCCGTAGAGTTCACCCCATAGGCAGTCCAGAAGCGTCGAGCCATTTTCCAGCCCGTCCTTGAATGCGTCGAGGTCATGCTGGAGATACGCCGGCAGGTCATGCTCATATAAGCGTTCACGATTCTCTCTGCTTAACTCTTCGTATGACGGCAGTTGCCGAGCTTTCATTTTTATCACTCCTCTGGAGCAACACATTATACCCAAACGCACCGAAATAGCAACTGGAATTAATACGCAGGCTTCGGATAATTCGCAGGATCTTCATGATCGTCCTCACGGTGGCCGAGCGCAATCTTCCACTCCTGCAATTTTTGCGACGCTTTCTGTCGAGCTGTAAGCCACGGTAACCGGTAGTGCCGACGTTATCCCGAAAGATATTTCCCATGTGGTGCAGCATACGAACCATGCAAGCGGCGATGGATTCGGGTGGTGGAGTACGATGCTCTTGACGAGGTGGCGTATCGGGTGTGGCTGTTGACGCTGAACTCTCCGAGGCGGTTTCTAATTTAGGCGCAGTCTGATGCAGCTCATCATTCTCAACATTTTTATTCTGCCGCTGTTCCATCATCTGTACCACCTCACGGATGACCATGTTGCGCACGGGTTTGAACTCTTTCTGCTGGGACAGCGGCACACGTGCGGGTTTCGCTTTCGCGTAAAAGCTGAATACCTCATCGCGCATATTCTGCCAGAGTGAATATGCCTCGGCTACTCGCTCATCACCTGAGAGTTCGTCAACTATTGCGTCTACTATGCGCTTAGTAGCTGGCGGAAGATAGCCGTACACTTTCTTGCCGGAGTAATTTTGCAGCCGTTCAGCAAGCTCTGTGATGAGCAGTTCAAGCTTTGGATTACCGATCTCACCGTTCTGCATTTGCTGAACCAAGGAATCCATGACCTCAAGGGCATTCTCTTGAAGCCGGTCTCTGTACGCAGTCTGCTGAACATAGATGTTCTTCAAGTCGTCTTTGAATATCTGACGTGTGAGCGCAGACCTCAACTCAAGTATTGCGGGTTTGGTGAGGTATCCTTCGTTCGGATCAGTAGAGAAGATGACCAGATGCACATGTACGCTGCGCTCCTTTTCGTGGAACGCAGCGTACCATTTTAAGTGTGACGGCAGTATCTTATATGCTTTCGCTATCTGGTCTATTTCAGAGCAGATAAGTGAGCGCCAACTCTCGGCGGAGTCATAACCAAGACGCTCAGCGTCTGAGCGCTGTATCGCAATGACCGGCGTCCAGACATTGCCCGGATGGTGCGCCACTTCATCAACTGTATTTTGCAGCACGGGCACTTTGCCGTCTGCATTCCACAGACCATGCTCTCCAAGCTTCTTCACTCCGGGACGGTTTGCGACGTAGTCAACGTAGTTCTCACGCTTGTCCAGCAGATATGCGTAGTTCTCCTGCACCTGAGAAATAAACTCTGCCGCGTTCTTCTGCGTGCTCTCTGCTTTGAAATCTACATACTCCGGCATCTCACGAGTATCCGGAACGTTTTGAGCAGCCGAAATATAAAATCCTGCTGCTGTTTTGTTGCGGAGCAAGTCGCTGTCGGTATCTTTGAGCAACTCGACACCTTCGCGAGTAGAAATATACTTTGTGAGGTTCGCAAGCTTTGCCGACTGCTTTCCTCCTTTGAGATATGGCGAAGAGAAAACACACCGGCCATCAGTCATCAAAGTTGCCGCGCTGAATATCCAGAGCGGTATCTAAAGAAATGTTTCCGTATGTACGTTTTACCTCATCCGCGGAGTAACCCCGCAGAGCACGCAGGTCAGAGACGTCATCCTTGAAGTGTGCCGCGACTATGTGCATCATCATGTTCAGTTCTACGCTCCATTTGAACATGAGCTTTGAGATCCTGTTCGTGTGCTCTGTCAGCATCCCACGGATGTGTTGCGAGACGGACTCACAGACGTATGAGCTGACGTCGTCCGTCGAAAGATAGCCCATGTAAAATCTGAGCGCCTTGCTGATGAACTCACTTGTTTTTGCAGTTGGCAGTCTCAAGCCAGCCGTCCATACGGGATAACAACCCGGCTTGAGCCAGACTGCTATGCGTTTTACGTTTTCTGTGCTTATACTATCATCTCCTCCTCAAACGCGAAGAACCGCCGAATCTCTTGAAAAGAGGGCATTTCGCGGCTCTGGGTTCACCTAAATTTTTAAGTTTCTTGAAAATGTGTACCTTGCCCGAAGGCTGAAAAGACCCGCGTTGCGGGGCTTTGTGGGATGGAGGTACGCCCTTGGGTGTACCTCCTTTATCATAGTGCCATTTTCGAACGGGCGCACCCGGACGAAAATGCCGCGAAAACGCCCCCAAACGCCGCGCGTTCTTCTACCGGGGTATCCACGCTCCACCAGTCTCCGTAAAAGCGCACACAGCGCCTCACGTGGGCAAACACGGGCTACAGTTCCGGCGTAAGACACTCGGTCTGCACTGACTCGCAATATTCGTCGAGTGTCATGCCTTCACGCTCTTGGCAGTACTCGTCCATCTTCTCAAGAACTATTTCTTTCTCAGCATCCGAGAGCTTATACACCGCCGCCTCGTTAGCGCCGACACTGCGGCAGATCATAATGTCAAGGGTGTCGTCGACTTGTCTCGTTGTAACATTGTAGTTTGCGTAGACATTGAGATAGTCATCCGGGGCGATCCCGCCCAGCGAACCGAAAATACTTCTGGCATCACAGTGCAGCTCCATGTATAAATTCAGTTCGTCGACACACTCCAAAATCTCATCGACGAAATTAAAATCGTCCTCGGCCAGACTGTGGTGCTGCTCGGTTTCAATAACTGCTATCGGGATCACATCGTTGCCCGTTGTCGCCGAGCGTAGACATGATCTCGCGCTGCTTGGTTTCGTTCAGGTCGTCCCAAAATATTTCGATGCTAATGATTCCTCACCTCCATCTGTAGTGACTGGCGCAGTGTTAATTGCTGGCGCACCCTGTATTGGCGCTTCAGCTATCTTCGGCACTGCCTGTTTCGCTGTGCGCTTCGGCTTTGCCGGAACAACTACATCGTCCTCGTCAATGTACTCACGCACAGCGGCCGGGACGTGCTTTTCGTAAAGATGCAACAGCCGCCGCGAGCTCATCCTCGGCTGTCAGCTCCTTCTTCTTAAGATACTTGTTCAGTGCCCGCAGCTTCTCATCATCGAAGCTGACAGATATGTTTATCTGTTTCATTGTTGACCTCCTCAGTCGTAAGAAATATACGGCACCTGAAGCCAGTGCGTCCAGCCGTGGCCTTCGAGCTGCGTTTTTACCACACCGTACTTCGTGCCCATCGCCTCTATAACTTCACCGTTGCCTATGTATACGCCGATGTGTCCGTCGTGCCAGACCGCAAGTCCGGGAGTGTCGGGTATGGTGTCTATCGTGCCGGAGACCGTGGCGTTATAGTACATCTGGTTTGCGCCGACGTCGGGCATACCGTTTGTACCGTAGCGCAGCTCCAGCGTCTCCGCATCGAGCCAACCGTAACCTTTGATGAGTCCAACGCAGTCGGCTGTCCTGCCGCCGACCCAGTTGGCCTGAATGAAATCCGCGTAGTTGCCGACTCCCTCCGGGTACTGCTGGAGCTTTGATGCAAACAGCTCCTCCGTCATGATCTGACCATATGTTCCCCAGACATAACCCCAGCCTGACTGCCAAGCGTTAATGGCGTAAGCCGCGAGGTCGTGCGCGTTCTTCGTCGACGGGTCAGAGAACGTACTGAGGTCTATCTCCACACTCCTTTGCCCGCCGACCTCATAAGTGCCGGTGTAATTCTCAACGCCCATCGGCCCTGCGATCATGGCATGTAGATGTGCTTGATGTTATCCTTATCCTCATCAGTTATCTCTCTGCCAAGGGCGGCGGAGAGATTTGTGTAAGCGTCGCTTAGCGACAGCGGAGTGATTGCAGTGTACGTCTCTGTCTCGGTGACAGTCTCACCATTTTCATCCTCGCTCTCGGCCTCGCGTGTCAGCTCCTGCTCGGAATAGAAGCAATCAACAAATTTTCCTGCTGCACGTCGTGTCGGTACGTCCTCACCGAAGCACAGAGCAAGAAAACAGCCTTGACCATAGTCGGGTCAAGGCTTCCGGTGCTGTCCTCGCTTGAGTTCGCGGCGGCTATCGCCGAATCCAGAAGAGAAAAAAGCTTCCCGCATCTCGGAGACATGCGTCTTGAACTCGCGGAACTTTCTCCGTATAATTCGGGCCGTAGAAGCACGCTTTCACAGTAGTGTTGTTGTGCCCGCTCCGCCGCTTGCGAGGGAGCAGAGCACTGCGGGTTATGAGGATGAGCGGGAGAGAGTACCGCCGCGAAGTATCCACGCTATCGTCTTTCTGCCTTTATCGCTGCCGCCGACCAGTGAGCGCGAGCTTTGCAAGTACAGTGTTCATTATCTTCCACCTGCCATGCCGAACAGAGCTTCCTTTATGCGGCGGGGCGTGGACTTCGAGCAGATACCGCTCGTTGCCGCACTTGTAAAGACATACACCTCTGCGGGTAACGGATGAGATCGTACTCGGATTCTTCAAGCTGAAGCATATCCATGTACGAACGCTTGTCTATTGACCCTGCATTGAAAAAAAGAAATTGATGCGGGAGGGATAGAGAACAGCGGCTTCGTCATCTCGCGTACATTGGGTTGATCGAAGTCATCAAGGTTCTGCGAGGCGAGGATCATCGCAGATTCCTTCTTGCGCACGCGCTTGAGGCAGTTGCGGATGTACTCTATCGCTGTGGGATTACTCAGCCAGATGTACAGCTCGTCGAGCGTGGCAACGGTGTTTGCCCTCAGTAAGAAGCCTATTCGGACATATAACTGAGAATATTGAAGAGCATGGCGTTCTGAATGTTTTTCCCTGCCATCAAGAGGCTCTTTACTCCAAACACGAGGAAACGCGACGAGGTTATATTTGTGTGTCCATTGAAAACTGCGAGTCCGCACCTTGCATATTGAGTTCAGACCAAGCAGCACCTCCTGCAGGAGCTGGGGAGTATAGAGATTGTGCGCCTCCGCATCGTAGTTCTTTGTATTCCTCCTCGATGAGATCGTAGAGGTCAGAGAGCACAGGATAATCCTCCGGCTTGAGCTGCGAGAAATTCGTGTAGTCTGAAATATGAAACTGGGAATACAGTTTTGAGGAGTATCTCTATCGTGTCTATCGGCGGATCGGTGAAGTCTTTATACGCACGGAAGAAATCCCGCAGGAAAGACAAGTGCTGAGACAGTACAGTTTTCTTCCTGAACGTCTCAGGCGTTGATGGATCGTCCTCATCCTCGCCGGTGCTCCAGCACTTCGGCTCAAGCACATTGATGATGTACTGCCCGCCCATGAGGTCAATGAAGCAGCCGTCAAGCGCGGCACATAATTCACCCTGCTCGTGCTCAACGTCCAGCGAGATGATATTCTTGCCAGCCTCACGGCAGTTGACCATCAGGAGCTTCATAAGATAAGACTTGCCCTGGCCGGAGTTGCCGAGGATAAGAACATTCGCCGAAGTCTTGTCCTCGTCGCGCTGGTCGAAGTCCGTGAGGATGTTGCTGCCGTATCTGTCCTTGCCGATGTAGAAGCCATGCGCATCGGTTTTACCTGAGTAATTATATATGTATAAGTTCGCAACGCTCGACGCCGGGAGCACACGCTCGAACTGTGTGCCGAAGATGTTATGCCCCTGCGGGCAGGTGGAAAGGTAGCCTTTTTGCTGGCGCAGTCGAAGCCTATCCACATTGAGCTTTGATCTCAGCAGCTCAGATATTACCTCGGATTGCAGACGCTCAAGCTCCTGCATCGTCGGGGCGCACAGCTCAATGAACACAGCGCAGTGAATAAGAGGCTCGCGCCTTTTTTCTCATGGCATTTACCATCTCGAATACATCCTGCAGGTTGCCCTCGGCAGTGATCATCTGCTTGGTATCGTTGGTGTTCGCACGGCTGAGTCTGTTCTTGTTGGTTGCGTTTTTGTATAATGCGGTTCTCCTCCATAGCATCGACTATGCGCGTGTATATGCGGATGTTGACGCCGCACTTCTCACCGAGGTGATGGAGTATGGCCTGATCCTCGGTCGCAGCCGGGTACTCCTTCAGTGCCCAGACGCAGCAGTAGAGGTTGTCCCGGACATACACGTCGGGGTTGAACTTCATAACTCCCGGTGCGATCATATCTAAGAACGTTTTCTCGGCGGAGCTGGCTTCGCAGCCACATTCTTCTTTTTTTCTGCTTTTCGTATCTCTTCTTGGGTACAGAAGCAGATTTTTGTTTCAGATGTTTTCCCATGTAACGATACCTCCTCATTCCCACTGCTGACCGTCATAATCCGGGTACGAATCAACGCTGATGCTCTGACCGTAGTAAACTGCCAGCAGCTTTTTAAGGCTCCTGCCGGTCGGCGCGGTGGACGGTGAAGCCCTGCTCGTGGATGTATTTCTCAACATTGCCGAGGTGGGCATAGATGTCGCCTTGACCTCGCTGCGTATGCGCAGGACAATGTAGAACTGCCGCGATGATGCCGTCATTACCTGTATGCGGTCGAGATGTTCTATGTCCTGCTCCAGCAGACGCCCCCGGCAGGGCAGCTCTCTTTCTCAAGACGGTCGCGGTAGAAGCGCTTGTTGTACTCAAAGGACTGCATAGAGTCCGCGGCGATCATCTCTATTCCGTCGTAGCCCTTGATAATGTTGAGCAGAGCGTTTATCCTTGCGTCGATGCTGTCGGCGGGGAGCACGCTCAGGTTGGTGGGCGCAACGGAAAGAAAACGAGCTCGCCCTGCTTCGTAGATATGCCGTAATCCGTTATAGCCTCAATGCCGAGCAACTCCTGTGTGGATTCTTTCTTTTTGAAGATCATGTGGGATCCCTCCATTCAAAGTATTGCTGGCGCGTGAAGAAGTACGCCGCAGCATAGCGGATGAAATCCAGTATGCTGGTGTTGTCGAAGCGAATGCTTAGAAAGCCATAGGCGACGACGAGAGCCAGCGGCAGCAGCGCGCCAGTGCGCACGAGCGAAAATATGCCGATGAGAAAACCGATGCCGATGATGGCAAGGTCTTTAAGTTCCCACAGCCAGAGCGTCGCCTTGGCCGCGAGGTTATCCGGGTAGATGTACATTGTGCCTCTAAACAAAATTGCCGTCGTGGTCTCCCACGACGGCTTTGATGATGTGTGCAGTTTTATTCTGCCTCCTCCGCATCTGCGGCGTCGGTGAGTGCAGCTTCTATGAGCCCGATGATGAACTCTTTCTGTGTCAGCCCATATTTGCTCAGATGCTCCTTGATCCTTACGAAGAGTTCCTCCGGAATCTGCAGCGCCAGTGTCCTTGTTCCGTTTGCCATAGTTCTGCCTCCTTCAAAATGTTCTCCATTCTTTTGATGATCTTCTCGACGTACTCGCTCAGTGTCAGTGCCAGCTGTCCCTGTTCCTCGCGCACCCTTGATGTGCAGCGACTCCTTTCCTCATGGCACAGAGGTTTTTTCTTTTCATCCATGAGCTTTACTCCTTTCCGCTTTCGCAAGCGAAGTATACCCGAAGCTCCGGCACAAAGCTATTCATCATAAGCAATGAAGATCATCGGCAAAACGAAGCAGATACAACAAGTGGTGCTATGCACCGTTCAGCGCCGCGGCAACCCCGTGCATTATATAGTCTACGCACGGGATTGCAACGCTGTTGCCGAGCGCCTTGTACCGCGCGGAGTCCGACGCGCCGGGGATATCTGTCCAGCCGTCAGGGAAACCCTGCAGGCGTTCGCACTCCAGCGGCGTGAGCCTGCGGATGAGATAAGCGAACAGGCTTCGAGCTGTCGTATACAAGGTCAGTCGCGTCCTTGTACTGCCTGGCACTTTGCGTGCTGACTACATCATCTTCCTGAAAAACATCCACACGCTGACGGGCAAAGATCGCGTGCCTATCCGTCGCGGTGAGCGTATACGACAAGTCCTTAATAACGCCGCTGCCGTTGCCGCCGTTTTGCGGCTGGCGGTCGATCACATTTCCGGCGATACACAGCGGCGTATCGTCAACAAGCGGAAGGTTGTTCCCCCGCCTGTACCGGCTCTGGCAGAGAGCGTGGGAGCAACATCGAACGGTCCCTTGTACCGGCTGTCTATCCCGTGGTTCTCGTACAGTCTCAGTATTGCCGGAGCAGTGTTGCCGCCATCGGCACTTTTGAGCGTCGGTGCAACATCTTCGGTATAGCCGACGCTCCCGGCCGAGCTGCCCGCGCCCGGACTGAACCCAGCAACGAAGGTCTGTATCTGGAGATTCTGCGTTGCCATCAACGCACCCGCAACGCCATGCAGGTCTATCCCTTCGTTCCTCTGGTTTATATGGTAAGCATGGATATCTGTATCTATATCCTCACCGTCACTCAAGCCCGCCTGCGCCAGCAAAGCGGCTTCAATCTTTTCGGCCATAACATAAAAACAGAGCCATTCATATGCTGGATGACTACTTGCGGTATGATGGTGTTCAAGCAGTCAAGACCCACATTAAAAAGTGGGTTCTCACCTGCGTACAGAGGAATATTTTGAGGAAGCTTTGTAGACAACCTGCGGCAAAAACAATTCGCTGTTGGCTCCATCCAAACGTGGAGAGGCCGCCTATTCCGTTTTGAGTATTATCTTTAAATTCTGGCATTGAGCGGTTTGATCAAATAATTGCACCACATGAATACTACATTGAATCTTTAGTAGGATTTTCTGCAGGCAACGATTGAGGGGACACTCGCACTTGGGCAAGCTTTGGTGATTATGCCTTGGCCACGATACCATCATACAAGTTATGCCAATGCCTTGCCGCATGTTAGACGTATCAAAACGTGCGGCGGCTGCCGACAGTATTCACACCGGATGAAGTGGAACGCATCTTGAGTCAAGTAGATCGTTCCAATCCGTTAGGAAAGCGGAATTAC
>VOFG01001086.1_pt1 | contig 10671 bp, 23 predicted proteins | sample 5384171 | NCBI WGS metagenome assembly VOFG01 (sample SAMN12384726, study PRJNA508395) | human gut metagenome | isolation source: healthy gut F | host: Homo sapiens | reverse complement strand
GTACTTCGTTTGGTTACGTATTGCTCTGGCTTCGCCAGGGTAAAGTCCGACGGTCTTTAAAGAGGTTTACCGCGATGTTTGGACCCGTCACAATCAGAAGGTCAAAACGGAATCGCCAACCCAGATATTGATCGGAACGACCTTTTTCGGATTTAAGAGCGGATGGCGTCCGTCCTTGATATTGATATACCGTTTGTTGTTAAATTTCGGTTCCACGCAGTTATAGTGGCGGGAAAGAGCTGCCTTTTGCGAAAATGAAATCGAGCTCTGCCAGAATCGAAAGATCCGAGAGGATCGCGTCGGTGTAAGGCATAGGCTGGAAAGAGCTGCCAGAACAGAATTCAATTTCCCGTTTTTCCTGGATTTCCAGCTCGCGCGCAGTTCGTTGTTCAGCTTTGACGATCGCGAGCGGCTCGATAAATACAGTCGAACCGGTCGAGGACTGGTCGTGCACCATGCCTGGACCTGGGATTTATACTCAGCCTTGACCGGCAGGCAGTAGCGCCCGTCGCGCATTGTGATGACGGCATCCTGTAAATAGTCCGGCTGGAATTTAAAATAGGGTTAACTGGGTGGACGCGTCCGCCCACGATCTTCATGGAGCGGCGCACTTGCAAGTCCCGGACTTGCGTCATCGTGACCTCATCCTCCGGATGGCAGGCAGCGCTTGATCCATTGTTGACCGCGTCAGGATCCAGGGCGCGGAAGCGCTCATCAAGGGAATCATCTGGAACTTCTTCGGATTTCTCATGGCGTCCGTAGCTCTGCGCGCGGCAGCGACTGTCAGCAGGGAGCTGACAGCGAGAAGCCTCCTGATCCCCAGGAAATTCGGATTTGTAGACGTTTCATGGAACCACGCACATCCTTCACGCCGGCCGAAGCTGAGAGACTTCCCTTCATGGGGACGCGTCAGGGCATCGGTCGTCTCCGTCTGGTCCCAAGCCGGATCGTCCCCAGATTCGGTATTTCGGTCGCAACCCCGGCATCTGTTTCTTTTCCCTGGCCCCTGTGGAGGCGTACTCCGTGATGGTCGATGATCTTGTATATTCGAGAGTTTTTAATGCTTTTTCGTTCATGTTGTGGTAATCCTTATTTAAATGGTGTTCAATATGACAATTCACTAAATTCGTGAAAGACCTCATTAAGTAGTCAGGTATAAGTTCTCACTAGACTCGAAAAGACCTCGTCAAGTGTTCACATTATATCACATTCCCCGCCTCTAGCCACATTCGCACTTTTTTCTTTGCATACCTTAAGAAGGAAAGTATAATTAGATATGTTATGCAAAGGGGAAAGTGAAATGCCGGATTCAGAAGAACTTGAAAAAAGGAAAAACGGAATTCATGAGAGAAACGATAGTGAAGCCGCCGCTGGACCAGAAACAGATTGCGAAGCGGTGGTTTCTTTGTATGCGCGTCAGCCGCATTTGGAGGAGTCGCGGCGGTTTCGTTTGCGGAAAGCCGTTTGCGGATCGGTGTTTTCAGGGAAATGGGATGCAGGAGACATCCTCAGTCGAGTTTTCCAAGGACGATCCGACTCTGTTTCGCCGTCGGACGGTGCAGATGCGGATATGACAGCGCAGCCGGAACAAATGGAGCAGGAGATTGATGAGGCGGTCAGCGAGGCGCTTTCCAGCTATCAGTTTTCCGCAGACAATTTCAATTCGATGACGTCGGTGCTGCGTGGAATCGGGGAACAGGGTGATAAGTCGATCGGACGGTCAGCCCGGCAAACAGGATACGGATATATTTGGAAACCCGGTGGAAAATACGGGTGATTATGCAGGCAGTCATCGCGAGAGTGATGGAGAATTTCTGATCTTTACTTTCACGCCGATGCGGTGCGGGCGGCAGATTCGATCAATGTGAGATTTTCGGATGGAACGAAGATCGCTGGTACAGTGCGCCAGATTGACGAAGTGCTCGGAATGGCAGTTGTGGCGGTGCCGTCCGGCAATCTGCCGGAAGAAGAGCGGAGAAAAGGTGCAGGTGCTTTCACTTGCCAATTCATATACGGTCAAGGCAGGCGATGTCCTCGTAGGTATCGGCGGTCCGTCCGACAGGTGCATTCGCTTTCGTTTGGAACGGTATCCTTACGTGGCGCGCAATGTGCAGATTACAGATGGACTGACGCGATCCTGTATGCGGATATCAGCAGCAACGGCAGACGGGTACCTTTTTATCAATACAGCCGGAGAGATGGTCGGCTGGACATCGGAATCCTGCCGCAGCGAGAGCTGTACGGATCGGACGGCGGCGTACACCATTTCCAGCTACAGCCGATTCTGGAGCGGCTGACGAATGGCGCTTCGGCGGCATATCTGGCATCCTGGGAGGGAGGATGTGCCGTGCGATGCAGGGGAGCGGCATTCCGGCGGGCGTTTACGTGACGGAGGCAGTCTCCGGCAGCCTGGCATATGACGCCTGGCATCCAGCCCGGCGATATTATTTGTGAAATTTGGCAAAGGAGATCGGAAGTTTCAAAGATCTCCAGGCGCAGATTGGTAAAATTCCGCGAGCGGCGTGTGTCTGTATTCAGGTAAATGTGATGCAGGAAAATGAGGCTCGACGGATATTTATGTAAGACGAAACAGCACGCGGTGACGAAAAACGGAAAAGAGTACGCTTCCGTGCTGCTTCAGGATAAAACAGGCACGGTAGACTGCAAAATCTGGGATTTAAGTTCCCCGGGCATCAATGATTTTGAGCCGCTGCATGTCTATGTGGACGGCGATGTGACGGTTTTCCAGGGTTCCAACCAGTTAAATATCAAGCGCATACGCAAGGCAGACGAGGGCGAGTATCAGGAAAGTGATTACCTTCCGGTCAGCTCAAAGGATATCAAGATAATGTATCAGGAGCTGACGGCTCTGGCAGTCTTTCCAGAATCCGTACCTGAAAAAGCTGGCATCCAGCTATTTCCTGGAAGATAAGGCATTTGTGAAGAAATTCTGCTTCCATTCGGCGGCGAAGAGTGTGCATCATGGTTTTGTGGGTGGACTTTTGGAACATACGTTATGTTATGAAACTTTGTGATTTCTACACGAAGTCATATCCGGCGCTGAACCGCGATCTGCTTCTGACGGCGGCGCTGTTCCACGACATCGGAAAATTGCAGGAATTATCCGCATTTCCGGAAAATGATTATACGGACGACGGTCAGCTCTTATGGTCATATCGTGATCGGCACGATGATGGTTGCAGACCGTATTAAGAGATTCCGGGATTCCCGGCAAAGACAGCGGCGGAGTTAAAGCACTGCATCCTTTGCGCACCACGGCAGAATTAGAGTACGGTTCCCCAAAAGAAACCGGCGCTTCTGGAGGCGCTGGCATTGAATTTCGCGGACAATACCGATGCGAAGATGGAGACGATGCTGGAAGTCTTAAAGAGCGGCGGGGGAGAATCCGGGCTGGCTCGGATATAACCGTTTCCTGAGACGAATGTGAGAAAGACGACGCCGACGGAATAATAATAAGATAACAGACATCTAAAATGAGTCTAAATGTATAAAGAAAACAGCGCTGCAAAGCAGATGCTGCCTTGCAGAACGCGGGGGAACGGAAAAATAGGAATCAGGTGTCTATGCTGTTGGCAGAGAAGCGAAAATTAAATAGCCGCACATAAAATAAATAAGAAAAATGGAGAAATGATACCAGGAAGGTACAGCGGTTCAGGATAGGGACCGCACTTTTCTGATATCCTTTGTTTCATAAAGAAAAAATATAGGGGTACAACAGAAAATATGAAAAAAACGAGAAAATACAGGCAAAATCATTGGAAAGGTGTTCGGAGAAGCCAGGGCACTTGGCGTCACTGCCTTAGCGGCGGCAGTCATGCTTTCCGGATGCGGAAACGCTGGAAATCAGGCGCAGAAAGGCGGTTCCGGCGCAGAACAGACGGAAAATGTTGAAAACGGCGAAATGCAGCGGAAAATACCCAAACAAGCGTTATTATCGCGATGCCGCCGACTTCAGAGCCGGAGGCGGGCTTTGATCCGGCATATGGCTGGGGCGCGGGCGAGCATATGCATGAACCGCTGATCCAGAGCACCCTGACGGTGACAGAAGCAGATTTGAGTATCGGGTATGATCTGGCGACGGATGTGAGACCTCCGAGGATGGAATGACATGGACGGTGACGATCCGCGACGATGCGAAATTCACGGATGGCGAGGCGCTGACCGCGGAGGATGTGGCATTCACTTATAACACATTGAAAAGACGAGTTCCGTCAACGATTTTTCAATGCTGAAACAGGCGGAGGCGATCGATGATGGACGGTTGTGTTTGAGATGGAACGCCCGTTTGCTATCTGGTCATACACGATGGCGGTGACGGAATTGTGCCGGAGCATGCATATGGAACGGATTACGGCATACATCCGATCGGTTCCGGCGATATATCCTGACACAGTGGGACAAGGGGGCAGCAGGTGATTCTGAAGCCAACCCGGATTATTATGGGGATGCGCCGAAGATGCGGCAGGTCACGATTCTCTTTATGGAAGAGGATGCGGCATTTGCGGCGGTGCGCGCCGGGCAGGTAGATGTGGCGTACACGGCGGCGTCCTATGCAGACCAGTCGGTTCCAGAATTCAGTCTTTTGGACTGTGAGACGGTGGACAACCGTGGATTTAACCTCCCGGCAGTGCCGGAGACGGTACAGGAGGATGGCGTAAAATCGGCAATGATTTTTTACCGCGGATGCAGGTGCGCCGGGCGATCAACCTGGCGATTGACCGGCAGGAAATGATCGATCATGTGTTAAATGGTTACAGGCAGCCCGGCATATAGTGTCTGTGACAAGATGCCGTGGTACAACGATGAAATGGAGAACGTTTCCTATGATGTGGAGAAGGCGGAAGAGATGCTGGGTGCGGCGGATGGAGGAAAATGCTGACGGCATCCGCGAAAAGGATGGAGTGAAAGCCATTCTGGAATTTCTCTATCCGACCGGGGATTCGGTGCGTCAGGCGCTGGCAGCCAATACGGCACAGCAGTTAAAAGAGATTGGAATTGACGCATCGATCCGCGGCACCGGCTGGGATACTGCGTATGACGAGGCACAGTCGCAGCCGCTTCTCTGGGGCTGGGGCGCACACGCCGATGGAATTTTATAATATTTACCATACAAAGGCAGATACGGGGCTGGCAGAATATTCGCCGTATGCGAATGAGACCGTGGACGCTTATATGGATGAGGCCCTGGCAGCACCGGATCTGGAAAGTTCGTATGAATTGTGGAAAAAGGCGCAGTGGGACGGGCGAGACAGGCGTTTCAGCCGAGGGTGATCTTCCGTGGATCTGGCTGGTGAATGTCGATCATCTGTACTGGGTGAGACGGGCTTCATGTCGCAGAGCAGAAGGTGCATCCGCACGGTCACGGCTGGTCCATCGTCAATAATGTCGATCGGTGGTACTATGAGTAGGATGAAATGGTTTGGGCGCAGTCTGCTGCACCTGATTCTGCTCCTTTTGGCAGTCAGTCTGGTATCGTTTCTGCTGGTGTCGATGTCTCCGGTCGATCCGCTGCAGACGAATGTCGGGCAGACGGCGCTCGGCTCGATGGCGCCGGAGCAGATCGAGAAGCTGCAGGCGTACTGGGGCGTTGGTGTGCCGGTCTGGAAGCGCTTCTTTAACTGGATTTCGGGCATCTGTCATGGTGATTTTGGCATTTCCCTTCTGTACCGCAGACCGGTGCTGGAGGTGATCATGAAAAAAGGCGTCTGCGTCAGTGTGGCTCCTTCTGTCTGCGTGGCTGTTTTCGGGAATCGTGGGGATATTTTTAGGAATTGCAGCGGCGGCAAAACGGGGCAAGTGGGCGGATCGCCTGATTACGGGCTATTGCATCGTGATCGCGGGAACGCCGTCCTTCTGGCTGGCGCTGGTCCTGCTGCTTCTCTTTACAGTGCAGCTTCCCGTCTTCCCAATCGGGTTCAGTGTCCCGGTGGGAATGGCGGCGGACGAGGTCAGCCTGGCGGATCGCCTGTATCACGCATTTCTGCCGGCGTGTACGCTGGGACTGACAGGGATTTCTTCGATTGCGATGCACACGCGCGAAAAAGTGATTGAGATTCTGGAAAGTGATTACGTACTCTATGCGCGGGCGCGGGGCGAGAGCGGCTGGCGGCTGATTTTTCGGCATGGACTCCGCAACCTGCTTCTCCCGGTAATTACGCTGCAATTTGGCTCGATTAGCGAGATTTTCGGCGGTTCGGTGCTGGTGGAACAGGTCTTTTCCTATCCGGGACTCGGACAGGCGGCGGTCACGGCGGGGCTGGGAAGCGATATCCCGCTTCTGATGGGAATTACACTCATCAGTGCCGTGCTTGTATTTGCAGGAAATGCAGCGGCGGATGGGCTGTACCGGCTGGTCGATCCGAGACTTAGGAAAGGAGGCAGGGCATGAGAAAGAAAACACTCTGGCTGCTGGGAATTTCCTCCTTTTCCTGATTCTGGTGACAGTTCTTGGAGTCGTCTGGGAGGATGCCGCACAGCAGGTCGATTTTGCGAGAAAAAAACCTGCCTCCGGGAACCGGCGGGCTGTTTGGAACCGACTGGATGGGGCGGAGATATGCTGAAACGGACGGTTGCAGGGCTTTCTTTAAGCATCCGGCTGGGGCTTCTGACCGCGGCGATCAGCGCCGCAGTGGCATTTGGCGCTTGCATTGCTGGCGTCGCTTGGCGGGGACTGATGGATTCATTGGTATGCGGGCTGATTAATCTGGTAATGGGAATCCCACATGCTTCTCCTGATCCTGATTTCCTACAGTCTGGGAAAGGGATTCCGGGGTGTGGCAGCCGGGATTGCCCTGACGCATTGGGCGTCGCTGGCGAGGCTTTTGCGGGCGGAAATCTTACAGATCCGGGAAAGTCCGTATGTGCGGATCTCCGAAAAACTGGGGAAAAAGCCCTGGTGGATTGCCTGGAACCACATCGTCCCGCAGGTATCGCGGCAATTTGTAACCGGGTTAATTCTTCTCTTTCCCCATGCGATTCTTCATGAGGCGGGCGTGACCTTTCTGGGCTTCGGTCTTTCCTCCGAGCAACCAGCGATCGGTGTTATTTTATCCGAGAGTATGTCGTACCTGATTACCGGAAAAATGGTGGCTGGCGCTCTTTCCGGGCGCGGCACTGGTGCTGGTAACGCTGGGATTTCAGGCGATCGGGCAGAGCCTGGGGCGGCTGATGGATCCGGGGAGCGCGCATGAGTAGAGGATGCTGGGAATGAGGCAGAAAACATATATTTTGATAAAATGATGCGATTAAGACAAAAACAATCAAAAACGATGCGGCTATCAGATTTGGAACAGACAGACGTTATCAAAGAACGGAGATTGCGTGAAAATTGTGATTCCATGGAAAAGCCGATATTGAAAATTCAAAATCTAAACTTATATTTTACGCAGTACGCGCGTGGGCTTAGACGGCGCGAACTCCATCCGCTCCGTGACCTTTCCTGCAAACTTTTCAGTGGGGAGCTGACGGCGGTGGTCGGGGCGAGTGGTTCGGGAAAAAGCCTGCTGGCGCACGCGATTCTGGGAATCTTGCCGTACAACTGCCGGATGGAAGGAAAAATTTCCTATCAGGGAGAGGTTCTGGATGAGACGCGGCTTGCCGGGCTGCGGGGCAATGGAATTTCCCTGATTCCGCAGGGGGTTTCCTACCTCGATCCGTTGATGCGGGTCGGGGATCAGATCTGCGGCGGCAGAAAAGATGAAGCGACGCGGGCAAAATGCCGCCAGCTTTTGAAGCGGTACGGGCTGGATGAATCAGTGGAAAATGTTATCCATTTGAGCTGTCGGGCGGCATGGCGCGGCGCGTCCTGATGGCAGCGGCACTGATGCAGGAGCCGAGGCTGATTGTGGCGGATGAACCGACACCGGGGCTGGAGGCGATGACCGCGCGCCATGTAATCCGTCATTTAAAAAAGAGATGGCACAGGACGGGGCAGCGGTGCTTCTGATTACTCATGATCTGGAACTGGCGATTGAGATGGCGGACCGGATTCTGGTGTTTTATGACGGGACGATTCTGGAGGAAGTAAAGCCGGAGAACTTCCGGGAGGGACGGAATCTGAAAGAGCCATACACGCAGGCGCTCTACCGGGCACTGCCGGAACATGAATTTTTTGGAGGAGAATGAGATGTCACTAAAGGCGGAAAACCTATCTTTTTCATATGAAAATGGCGGGCGCCACGTGCTGACGCGTATTTCCCTGAAAATTGAGCCAGGAGAGCGCGTCGGTCTGGTGGCGCCGAGCGGATATGGAAAACGACGCTGTGCCGCCTGCTGGCGGGATATGAGAGACCGGAGGCGGGAACGGTAGAGATTGACAGCATACCGATTGAGAATATCCGGGGCTGTATGCCGGTGCAGTTAATCTGGCAGCACCCGGAGCAGGCGCTCAACCCGCGCTGGCGGATGCGCCAGGTTCTCAATGAGGGCGGTCAGGTGGATGAGGAGAGCCGGGGACGGCTTGGCATCCGGGAAGAATGGCTGGATCGTTTTCCATCAGACTTTCCGGCGGCGAGCTGCAGCGGTTCTGTATTGCCAGGGCGCTGGCGGCAAATCCGCGGTATCTGCTGGCGGATGAGATCACCGCGATGTTTGACGCAGTGACCCAGAGCCAGATCTGGCAGGCGCTTTTGCATGAGGCAAAGGAGGGGAGCTGGGAATGGTGATTGTGAGCCATTCGGAATCTCTTTTTGAAGCGGATTTGCACGCGGCAGATTGATTTAAAGGCATTGCAGGAAAAGATGGCAGCAGTTTAGCCGGTTTACATATTGACAGAGAAAATCGGATTGACCGAGCTCATCAGGCGAGGATTTGAAAGGACAAGAAGATGGGCGCTAGTGAGATTAATAATTCGGGATGGTAAGGAGGAAAAAATGGATGTTCGGAAGCTGTTGGAAGAGGTAAAACAGGGGGGATACAGTATTGAGGAAGCGGAGAATGCGTTCAAGAATCTTCCTTACGAAGATTTAGGGTATGCGAAGCTGGATCTGCACCGGAAATTGCGTTCGGGATTCCCGGAGACAGTGTTCTGCCAAGGAAAGCCGGATGCCGATCTGGCGGATATTTTCGAGACGCTGTACCGGGAAAATGGGAAGTACTCGGAACGCGGGCGACGCCGGAGCAGTGGAATCTAGTGCGGGCGCGCATCCCGGAGATAGAATACGATCCGGTTTCAAAAATTTTGCAGGCGAGAAAATCATCGGAGACACCGTGAAGCTGGAAGGGCTGGTGGCAGTCTGCACAGGCGGAACCGCGGATATCCCGGTTGCGGAGGAAGCTGCCAAAACGGCAAGAATTTTTCGGCTGCCGCGTGGGCGCTACTATGATATAGGGGTGGCGGGCATCCATCGCCTTTTATCAAACGCGAGGCGATTGCGCGGGCAAACTGCGTGATTGCGGTGGCAGGGAATGGAAGGCGCGCTTGGCACAGTTGTCGCCGGGCTGGTGGAAAATCCGGTCATTGCGGTTCCGACCTCGGTCGGCTATGGTGCAAGTTTTTCATGGACTGTCGGCATTGATCACGATGATTAATTCCTGTGCGAACGGCATTTCGGTTGTAAATATAGATAACGGCTACGGCGCAGCATACCTGGCGGCGCAGATCAACCGCCTGGCGGTTCGGGAGCCGAAGAATACGGCAGGTGATGGTGGTTTGTGATAATTGCATAAAAAGCGAAAAACGGAAATGTATCAATAAAATGAGAAAAAGTAGAGGGGAGAAAAAAATGGATGAAAATCTTATATCTGGATTGTGCGTCTGGAATCAGTGGAGATATGACGGTTGGCGCACTGTTGGATCTTGGAGCAAGCCGGGAAAAACTGGTACGGGCACTGGACAGTCCTGGGCGTATCCGGGTATCATCTGCATTTTGGGCGGACGAAGAAATGTGGAATCGATGCGTATGATTTCGATGTACATTTAGAGGAAGAAGAGCATCATCATGACCACGAACATGGTCCATGATGAGCACGAACATAGCCATGATGAGCACGACCATCGAGCATCATCACGATCATGAACACACTCACGACCATGAGCATCATCACGATAACTTGAACACCCATTTACCATGAGCACAGCCATGATCACGCTCACACCCACGATCATATGCATCCTCACGTCCACCGCAAACATTCATGACATTTTTCGAGATCATCGATCGTCTGGATGCATCTGACCGCGTTAAAACCTGGCGCGCCGGATGTTTGAGATTGTGGCGGGGGCAGAGTCGAAAGCACACGGAATCCCGGTCAGCGAGGTTCATTTCCATGAAGTCGGTGCAATTGACTCGCTTGTGGATGTTATCAGTGCGGCATTCTGCCTGGAGGATCTGGGAATCCACCGCGTGGTGGTATCGCCGCTTTCCGAAGGTCATGGATTCGCACGCTGCCAGCACGGTTTAATGCCGGTTCCGGTTCCGGCGACGGCAAATATCGCAGCGGCACAGGGCTTGGAACTGACGCTTCCGGGATGTCGAAGGAGAGATGGTAACGCCGACCGGCGCGGCGATCGCGGCGGCATTCGGACAGAAGCGGCGCCCGAAGAAGTACCAGATCGAAAAGATCGGTAGCGGCGCCGGAAATAAGGTGATTTTCGCGCACGCGAATATCCTGCGGGCGATGCTTCTGACGGATAAAACGGTGGAAGTAGAA
>VOFG01004641.1_pt1 | contig 10734 bp, 14 predicted proteins | sample 5384171 | NCBI WGS metagenome assembly VOFG01 (sample SAMN12384726, study PRJNA508395) | human gut metagenome | isolation source: healthy gut F | host: Homo sapiens | reverse complement strand
AAGGATGAATTCATTTTGATTAATGAGCTTACTGGAAATAATAAATTACCTAATCTGTGTGTTGCTATTAATGGTTTAGATTTGCAGAAAAGAAAATATGGTTATTACCATGGTTATGGAAAATATGGTAAGTATTACGGTTATGGTAAACGATATGGTTATGGCTACGGTTATGGAGAACATAAGATAAAGGAAAGTTAAATATAAAATTGTAATAGAAATATTTAAAGGTATTTTTGAACCACATACATTAAAATCAGATATCAGCAAGATAAAAACTCTTTTGTGTGAAATGTTTCTTGTAATTCCTTATATTTTTATTTTATAAATTGTTACTAAAGGATTGAAACTTAATTTTAGATTGTTGACTTGGCTAAATGCTAGAATTTATTCTCTGTATATAAAGATATATGCAGTCTTGTATGATAGTGAGAATCAAAAATAGAAGTTTGTTAAATGGGGAGGGATTATTCTGTAATTAAAAATGTCTAGTTCAAATAAACGCATAGCAAAAACACGATAATACTTTATTTGAGATCTATCGTAATAATGCTCATTTATCTCTATACCAGTAGAGTCATGTTGAAACAATTGGGAGTAGATGATTATGGTATTTATAGTGTAATTGGTGGTTTGGTAGCAATGTTCTCATTGATGTCTAATGCTTTGTCTACTTCTATTAGCCGTTTTATTACGTTTGAAATAGGAAAAGGGGAACAAGGAAAAAACTCCGTCGTATATTTTCTACTAGTGTTATCATTCAATTTGGTATTTCAGTTATAGTATTGCTTATAGCCGAAATAGTTGCTATGTGGTTTATTAATGAAGAGATGACAATACCAGAAGAACGTGTGACAGCGGCTATTTGGGTATTGCAGTGTTCATTGTTTACATTTTGTATTAACCTTATTGCTGTGCCTTATAATGCTTGTATTATAGCTCACGAGCATATGACAGCTTTTGCTTATATAAGTATTATAGATGTATTGTTGAAATTGGGAATATGCTTGTGTCTTATTATTGCTCCTATTGACAAGCTTGTATTTTTTTCTCTATACTTATGACTGTTTCTGCCTTTGATTATCCGATTTATTTATGTATACTACTGTCAAAAAAAAAAATTTCAAGAAACAAAAGGTGAATTGGTATTTGATAAGAGTGTGTTTAAAGAGATGTTGGGTTTTTTCGGATGGAGCTTTTTACCAATACTGTTCATGTTTTTAACAATCAGGGAGTTAATATGCTCATTAATGTTTTTTTTGGTGTGTCAGTTAACGCAGCCCGTGGATTAGCAACTCAAGTAGAAGGAGCTGTATTGACGTTTGTTAATAATTTTACAATGGCTGTAAATCCCCAGATTACCAAAAAGTTATGCAGGAGGAGATACAGATTCTTTGTATGGTTTAATTTGTCGTGGTGCGAAATTTTCCTTTTCATGATGCTTATTATGGTTTTACCTCTTATTTGTGAGGCGAAAACCGTTTTAGAAATTTGGCTTACTACTGTACCTGATTACACTGTTATTTTCGTACAACTTTCATTGATAATGGGTATTATTGATACTGTGGGTTCATCAGGTTATACTGCTTGCATTGCAACTGGTAGGTTAAAAAATATGCACTAATCATTACTCCAATCGGTTTTTGGAATTTCCTTTTACATGGTTGTTGTTCTTTTTGGGGTGCACAAGTTGTTTCTACCTATTATCTTTATATAGTGATAAAAGCTACGATAATTGTAGTTCGAATGTTTTTGTTGAAAGAAATGGTAGGTTTGAGTACTAGACGATATATGAGAGATGTAATTCGTCCAATATTTGCAGTTGCAATTATATCAATAATACCTTCCCTTATCGTAGTTTATACTTTACCACAAACATTTTTTCGTTTAGTGATTTCAATTGTGGTTGGAATTGTGTCGGTTTCAATGGTTGTTCTATATGTGGGTATGACAAATCTGGAGCGTTGTACTATATTGGATAAAGTGAAGAAACTTTTTTCTCGTTTAAAAAGATAATAGATTAATAGTAGTTATGAATATTCTTGTACTGGGAGGTACTGGGGCAATGGGGCGCCCATTAGTACAAATACTGTCAGCATCTAATATAGTATATGTAACAAGTAGAAATGAAAGGTTATCTACTGACAATGTTATATACATCAAGGGTAATGCTCGTAATATAGAATTTTTAGAAAGAATTTTAAAAGAACGGCGATGGGATGTAGTCATAGATTTTATGGTACATGATGAAACTTTTTTGCAGATGCTGTTAAATTATTACTATCTTATACTAATCAATATGTATTCGTGAGTTCTGCCCGTGTGTATGCTGAGAATAATGCATTGATTTCAGAGGATTCTCCACGGTTGTTGGATGTATCGACTGATGCTGTATATTTGAGGACTAACGAGTATGCCCTAGCTAAGGCACGTGAAGAAAATATATTGCGTAATTCTGGTTATGAGAATTATACCATAATACGTCCATCTATTACTTATAACACGTACCGTTTGCAATTGGGGGTATTAGAAAAAGAGAATTGGCTTTATAGAGCTATTCATGGGCGTTCGATAGTTTTCTCTGATGATGTGAATACGAAGATTACCACTATGACTTTTGGTGACGATGTTGCAAAAGGAATAGCATCAATTGTTGGACAAAAAGATGCAATAGGAGAGGCTTTTCACGTCACTTCTACTCAATCCTTACCTTGGAGTGATGTTCTGAATATATATCTTGATGTATTGCGAGTTCATCCGACTGTACAACGTAATGTTAGAGTAGTGATGACTAAAAAATCTACAAATTTTAAGTTTCCGGGGTTTGTTTATCAATTGATATATTGTCGATATTTTAATCGTAGTTTCGACAATGCAAAAATAGCACATTTTTGTGATGTAAATGACTTTATCTCTCCTCAAGAAGGACTGAAAAAATGTCTGATAGAGTTTTTTAAATGCGCCAAAATTCTCAAATATTAATTGGGCAATAGAAGCTGTGAACGATAGAGTCTGTGGTGAGCATACTCGCTTATGTGAAATTCCGGGTTTCATGCAAAAAATGAGTTATATAAAACATCGTTATATGCCGTGTTTCCTTATCAATTTGTTTAATCTAATAACGAATGACATGAGGAAAGTTTAAGAACTATTTATAAGTTAATGATATAAAAAATAAAAATATGAGTAATGATAAGTTTTACACATCTGAGAGAAACGTTCAAATTTTGCTTTCGCTGTTAAAAGCAAACGGAATAAAGAAAATTATCGCTTCTCCTGGCACCACGAACTATTCTTTAGTTGGAAGTGTGCAGAATGATCCTTGGTTTGAGGTTTATTCTTCTGTTGATGAGCGTTCTGCTGCATATATGGCGTGTGGCATGGCAGCAGAAAGTGGTGAACCTATTGTTTTCACTTGTACAGGTGCGACAGCCTCTAGAAATTATATTCCAGGGATGACAGAAGCATTCTATCGAAAATTACCTATATTGGCAGTCACTTCTCATCAAGGAACTGATCGTATAGGTCAGTTAATCCCACAGAATATTGACCGTCGTAATATTCCTAACGATATAGCGTTGTTACAGGTTGAATTACCAGTGGTACGTGATAGTCGTGACGAGGATTATGTGATGATGGAGGCCAATAAGGCTGTACTCGAGTTACGTCGTAATGGTGGTGGACCTGTACATATAAACCTTTTTACATCTTATAGCAGGGATTTTTCGGTGAAAACTTTACCAGAGGTACTTGTAATGCATCGTTTTATGGCTTGGGATAAACTTCCTGAGATGCCAGAGGGACGTATTGGTCTATGTAGGTTCTCATGCACACTTTTCACCCTCCCTTGTTCATGCAATTGATCGTTTTTGTGCAACATATGATGCTATAGTTATTTGCGATCATACTAGTGGTTACTATGGTAAATATCGTCTGTTACCAACACTGGCCGAATTGCAGCCTGGAGTTCCTTCACCAATGCCGACACTTGACTTAATGATACATATTGGAGAAGTATCGGCTAGTACTTTTGCAGGTAAGATACCTAATAAAGAGATATGGCGTGTTAGTGAGGATGGTGAATTGCGTGATCCATTTAACAAATTGACTACTGTTTTTCAAATGCAGGAAGAAGTTTTTTTCACAATTATGGACAGGATTCTGTAGTAAACATTCATTCATAGATGAATGTAAGAAAGCCTATAGTCTTATTTATGATTCTATTCCTGAATTACCGTTCGGTAATATATGCGGCTGCAGCAGCTCTTTATCTCGTCTGCCCAAAGATTCAACAATACATATTGGAGTGTCCAATACTCGACGTTCTTGGAACATTTTCCCATTGCCCGAAGGCGTTGAATCGTCATGTAATGTAGGTTGTTGCGGTATAGATGGATGTACTAGTGCTTTGATTGGCGCTTCTCTTATTCGTCCTGATCGTTTATTTTACGGAGTATTGGGCGATTTAACATTTTTTATGACCTTAATGTGATAGGTAACCGTCATGTAGGTAATAATGTGCGTATTATGCTTATTAACAATGGTCGTGGAGCAGAATTCAGGTTAAGTATTCATTATTGTGCTGCTTTTGGTCAAGAGGCTGACAAGTATATGGCGGCAGCCGGACATTTTGGAAACCAATCTCCATTGCTTGTTAAACATTTTGTGGAAGATCTAGGTTATCAATATCTTTCTGCTACAACCAAAGAAGAGTATATGAAGGCTCTTAAAGTATTTACAAATCCTCAAATAACTGATAAACCTATGATTTTTGAGGTTTTACGCAACATGAAAATGAGAGTGAAGCTTTGAATATTATTACATACTTAGATGAAAAAGCTGCTACACGTAGAAAAGTGGTTGATGCTGTAAAAAATCAGTAACAGGTGAAAAGGGACTTAATAAATTGCGTAAGATTTTTAAGTAAAAAGAGATAATGAGAATAGGGATACTAACGCAACCGTTATATTCTAATTACGGAGGACTTCTGCAAGCATTTGCCATGCAAGAAATTCTCAAACGTATGGGGCACGATGTATTAACTGTTGATTGGTCCAACGATAATTCATATATGCGATGGTGTATTGACTATTGTAAGAGTTTAGTACGTTGTTTGATGATGCATCCCGTACAGTTTCCTTTGTCACCGACGAAGGTGAATTATATGCGCAAGTATACCAATCCCTTTATAGCTTCGCACATCGCAACAACTAAGGCAATGCATCATATATCAGCCGAAGAATTAAAGCAATATGAGTTTGATGCTTATATAGTGGGGAGTGATCAAGTTTGGCGATGGGCATAAAATGCACATATTGAATGGATGTATCTTTCTTTTGTAAAAGATGAATCAGTTAAAAGGATTGCTTATGCAGCCTCAATAGGTATAGCTTATTGGGACTATCCACAGGATAAAAGTATAATGTGTGCAACACTTGCGCAGCAATTTAATGCTATATCGGTACGTGAGAAAGATGCGGTATCATTAGTGAAGGAATATTTGGGTATGCCCGCACAGTATGTACTGATCCTACTTTGCTGTTGAATGCTACTGACTATGAACAGTTGCTTTTATTAGGCCCAGTGAAGCCGGACACAAGTATAGCTGTTTATATACTTGACATGACCGAAAATAAGAGGCTACTGCTTGATGATTTGCAGAAACGTTTACATTGTAAAATAAATGTTATAGGCAATCCTGATGCACAGAACAGTAGCTTTAGTTATAGGGATCGTCAGTCTCCTCCTGTTGAGGATTGGCTCAATGGTATTAGAAAAGCAGACTATGTACTTACCGATTCATTTCATGGTACTGTTTTTTCTATTATTTTCCATAAACAATTTGTCTGTTTGGGTAATAAGGATCGTGGTAATTCACGATTCGAATCGTTACTAGAAATGGCAGGATTGGAAAAACGCCAAGTAGATCAATCTGATGTTTTAAACTATGATATGATTTCTAGTCGTTTGTGTGAGCCTATTGATTGGAAAGCGGTTGATAAGCGAAAGCAGGCAATGCAGACAATATCTTATTCCTTTTAATGAAAAATCTATAATAATGATAAAATTTTCAATCGTTATTCCTCTTTATAATAAGGCGTCCTGCATAAAAAAACATTGGAATCTATTTTAAAGCAGCACTATGATAACTTTGAAATAATTGTTGTGGATGATGGGTCTACCGATGATAGTTTGCAAGAGGCGCGTGCTGTTGTTGATCCACGAATTAAAATTGTTTCTAAATCGAATGGAGGTGTTTCAAGTGCCAGAAATAGAGGTATAAAAGAGGCAACGGGTGAATGGATAGCCTTTTTTGATGCTGATGATGTAATGTATTCCAATGCTTTGGAGGAATATGATTATTTAATAGAACATTTTTCTGAGGCGAAGGTTGTAACAGCCTCTTTTGACCAGAGTAATAAGAAGTACAATTCTTGCCCTAACCGTTATTTGGTTACTGATTATGAATTAGCAGAAACAGTATCTATAGCCAAAACAGGATTTGCCGTAACATGCTCTGATTGTATTTGTGTGCACCGTGATTGTTTTGAGGGGTAGGGATGTTTAATGAGAATTACACACATGGAGAAGATCTGGATATGTGGTTGAGATTGTCGAAAATTACTCCTTTCGCAAAATCAGATATTACTGTTGCGCTTTATATTATAGATGCTGAGAACAACTCTTTGAGAAATGTTGAGACAGGACGATTTGCACCTATAGCAAGGATTGATCGTTCTAGAAAAGATTTCACAACTACCTCTGCTAAATTGCGTCATGGGTGCAAAGCTTTCCATTTTATATTCCCGTCAGGTTTTAGGACGCAGCCCCAAAAACCATAAGGTTGTTTTTTAGATATGGTGATTGGATATTAAGATATGCATGTGTATTTATTAAATTCCGTTTCTTATATAAACAATAATGGAAGGGCAACAATATATTTATTCTAAGATGAGATCTGGTCAAACTATTGTTTGGATTATAGGTTTTCTTTTTTTCTCCTATTATAGCACTGTTGTTTGCATTGTGGAAACGGAATGAATATGGAGCAAAACTTGTCATTTTTCTTTTTTCGGGTTTGTTTGGCTATTTGATGAACACAACAGATTATAGGATGGACTTGTATAGATACTTGAATTTGTTACAAGAGACGCCCTATAATGACATCTCATCTGTTTTTGCAAATCTATATTCATCGGGAAGTAATTCTACGTCCGATTTATATGTGTCTTTGTTGCAAAACTATTATAGGTTCTTTTACTAATAATGGACATATTTTAATGTTGGCATTTGGGCTTGTGTTTGGTATCTTTTATGTCAAAATGATAAAGTTATTACCTAAATTTTCAGATAAGACATTACTCTCATTTGGAATATTTTTTTTTATTTATAAATGTCTTTGGAATACAGGGTCTAGCTGGAGTACGTTTTTATACGGCGTTCTATGTGTTTGCTTTTGGGGCTATTTCATACATTAACACATCAAAGAAAATATATTTATTAACTTTTCCCGCGGCCTGTCTTATTCATTTTAGTTATATTTTTGCAGTATTATTATTTGTCCTATATTATGTATTAAGAAATAAGCCCTATATTATTTATATGATTGTAGGACTTTCATTTGTTATAACTTTTACTTCCATAAGTAAATTAATTTCTCAATATGGTTTTTATTTAGGAAGTTCAATAGAAGCTCGTGCAAATGCTTATTCACTTGAAAATACAGATTATGTAGATTTTGTAAATAATATTCAATCACAGACAGTGTGGTATGTTGCTCTACGCGGAAAATAGCCTATTATGCGGCTGTTATTTCATTAATGTTGATTGGTATATATCATAAGAGAATCAAAATAAATAGAAGAGTCTTTCAGTATGTGCTATTGGTATTGATTTTTCTCTCATGTCGTAATATTGTTATAGACATTCCCGATTTTGGAAATAGATATAATGCTATATTTGTAGCTCTATTCTATTTAACATTATATCATATTTTCTTTTCAGAATAAAGATAGTATGTTGGTAAGAATAATAGCATACATAAATGTAATAGGGGGTGTTTTTTATGTTCTGTATTCTATACGATGCATGTTTTATTATGTGTCAATTGTAGATATTTTACTTTCACCTATTGTTGTACTATTTGAATAATAGCAATTATGTTTCACAAGATTAAACATAAAGTGGGAAATAACCTGATTAATTTGCGAGGCTGGAGAACTTCTCGTAGGATAGTGGTTATTGAATCCGATGATTGGGGGACAGTCCGAATGCCTGATGTTAAAGCACGAAACCATTTGACTTCAAAGTATCCTACACAAACGTGGGGTGATACATATGATAAAGTAGATAACTTGGCCAATGCAGATGATTTAGCAGCATTATACGAAGTATTATTGCAATTTGTCGATAAGAATGGTAACCATCCCGTAATTACGGCTAATACTATTATGGCTAACCCCAATTTTAACCAAATAAAGACGACCAATTATCAGCAATATAGTTATGAACCTTTTTACGGAGACCTTAAAGCATTATCCTTCACATACAGGTACATTTGAAATGTGGAAAGAAGGAATTGGGTGCCGAGTGTTCAAACCACAGCTTCATGGGCGCGAGCATCTTAATGTTTGTAAGTGGCTGATTGCATTGCAAAATAATAGTAATGGCCTTAGAGATGCTTTTGAATATGGAACATGGCTGGGGGTATTACCTGATAAACAGCGGTTGGATATTGCATTTGATTATGACAATAAAGCACAGTTAGACTTTGTAACACAGGCATTACAAGAAGCAGCTGTATTGTTTGAGCAATTGTTTGGCTTCAAATCAACGTCATATATTGCGCCAAGTTATACATGGTGTGATAGCATTGAGGAAACTTTGAGAGGGATAGGGGTAAATACAATTCAGAGTGGTTTGGTGCAAATGTTACCTAAGGCCGAATATCCTTCTCAAAAAACGTCGCCATTATATGGGACAAAATAATGGTATAGGACAGGTATATCTTATGCGTAACTGTCATTTTGAACCTGCATTGTCGTCCAGTGTTGATTGGGTAGGGAAATGTTTTGCTGATATTCATAGGATATTTCGTTGGCATAAGCCTGTAATATTATCTTCACACAGGTTGAATTATATAGGAAATTTAGAGGAGCAGAATAGAAGTCGTACATTGAGCATGTTGAAGGAACTTTTGCAACGTATAATCGCAAAGTATCCTGATGTTGAATTTATGACATCTGATGAATTAGGGGCAATTAATTCTCACTTCATAATATTTATGAAACGAAAAAAATTTTTATTCTAATTCCTTCATTATCAGTTGGTGGAGCTGAAAGGGTTTTGGTGAATCTGTTAAAAAAATCGATGTTAGTCGCTTTGACATTACTTTGTGTCTGCTGGCAAAATGTGGAGTGTATTTTGATGAGATTCCAAGTGAAATAAGGCTGAAATATGTCTTGAAGTTGAATTTTATGGCCCGTTGTTTTACTTATCTACAGTTACATATAGGTATTAATTTTCCGATCCGTTGGTGTATGAAGTTGACAGTGAAAGAGTGTTATGATGTCGGCATAAGTTTCTCCGATGGCACATTAACAGATAATATTTTGTTTGTGGCAAATAAATTCAAAAAAAAATAGCATGGGTGCATTCATGTTACATAACACAGCAATTGTTTACTCCTGCACGTGTAAGGGAGTTGAAGTATACACGATATAATAAGTTGGATCATATTGTTTTTGTTAGTAAAAAATCAGAATTAGAATTTCGGGAATTATTTGGTACTGCAGTCGAACATTCAGTTATTTATAACCTGTTTGATAATGAAGCTATAAAACAAAAGTGTAAGCAATCTTTAGATGTGAAGATTAATGGTGATGTGGTAAATATTATTGCTGTGGGCAGAATGGTTGCAGTTAAACAATACGATAAACTGATAGAAGCAGCTCATATTTTAGCAAAAAGGGGAGTAAAGTTTAAAATGCGTTTGGTAGGTGATGGTGAACTTAGGGAAGAACTCCAAACGCAAGTAAAAAAATGGATCTTGAAAAATATGTGGATTTTATAGGTTTCAAATCTAATCCCTATCCTTACATTAAGCATAGTGATATTTTAGTAATATCATCTCAGTCAGAAGCCTTTCCTACAGTTATGATTGAAGCTATGTCATTAGAGACTGCTGTTGTGGCGACCAAGTGCACTGGGTGTATTGAAATATCAGATGAAGGAAAATATGCCTTACTTACGGAAAAAAATGCAGAATCTATAGCTGATGGGTTGGAGAAGATAGCGATTGATGATACTTTACGTCATTCATTAATTGAATGTTCAAAACGTCGTGTTTTTGATTATGATGAACAAACATCTTTGAATAAAATATATCAATTATGGGAAGTCTAAGTTTTTTGAATAGGATTAAGCAAAATGTAGTGAATATCCCAGGATGGTCAACTTCAAGAAAAATAGTTGTCTTTGAATCTGATGATTGGGGCAGTATTCGTGTTCGTTCTAATAACGATACACAGGCCATGCGGCAAATGGGCTTTAATCTTGATAATACTTCATTCTATCAATATGATGCCTTGGAGTGTAATGAAGACTTGTCTGGGTTGTTCAAGGTTCTTTTCTCATATAAAGATTTCCAAGGAAATAATCCTATTTTCACATTAGTAAGTAATGTCGCGAATCCAGTATTTGAGAAAATTAAGGAATCGGATTTTACAGAATACT
>VOFG01003850.1_pt1 | contig 10741 bp, 16 predicted proteins | sample 5384171 | NCBI WGS metagenome assembly VOFG01 (sample SAMN12384726, study PRJNA508395) | human gut metagenome | isolation source: healthy gut F | host: Homo sapiens | reverse complement strand
TACCGACGATGGTCTGGTCAGCCTTGAAGTTGATGCAGGCCACGGCCAGCAGCGCCGAATAGATCACGCCGAAGAGCATCGAGATCAGCACCACCGCGAGGATCATCACGATAGCGGGCACCGTGGGCGAGAGGTAGCGCATCACCAGCGCGCCGCCGAGCGCGCCCATAATCATGACGCCCTCCAAACCGAGGTTGATGACGCCGGAGTGCTCCGAGAAGCAGCCGCCGAGGGCGACGAGAATCAGCACGGGAGGCGAAGGTCAGCGTATATTGAACCAGAAGAAGCATTACTTCTCGCCTCCTTTCTCCCGTCTGCGCGGCAGCCGCCCTGGCCGCTGCCTTCTCTCCTCGCGGCGGGCGATGCCGCGGTTCATTGCGTACTTCATGAACAGCACAAAGCCGCACAGATAGATGATGATGGCGGAGATCAGGTCGGAGATCTGCGCGCAGTACATGGTCTTATCCACATACGCGCCGCCGATGGTGATATGCTGGATGAAGAAGGAGGCCAGAATCGTCCCGATCGGGTTCAGGCCGCCGAGGAAGGCCGCGGCAATGCCGTTGAAGCCCATGGCGGGGACGGAGGACTGGCTGCACTGCCACTGCTCGTAGCCTGTGTGGTACAGCATCGCCGCGCCGAGACCGGCCAGCATGCCCGAGATGGCCAGCGTCAGGATCAGGTTGCGCCGCTCGGCCATGCCGCAGTACTTGGCGGCGTTCTTGTTGTTGCCGGTTGCCTTCAGCTCATAGCCCAGGCGCGTCTTTTCCAGCAGGATGTGGAGCCCGACGGCGATGAGGATTGCCAGCGGGATCGCCAGTGTCACATACTGGTTGTTGTTAAAGAGCTTGCCGAGCCCCAGCGAACGGGGATGATCGCCTGCCGCCGTTGGCGTGCGCGACGGGCATCGTGTAGGGGCTGGCCGTCCTTCACGTTCGTGAGCAGGATGTTCACGACGTAGAGCGTGATCCAGTTGAGCATAATGCCGGAGATGACCTCGTTGACGTTGCAGTAGGACTTGAGCAGACCGCTGATGACGCCGAGCAGCGCAGCCGCCCAGCGATTGCCAAATCAGCATACAGCCACCACGGCATGTGCCACGCCAGCGCCGCGTAGAGGCCATGCCGGCGCCCGCGCATACTGTCCCGCGGCGCCGATGTTGAACAGGCCCGCCTTATAGGCAAACAGGATCGACAGCGAGCACATCAGCAGCGGCGCGGTTCTGACCAGAGTGTTGCCGAAGTACTTCATCTGCAGTCTCGGGCTTTTTATAGGTCAGGAAGTTCTTGATAACGGTGGTAATCGCCTCGCCCGCGCCGGCGGGGTTGATGATCAGCAGGACAATATAGCCGATCAGCAGGCCCAGCACCACGCACAGAAGCGACGCGATCAGCGACTGCACGCCGTCCCGACTTCAGAAGATTTTTCTTCTTCATGCCTTCACCTCGTCTCTCTTGGCGCCTGCCATGTACAGGCCCAACTCCTCCTGGGTGGTGGTCTTGGGATCCAGCTCACCGACGATCTCACCCTCGTACATCACGAGGATACGGTCCGGCACGTCCATGACCTCATCCAGCTCCAGCGAAACCAGCAGGACCGCGCGGCCCGCGTCGCGCTGGGCCACCAGCTGCTTGTGAATAAACTCGATCGCGCCGACGTCCAGGCCGCGGGTCGGCTGCACGGCGACCAGCAGCTCGGGATTCTTGTCGATCTCGCGGGCCACGATGGCCTTCTGCTGGTTGCCGCCGGACATGCTGCGCGCCTGCGTGATGGGGCCCTGTCCGGAGCGGACGTCGTACTCCTCGATCAGGCGCGTGGCGTACTTGCGGATATTGTCGCGGCGCAGGAAGCCCGCCTTTGTGGTGAACTCCGGCTCGAAATACCGCTGCAGCACGAGGTTATCCTCCAGCGAGTAATCCAGCACAAGGCCGTGCTTGTGGCGGTCCTCGGGGATGTGGCTCATGCCGAGCAGGCTCTTCTTGCGGATGGACAGGTTCGTGATGTCCTGCCCGCACATGCGTGATCTTTACCGCCGCTGAGCGGCTCCAGGCCCGTCAGGCCGTAGATCAGCTCCGTCTGGCCGTTGCCGTCGATGCCGGCAATACAGACAATCTCGCCGCGGCGCACCTGAAAGCTGACGTCCTTGACGGCGTTGTTCTTATGCATCTTGCTCGCGACGGTCATGTGCTCGACGTTGAGCACGACCTCGCCGGGCTGACAGGGGGACTTTTCCACATGGAAATTGACGCTGCGGCCGACCATCATGGCCGACAGCTCCTCCATCGTGGTGTTCTTCGTCTCGACCGTGCCGATATACCTACCCTTGCGGAGCACCGTACACCGGTCGGCAACAGCCATGATCTCCTTCAGCTTGTGGGAGATGAAGAGGATGGATTTGCCCTCCTTGCCGAGGTTCTTCATGATCTGCATCAGCTCGTCGATCTCCTGCGGCGTCAACACCGCTGTGGGCTCGTCGAAAATGAGGATCTCGTTTTCACGCTACAGCATCTTCAAAATTTCGACACGCTGCTGCATACCGACGGTGATGTCCTCGACGAGGCGCGTCGGGGTCAATCTGCAGGCCATACTTCTCCGAGAGGGCCATGACCTTCTCGCGCGCCTCTTTTCTTCTGCAGGAAGCCGTGCCTCGTCGGCTCCATGCCCATAATGATGTTGTCGAGCACCGAGAAACACTCCACAAGCTTGAAGTGCTGGTGCACCATGCCGATGCCGAGGGCATTGGCGTCGTTAGGGTCCTGATGGTAACGACCTCACCGTTTTTCTTGATGATGCCCTCCTCCGGCTGGTACATGCCGAACAGGACGGACATCAGGGTCGATTTGCCTGCGCCGTTTTCGCCCAGCAGCGCGTGGATCTCTCCGTGCCTGAGCTGCAGGGTAATGTTGTCGTTGGCGATGATCCCCGGGAAGCGTTTTGTAATATTCAGCATCTCAATAGCATACTGCGTTTCCAAGTTGAGTCGCCCTCCTTCCGTTTTCATGGCCCGCGCGCGAAAGATCGCGGGGACGGAAACCATTGTTAAGATACAGTATACTATAAATGCGCGCACAAAGTAAAGCTATTTCGGAGAAACCGCCCCTGCTTTCGCGCGAAAAAAGGAGAGACGCCCGCAGGCGTCTCCCCGAAATGGTAATCGCAAGCAGATTTACTTGATCTTGCCCTGATCGTCGACGGTGATGACGGCGGCAAAGTCGGCAGCGGACTTGGTGATGTCGTTGCTGACGGTGATCTTTCCGTCGAACATATCCTTCACGAGGGACTTATAGTTGTCCTGAGTGAAGCTGTCGCCCCACTGGGTGGTATCCATGGGCAACTGGACATAGTTCTGCGTGGGATCGTCACCGGACACGAGGCCCAGCGTCTCAACCTTACCGGCGTACTTGTCCCAGTTGCCGGCCATGATCTCGGTGAGCATGGTCTTGACCGTGGGGCAAGGCCCTTCATCGCGGAGGTAACGGTCATGCCTTCGCCGTAGTCGCCGTCGATGATGCCGGCCTGGTCAACGTCAACACCGATGACCTTGGCACCGACCTTGGCAGCAGCCTCAGCCGCGGAGGTATAAATGCCGCCGCCGCAGGCGAAGACGACCTTGGTGCCGCCCTTGTACCAGGTATCCATCGCGGCGGTGATGTCGGCGTCGCCGGAGAACTGACCGCCATAGACGTAGTTCACCTTGACATCGCTCAGGCCCATCTCCTTGGCAGCGGCGTCAACGCCCTGCACGAAGCCGTAGCCATAGCGCTGCACGGCGGGAACCGCCATGCCGCCCAGGAAGCCGAGGCTCTTGTAGCCCATCTTCACAGCAGCGTAACCGGCCATGTAGCCGCACAGCTCCTCTTTGTAGACAGCGCTGTAAACGTTCTTGGAGACGTGGGGCTGTTTGTCAGCAGACAGCAGCTCGTCAGTGGCGTTGCCGCTGGCATCCTTCTTGTAGAACTCGGAGGTGATGTCATACTCGCTGACGTCCAGCGCCACGAACTTGACATTGGGATACGTATCCTGCGCCTCCTGATGGCGCCTGCGAAAGCGTAGCCGGGCATCACGATGACGGTGTAGCCCTCTTCCACGGCCTTCTCGATCATGGCAACACGCTCAGCGGTGCTGTCGCCGGACGGCTTGTAGTAGTTGAAGTCCACGCCGTTGGCCTCGCAGTAAGCCTTGCAGGCCTCGTAGGTGGTCTGGTTGAAGGACTGGTCGGTGATATCGCCGTAGTCGGTGATCATAGCGACCTTTTCGGTCGTCTTCCCGTCATTGTTGGCATCCCCGTTGTCCTTACCGCCGCAGGCGACAAGGGCGAGAGTCATGACAGCGGCCAGAAGCAGTGCAAGAAACTTTTTCATGATTCTATGTACCTTCCTTTTTTAAATTTGGGCATGAAGCCCTTACTCGTGCATTATATCAAATTGATTTTACAAGGGCAAGCATTTTTTGTGCTTTTCCTATAATGCAGGTTAAATTTGTGTAAAGACACGGCTCACTTCTGCGCCATCTTCACGGCGATCTCCAGACCGATTTTCATCATGTTGGTGAAATTCGTCTGGCGTTCGTCGGCGGAGAGCTCCTCACCGGTGATGAGGTTGTCGCTGATCGAGCAGATGGCGAGGGCGCGCTTGCCGAGGTAGGCGGCGGTGCAGTAGAGCGCGGCGGCCTCCATCTCGACGGCCATGATGCCCATCTTGCCGAAGCGGGTGTTGCGCCCGGCGGCGTCATAGAACGTGTCGGACGAATAGAGGTTGCCCACGGGCATCTTCACGCCCAGCTCCTTCGCGCTCTCGACGGCGGCCATGAGCAGGTCAAAGTCGCAGATGGGGGCGTACGTCCCGCCCAGCTCATACTGGCTGGCGAAGTTCGAGAGTTTGTGCAGGCGCCCTGACCGGCGACGACGCAGCCGAGCTCGAGATCGGCGCGCATCGCGCCCGCCGAGCCGACTCGGATGATGTTCTCGACGCCGTACTGGGTATAGAGCTCGTTGGAGTAGATGGCGATGGACGGCATGCCCATGCCGCTGGCCATCACGGAGACAGGCACGCCCTTGTAGGTGCCGGTGTAGCCCTGCACGCCGCGGACGTTGTTGACGAGGGCGGGGTTTTCAAAAAAAGTCTCGGCGATGAACTTCGCGCGCAGCGGGTCGCCGGGCATGAGGACGGTTTTCGCGAAATCGCCGGGCTTGGCGTTGTTGTGGGGGTCGGCATGGTTGGTTCCTCCTTATCAATCTTCCATGGCCTTCACGGCCTTGACAATGCGGCTGGTGCCGAGGCGGTCGGCGCCGAGGGCGACGAAGTCGCGCGCGTCGTCGAGATTGGCGATGCCGCCGGCGGCCTTGATCTTCACATGCGGGGCGACGTGCGCCTTGAACAGGGCGACATCCTCGCGCGTGGCGCCGCCCCCCGCCGAAGCCGGTGGAGGTCTTGATATAGTCCGCGCCGGACTCAGACACCACGCGGCACAGTTCGATCTTCTCGGCATCGGTGAGCATACACGTCTCGATGATGACCTTGAGGAGCTTCCCGGCGCAGGCCTCCTTCACGGCTCTGATCTCGGCGAGGACGTCGTCATACAGGCCGTCCTTGACCCAGCCGATGTTGATGACCATATCGATCTCGGACGCGCCGTTTTTCACGGCGTCCGCCGCCTCGAAGCACTTGGCCGCCGTGGTGTCGTAGCCGTTCGGGAAGCCGATGACCGTGCAGACGGCGATTTTGCCGTCGACGTACTCCGCCGCGCGGCGGACGTAGCTCGCCGGGATGCAGACGCTTGCGCAACCGTACTTCACGCCGTCGTCGCAGATGGTCCTGATCTCCGCCCAGGTGGCGGTCTGGCTCAGCAGCGTGTGGTCGACGCGGCTGAGAATATCCTGCAGCTCTTTTTCATATGTCCAACTCCTTAATTTGATGTGTTTGTCGTGGAATGCGTCCATTGTAGCATGTTTACGGCGCAAAAACAAGGCAAATCGCCCGGGACGGCGCGCCCGTCCTGTAGGACTGCAATACATCTTGGACAAGGAAATAAAAGATACGAGGACTTTCGTTACCCCGGATTTAGGAACCAGAACAACAGCGTTTTTCGCAAGGGCATACACTTCCTCGGCATTGCTTTGTTTGAAGAAATAGCCGTGGCGCTTGCACCATTTTCGGTAACGCTCAGAAAATGCGTTGTAGCTCTGCTTCCGCACACAGTCCACATGCCAGAAGGTATGTGCAAAGTCAACCATGCAAGGCTTATCCGCATGCAGACCGAAGTGCTACGCGGCGGCGGTTATTGGTATGTTGGGGATAAAAGCCCCGTGCTTGAAGAATTCAGGAATGAAATGCAGATATATGAGCGAATGTCCTATATGGCGATGCTCCGCAGCGAGGCGTTCCGCGATATGCCCGCCGCGCTCTGGCGGTTTGAGTCAGCCGCAGTTACAACGCCCCAACTTGCAAAGGCGAGGGGCTACGCGCAGAATTGGGACGAGTGCAAAAAAGCGGGGATTGGGCTGCTCCTGTTCGGGAACGTTGGCACAGGAAAATCCTATGCCGCTGGCTGTATTACCAATGCTCTGATTGACCGTCTGGAGTCTGTCCTTTTTGTGGGAATGTCCGATGTGGTCAACCGGATGCAAGGCAATTTCGGCGCAGACCGTGACAGCTACATGACATCTCTCATGCGTCCGGAACTGCTGATACTGGACGATCTGGGCGCGGAACGAAATACAAGCTTCGGCAAAGAGCGCGTTTTTGATGTCATCAACCGCAGGCGGCTGACTGGAAAGCCTATGATCATCACCACGAATATCCCAATCGTCACGATGCAAAAAGGCTGTCAGTCTGGATGAGCGCCGGATCTACGACCGCATTTTGGAAGTCTGCGTTCCCATCCGCTTCGACGGAGAAAATTTCAGCAAGGTAACGCCAAGCACAATTTAGAAAAAGCGGTACAGCTTCTGCGGAATTAAACAATTCTGGTAGAGGAGAACAACGTGGAAGATAAAATCAGCACCATCCCCATCCATCTCAAAATGACGCTGACCGCCAGAGAAGCGGCAGAATATAGCAACATCGGCATCAACAAGATCGACAGTATGCTGAGAACGCCCAACTGCCCGTTCGTGCTTTTCGTCGGCACAAAGAAACTGGTCAAGCGCCGGGAGTTTGAACAGTATATCAGCCGCACAATGGCAATTTGAAGGTAAGTTCACTATTGAGAAAAGAAAGCCCTTGTGCTACAATTATAAAATGCATAGGGGCTTCTTCTCATAGTGAGAAAGGAGTTTCCGAATGGGTAAAAGTTTACGAGGCAAAGAATGCGGCAAGGGCATCTGCCAGAGAAGGGACGGATTATATAGCGCAAGATTTGTAAGCAGCGAAGGAAAGCGTCAGGTCAAGTGTTTTTCCTCACTTCCGGAAGCCCGGAACTGGCTGGAAGATGCAAAGTATGCAGACCGTCATGAGGATGTATTTGCTCCGCCGGATATGACGGTAACAGAATGGTTTGAGTTCTGGATCAGCCACATCGTGGGAGACTTAGCGCCGAACACAAAGAGAACTTACCGGGAGCGGTACGAGTACAATGTAAAGCCCGTGATTGGTAAGATGGCAGTTTTCAGAGTGGAACGAAACAAGGGCTATACCGTAATGAGCAACCACCACCTACGCAACAAGGAGCTTTCCTTAAAGGCAAAAGGGCTGTTGTCGCAAATGCTGTCACTCCCCGAAGATTGGGACTACACCTTGAAAGGCTTATCCCTTATCAACCGGGAGAAGATAGACGCTATCCGCGAAGCCATTAAGGAGCTTGAACGCGCCGGGTATATCGTTCGGTCAAGGGAGCGCGACGAGAAAGGACGCTTGCGGGGCGCGGACTATGTGATATTCGAGCAGCCGCAGCCGCCTACGCCGGATTTACCTACATTGGAAAATCCAACATTGGATAATCCAACACAGGAAAAACCTACATTGGAAAAACCTACGTTGGAAAATCCAACGCAATTAAATAAAGATATACAAAGAACTGACTTACCAAAAAAAGAAAAATCAAATACAGATTTATCAAGTACCCATTCCATTCCTATCCTTTCCCCTAACCCCTCTCCTTGCAGAGAAGCGGCTACGCCGCCGGAACGGAAAGGAACGGAAGCGGCAGCACAGAGCGCAGTTGATATATACCGGGAAATCATCAAGGACAATATCGACTACCACATTCTCAAACAGGACATGAAGTTTGACAGTGACAGGCTTGACGAGATTGTAGACCTCATGCTTGAAACCGTATGCACCGCCAGAAAGCGGGTACGGATTGCGGGGGACGACTACCCGGCAGAGCTTGTGAAATCTAAGTTTATGAAACTAGACGGCGAGCATATCCGCTTTGTGCTTGACTGTATGCGGGAGAACACAACCAAAATCCGCAACATCAAGCAATATCTGAAAGCCGCCCTTTTCAACGCCCCGTCCACAATCGGCAATTACTACACTTCCCTTGTCGCCCATGACATGGCAAGCGGCGCACTGTCACCGAAGAAGCCGCAGTACGGCGACCCGGACTATTATTCATTCAACGAGGGCGAAAGCCTGTAACCACCCACAACACAAGAGGAGGATTTTATTATGGCACAGAAAATGACAGGAGCATTGGTATTTGACGAGCGCACCGACCGTTACGACATCCGCTTTGACTTAAACAGCTACTATGGGGGCTGCATTGCGGAGAGTGCTTTGACGTATTCGTGCGGGGCAAGTGGAAGCCGACCCGGATTGAGTACGGCGACAACTGGTATCTTGTGGGTATCAGAGCCGAGGACTTGAACGGGCTGCGGGTGCGTATCTGACCGCCGCCCCATAAAGAAACGCGAAAGGAGGACGCGAGGAATTGCAGGACGAAGTAAACGAAAAGACCATAGCCCTTTACATCAAGACCGGGAAGCTGACCGCGCAGACGCTCCAAAAGGCAATGAAAGCCATACTGTCAAAGGGAAAAAAGCAGCTTTCCAAACCGCCACAGGGCAGCAGAGCTTAAAGCAGCTTATGAAGCAGAACGCGGGCGTTTCCAACATTGAGATTACCGAGGGCAATATCAAAGCCTTTGAGAGTACGGCGAAAAAGTACGGTATCGACTTTGCGCTGAAAAAGGACGCGACGGAAAGCCCGCCCCGCTATCTGGTTTTCTTCAAGGGGCGGGACGCGGACGTACTGACCGCAGCCTTTAAGGAATTTTCCGCAAAAAAGCTGACACAGGAGAAAAAGCCCTCAATCCGAAAGCTGCTCTCTACCCTCAAAGAAGCTGCACAGGGCAGAAACGCGGAACGGGCAAAGGTCAAGAACAAGGACAGGGAGGTATCGCTATGAAGCCGGAAATCAAGAAGCTGCTTATCTTAAATCTCCCGTATCTGCTCTTTGTCTGGCTCTTTGATAAAGCGGGCGCGGCTGTCCGGCTCTCCCCCGGCGCGGACGCAAGCGCAAAGCTGCTACATCTTGGGGACGGTTTTACCGCCGCCTTTTCCAGTATCGCGCCGAGCTTCCACCCGGCAGACTTAGCTTTAGGCATTGCGGGGGCGGTCATTGTCCGGCTGATTATCTACACCAAAGGCAAGAACGCGAAGAAATACCGCCGCGGGACAGAATACGGTTCGGCGCGTTGGGGCGGGGCTGACGACATAAAGCCGTACACAGACCCGGTATTTGAGAACAATATCCCCTTAACGCAGACGGAACGGCTCACCATGAACAGCCGCCCGAAGCAGCCGAAATACGCAAGAAACAAAAATATCCTTGTAATCGGCGGTTCCGGCAGCGGCAAGACCCGGTTCTTTGTGAAACCGTCGCTCATGCAATGTACGTCAAAGGATTTTCCAACGTCGTATATCGTCACTGACCCGAAAGGAACACTGATTTTGGAAACCGGGAAAATGTTACAGCGGTACAAATACCGTATCAAAGTGCTAAATACGATTAACTTCAAAAAATCCATGAAATACAACCCCTTTGCCTATCTGCGGAGCGAAAAGGACATTTTGAAGTTAGTCAATACCATTATCGCCAACACCAAAGGCGACGGGGAAAAATCCGGCGAGGATTTCTGGGTGAAAGCGGAAAAGCTCTACTATACCGCACTAATCGGCTACATCTGGTATGAAGCCCCAGAGGACGAGAAGAACTTCACGACGCTGCTTGAAATGATAAATGCGTCGGAAGCCCGCGAGGACGACGAGGACTTCCAGAACCCGGTTGACCTCATGTTTGAACGTCTGGAAGAAAAAGACCCGGAACATTTTGCAGTCAAGCAGTACAAAAAATACAAACTTGCGGCGGGCAAGACCGCAAAAAGCATACTTATCTCATGCGGCGCGAGGTTAGCCCCATTCGACATTAAGGAGCTGCGGGAGCTTATGGAAACCGACGAAATGGAGCTTGACACCATAGGCGACAGAAAGACCGCCCTTTTCGTGATTATCAGCGACACCGACGACACCTTTAACTTTGTCGTGAGTATTCTCTACACACAGCTATTCAACCTCTTGTGCGACAAAGCAGATGATGAATACGGCGGGCGGCTTCCCGTCCATGTAAGGTGCTTACTTGATGAATTTGCGAATATCGGGCAGATACCGAAGTTTGAAAAGCTCATTGCAACGATACGGAGCCGGGAAATATCCGCGTCAATCATCTTGCAGAGCCAGTCACAGCTAAAGGCAATCTACAAGGACAACGCCGATACCATTGTCGGCAACTGCGACACCACG
>VOFG01003317.1_pt1 | contig 10758 bp, 12 predicted proteins | sample 5384171 | NCBI WGS metagenome assembly VOFG01 (sample SAMN12384726, study PRJNA508395) | human gut metagenome | isolation source: healthy gut F | host: Homo sapiens | reverse complement strand
GAGCAGGATGCCAGGTTTGCGGATACGCTTGAGAAGATTCTGAGCATAAATTATTGATACATCCTTTTGGAAAGCTGGAGAAATCCAGCTTTCTTTTTTTGGCGAATATCGATAAAGCATCCTGTGATGAGGCAAAAGCGGTCTTTCGCGGAGATGGTGGGATTCGAACCCACGTGCCCGATTAAGGACAAAACGATTTCGAGTCTTTGAAATTGTTGGATGAAGCTGGTTCCTCGCGGCTGTCATTGGCAGCTGAGGGCATTTTTGTAGCCTCCAAAAAGGCACGTCACACCGCAATTTACAGGCAAAAATCAGCCGCTTTTTGCGAAATGACGTTAGAAAAATCCTTTTTCACACGGGTCGTCAGCGGCCGCATTTCAGGTGTAGTTGTGTTAGATGTCCGTTAGAATTATGCAGTGCTACCGTTGCTGTGCCAGCTCACAGCAGGTTTCCTGTCTGAACGCAGCGTTTCCCGAAAGCCGGGAGATGCTGCGTTTTCTCTTGCCCGCATTGGGCTGAAAGGGAAGCCGCCATGTCAACATTCCGCGTCAATAAAAATGTCAACTACACCGTCATGAGCAACCACCACCTGCAGGATAAGAGGCTGTCCCTGAAAGCCAAGGGACTGCTGTCCTATATGCTCTCCCTGCCGGACGATTGGGATTACAGCCTGAAAGGGCTGACAACCGGGTGCAGGGATGGCATCGACAGTGTGAGAAGTGCGGTTCACGAACTGGAAGATGGCGGGTATCTGTGTCGGAGCAAAGTCCGTGATGCCCGTGGTCGCATTATTGACTACAACTATGAAGTCTTTGAACTGCCGCAGAAAGAACGGATTGAAAAACGCCCTGCTCCAGTGCCAAATTCACCATCATCGGAAAATCCAATGTCGGGTTTTCCAACGTTGGAGAATCCAACACAACAAAATACTAATAAACAAAATACTAAAAGACAAAGTACTAATCTATCAGGGCAGACAGACGAATCCGCAGATTTTGACCAGATGGAAACACAGGTGCGGGAGGAGTTTCGGGAACGTTTGGAGATCGACACCCTTGCCCAGCGGTACGACCCCGACAAGCTGGAGGAACTGCTGGACAACATTGTGGAGATGTACTGCTGTCCACGACAGACCCAGTACGTCGGCAAACAGCCGCAGACCACCAAGGCCATTCGGCTGCGGCTGGACAAGCTGACCAGCCAACACATTGAGTACATCTTCGATGTGATGTCCAACACCACCCAGCCCATCAAGAACATCATGGCCTATCTGCGCACCACCATCTTGAACGCCCCCACCACGATGGAGCACTACTATCAGGCGCAGGGCAACTGGCTGACCGCACAGAATCGGAAGAAGTAAGCGCTGTTTTCCACAAAGGCCATAACACACGTTGAAAATGCAAAGGAGAATTTCCATGAAGAGCACGAACGCCGTCCGCACCGAGATTCATTACGCCCAGGTCGGGGAGTATCAGCTGCCCCTGCTCACCCTGCCACAGACCGATGATACCGAACCGCTGGGCAAGTATGGCCGGATGCGGCTGGCCTACCTCAAAACTCAGCGTCCTGTGCTGTACAACCGGATGTTGCTGAACGGTACGCTCTGGCCGCATTTGCAGGATGTCCAGAAAACGGCCTGCAAGTGGCTGGAACGCACGATGACCACTCTGTTAGACAAGTGCCCCGCGCCGGACAAAGAGCGCGCACAGCTTCTCTGGGTGGCGCACATGAACGGGCTGAAAGCGCAGGCGGAGGAGGTGGTGGTGAGGGAAGTCGTGTATGCAGAATGATTCCTGATAGCATCCGAACGGTATCAAAAGCCGATATTTTAGATTTTATTCTTTATTTTTGCGGAATATTTGCAAATTTCAAAATCAAAATTTGACTTTCTGCCCAGAATAGAGTACACTGGATTCAGAAAATCATCTGGGAGGAATCGCGATGCTGCTTCAATTTTCAGTCACCAACCACCGCTCCATCAAGGACACGGCTATTATCAGCTTGAAAGCATCTACGGATAAAAGTCTGTCTGATTGCCTGATTTCGCCGGACGAAAAGAAACAGCTTGTGCCTGTGCTGGCACTGTACGGCGCAAATGCAGCCGGAAAGAGCAATGTTCTCCATGCCCTCCTGCTCATGCGGGAAATGGTCTGTGGCCGATATGCCAAGCTGCTGAAAGGCGAGTCCCTTCCGCAGGAGCCGTTTGCTTTCACTGACCAGCCTACACAGCCGACCAGCTTTGAAACCATCTATTTTTATGGCGGCATCAAGTATGCCTATGGGTTCTCGTTTGACAAGTCCAAAGTCCTGACCGAATATCTCTATCACTGGCCCAACGGCCGGGAAGCCTTGATTTTTTCAAGAGAAAACAATGGCTATCAGTTCCGCGAGAATGTTCAGGAACAGCTTACCCTTGCCGGACGCACCGCAGAAAACCGGCTTTACCTGTCCAGCTCCAACGAATGGAACTGTCCCCAGACTGAAAGGCCTATCTGTGGTTCTTTGAGAAACTGACCGGCTTTATGGGAACCGAAATGCAGCTGGATGCCACCTTGTCTGCCATCCGGCAGGGCGGCTCCGAAAAGAGCCGTATCCTGCATGAAATGCTGTATGCCGATCTAGGCATCAAAGACATCCGCATCACTGGTTCCAAGGAAGAACCTATCATTTCTGCACTGCACACTCTCGATGCCGAAGATGGCACTTCTAAGGGTTTCTGGCTCCCGTTGGGGCAGGAATCCGTTGGAACACAGCGATTTTTCTCTCGCATCGGTATGTGGCTCGCGGCTCTGGAATCCGGCTCTGTTCTGGTGGTAGACGAGATCGAATCCAGTATGCACCCGCTGCTGACAAGGCATCTGATCGGGATGGTGCAGGATGCCGCTATCAATACAAACCATGCACAACTCATCTTCACCACGCACGATACCGGACTTCTCGACCTGACGTTGCTGCGGCGCGATCAGATCTGGTTTGCCGAAAAGGACGAAAAAAGACCATGCAGACCGATATTTACGCTCTGACTGAGTTTTCTCCCCGGAAAGGTGAGAACATCTCCAAAGGGTATCTGCAAGGCCGGTATGGGGCGATTCCGTTCATTGGAGGGAGTGCAGCATGGGCAGAGTAAAAGAAATCAGCCGCAAGTCTGCTCACACCAGAAAGCGCAACCCGGTGGTGTATCTCATCTGCGAAGGGCAGTGAAACCGAGATCCGCTATTTCAAGCGTTTCCGCAGCCGAGGATGCAATATTGACATTATCCCGATTTCTTCGCAGTATAAGTCCGCTGACAGGCTTGTGCAGAAGGCCAAGGCAACGATGGGCAATAATCCGTATTACCCGGAAGATGGCGATTCCATCTGGTGCGTATTTGACCGTGACGATAATTCCAACGAGGTTCTTCTGCGCGCCAAACAGTCCGCTCAAAAGGAGGGCTACCATCTAGCCTATTCTAACCAATCTTTCGAGTTGTGGTTCCTACTGCACTTTGTAAATCAACAGGCAGAGGTCGAGGATTGTCAGTCATTGATCCGCTTGCTGAAACAGCCGAACAGAATCCCTGATTATGAAAAGAATAAGGATTACTTTGACGTTTTGAAGCCTTTGCAGGCAACTGCGATTCAGAGAGCGAAAGCTCGTGCAGACCAAGTTCAGAAGCAGGTTCTCGAACCGATTTCACGGCAGAGCAATCCGTTGACAACGGTTTGGGAACTGGTAGAGTATTTGAACTCCAAAATTTAATATCAATTTGAAAATAGAGCAAAGTCCACAGGACAGATTTTATACCAGGCCTGTGGGCTTTGCATATATATATATTATGATTCTTTTAGGTATATAAAGGACTGCGGCACATGAGTAATGCCAAAGTCTTTTAATGTCTTTGGCTTTTTATACGCTTTAACGTTCTTGAGCTTATAGGCCACTGCTACTTCTCTGTTTTTATAGTATTCTCTGAAAAAAGATACCGGGATACCTGAACCTTGTTTCGTCTTTTTCCAAATCTCAGTAGGTGACCCTACTAAAATATCTTCAATTTCTGCTTCTCCTACAACTTGACTTTTTTGGGAGCAGTTGCATAAAATATGATTTTCCTTATATCATCACGACATTTTCGAGTTCGGAATTCATATTTTTTGTTCCTTCAATAATCATTTCTGCATATTGAGGTTTAATCGATAATAACATTGCTGACATCAATATTTCCCTTTTCCAAAATACTTTTAAATGCCGTTGAATCAAGCGAAATCAATGAAGGATATTGATTGCTTCCCCAGTATCCGTTTTGTTCAAGCCAGTCCATATTTACATTATTTCCTTCACCAAAATATCCATAGTAGAGCATTTCGATAACGAGTACATTTCGGTCACTGACATACCGTTCTCTCAATTCCTCTGGATTAAATACCGACTTATTACCGATTTTACCTAGCAAAGTCTCGAAAGGCATCAAATACGTCCAGTTTTCTTTTTGCTTGTATGATTTTTTGTTACCACACAGAAAGACGTGATACACGAACGATATCGTTTTCCCTGCCCAGCTGTATACTTGCGATAGATAAGCACTGGATCACCTACACCATACGGCGGCTTGGAATACTGTGCGCCAACATATATTTTGCTAAGACCATTGCTCACATTCATGGCCACGGCATTTTGCAATGTATTATTTCTCAATTCAGAATATGGAAACATCGTATCATGGTAAGTATCATTGATGATAAGATACCCTGAAGACTCAAAATTGGGCTTGATAAATGGGAAAGATTTATAGGGGTCACTATAATCAATATTATGACGATTCTTTATATAAACACCTTCTCCATTCAAATTGAACCCAACTTTATTAAACCCGAACTTTTCAAGCTGAGAAATCAGCAAATCCTGCTTATCAAATGCCGTAACATAGATTTCATCGGTTCCGGATTTTTGCCATTTCCATAGAACCAATCCAATCGCACCCTCACCCAATCGCTGACCTCGAAAGCGCTCCGCAATTTTCATGGTGCTAATTTTGATACGATTGCAAGCAACAAGTATGCCACTTTTTTAGTTCAATCGGTTCTTTTTCGTTTTTTATACAGATAAAAGCGCCTAGCCCCTGTTCGTCATTAAAAACAAGTGCCGTTCTTCCTTCTTGTGCCTTCTTTGCAAACCAAGCAGAAAATCCCGTAGAAGACGAATTGCCGGGATAGTCGGATTTTAAGCTGTCAAAGAACGGATCATTCAAGTTGATTTCGCTAAACTTACGGAGCGAAAATTTTCCAGCCATAAAGGAGCCTCCTTATTTTAATGGAACGATATAAATCTATCGTTTATTAGAATTCCGTTTTCTGATAACACCTACATCTAATAATGCTCTAATGCAATTTGCGATGTTTTCCATTGGTTCAGATGGCATGAAGTTTAGCTTCAACGTATAGTATGGCTCTGTGTTCGCAATAAGCGGTGGAGTAACTTTATCTCCACAAAATTCAATTGTGCTATTACAATAATGGTATACTGAAAATTTTGCTTTATCAGGAGAAAACACCGTTGGATTTTGTGCAATAATCGCCGAAAGGGTTTCGCTTGTTAGTACACATAGATACTCTGATCGAATCCTAAAGGTCAAAGTAATAGGTTTATCTGATTGTATAAGCTTGACCATGTTTTGAAAAAGCAAAAATGTTTCTTGGAATGAATATGCAGAGAACTTAATATTTAATGTTTCATAACTCCATAATATCTTTTCTCTGAGGTCCTCCCTCACTTCGTATTCTATCTTTATTCCTCTTACTAAAATTGCTCTTCTAAAAGGCTTTTGCGCGGTTTCTTGGTAGGCATATTCAATTTTGTTTTCATCCAAATAAGATTGAATTTTATTTACATCCGAAAGAATTTTTTCGCCATCACTTGAACTTGAGGATTTTTCTTTAGTATACTTTGCTATTCCAAAAGCTCATCAAAATTTGGCAGAAACTCCGTTTCTTCAATAGCATTGTCTAAAAGTTTGAAATCTTCTTCGCTAAAGCTTGGTTCAAAAGTCAAGTTGAGATTTTTATTTATCACTGTCACAAAATTATTCAAACTTTCGCCTGAAGTGATGTTAAACCCTTGTAAAAGGTTAAGCGGCGGCTTAATAGAACCAATATCCACACCAATACCAACCGGAATCACATCGATACCTTTTGAATATGCAAATCCAGCTTCAAAATAAATCCATCCCGATTTAATAGACGTTGGTGTAACAAACACAAACATGATTTTGGCGTTGTTTAGCCCTTCCTCTATTTTGTGAACCCAATTGTTGCCAAATGGAATACTTTGCCCATCGCTCGACATGAAAATTTGAATAACACCACAGGTGACTTTCATAAGCTTCTCTTTAATGGGCAAAATTGCATCCCTGTCTTTTGAAGAGTGACTAAAAAAGATTGTAGGCTTTTCCATTGCTGATTCACCTCGTTTTATCTCATCGTACAATCTGTACTTTCGGTTTGGTTAATCAAAGGCATCTGGCAAAATAATCCTTGTGTTTTTCAATTTTACACCTTACAACTCCCTCAACAGCGTCAAAAACTCATCAAAGCGATATGCTCCCTCCATGTTCAAATCCTTATTCTGGAACACCATATAATAGCGGTATGCCTGCTTGCCAGCGGCATCCTGCCATGCACGACCCAGACGAATTTTTTCTCTGGACTCTGCATTTTCCAGCTGGTCGCCTTTGGTTTCAATCAGAATAACTTTTCCACTGGTCGTGCGGACGATAAAATCCGGGTAATGGTTGCGGAAGCCGTTCAAACAGAACGAAAACTTGTTACGCTCTGGGTTGCGATGCCACCAGCGGATATTGTCCATGTTGGTCATTGCCAGAGCCATTTTATATTCCAGACCATCCATCTTGCCCTCGGTCTGGTACAGGCTCTTGCTCATTGAAGAAGTGCTATCCGGGAGGGTGATATACTCCGTCAACTGAAAGCGGGGTTCACATACGATTTTCTCCGTTTCCAGCCACTTGTAGAAGTTTTCTCGTGCAGTTTCCTCTTGAAGCTGCATGACGTATGCACGAATTTTTGCTGCAAAGTTAACAGGCATCCGTTCCAGCGCGTCCAGCTCTTCGCGGTTCATATTATCCACGATACCATCGACATAACGCCGCAGTTCATTATCATCCACCGCATTCATCTTGCAAAGGCTCTTGTGGATAATATCCTTGCAAATACGCAGTTTATCCTCGCCCGGAAGCAGCGGAAACTGCCTGTTCATGTACTGCTGATAATCATCTTTCAGCTTGAGATACGCGGTGTCGTGGTATCGCGGTCTTCCAAATCGACCTGCGCCAAATCGTCGTCCAGATGGCCGAAGTCGATTGCGCTGGGTTTTCCTTCAACGTAAAGTTGCTGAGCAGGTTTTCCTTTGAGAGTTCTTCGCTGTCGTACAGCGAGAAAAGCGATGGCTGTACTTTTTTAGGCAGAATTTCGGAAGTTTGAGGGTGTGAACATCCTCCAAAAACTCCGAGTTTACATGAGAGGTATCCACTTTATCCTGCACCTCCAGCGGCAAATCGCTCAACGGGTCATTCTGGTGCTGCTGCATAGCAACATCAAAATCGTTCTGTTCCTTTTCAGAGCGGTCAAAAATATTCTGCACCGAGGGAGAAACACTTGCCTTTGCCAAGGTGCTGCCCAACAGTGTCGGGTCGAAATCAAAAACTCTTCCTCTTCCGCCGATGCCGCGGGCATTGCTTCGTTTGTCGGCTGTGCCGGGAAGATGGTCTGCTCCACTTTGGGCAGCGGCTCGACCGGGGCAGCTTCTTCCTGCACACGGTAATCGTGGTCAGTGAAGCCTGCGTTATTCAAGCCCTTGACGATGCCGTCCAGCGTACGCTTGAAGTCCGCAGACGATGTCAGAACATACGAAGTATTCAGGATCGGAGAAGAATGTTTCCGGGTATAGGGCAGGCGCAGAATACGCCCCACGATTTGCTCCACATCCACCTGACTGGTGCGGTTCGCCAGCGAAGCAAGGATATACGCAAAGGGGCAGTCCCACCCCTCTTTCAAGGCATTGACTGTAATGATAAAGCGAATCGAACACTTTTCCGACAGCAAATCCACATTTTTCAACTCGTTGATCTCTGCCGTCTTGATGGCAATTTGCTCTGCTGGAATGTTGGCTGCAATCAGGCGTTGGCGCAGTTTTTCAAAGGTCGTTGCATTTTCTGTGCTCTTGGGTTGCGCCTGAAACAGCACGATGGGGCGAATGTAGCTGCCGCCCTTTTCGTAGGCATCTTTGCGTGAATTTCCAGTGTCCGCTGCATCTCGATGGCATCATGCAACACATCCTGCTGGCTGTTGCGATTCATCACGATGACAGGCAACTTGACCATGTTCTCGCGTTTCAAGTGAATCGCATCCACAATGGAGATGATGTTGCTTTCCCTTAGTGGGCGTTGCCGTCAGATCCAGCACAAAACAGGGATTGAAGTTTTGCAGCATCTGCTTGCTCGGGTTACTGCGCGCATGGTGGCTTTCGTCCACAATAACCAGCGGATGCAGCTGATTAATGACCTGCATCAAGGCGGTCGGATCGGTATCTTCCAGCGGCATATCAGGTTCGCCCAGTGCATTTGCCAGCGCAACAAGGCTGCTGTTCTCCTGCTTGGCCTTGAGCCGCTCCTTCTTGCCACGGAACGAATCGTAAGACAGCACCATGATGGAAAGCTGCTCGTTGACCGCAGAGATATTGAAGTGCTGCCCCATCAAAAGCTGTTCTTTGGTATACACTTCTACACGGCTGCCAAAGGCAACATCAATTTTCTGGCGGTAAGGATGTGCAGGGTCACGCAATGCAGCCAAGGTTTGGGTCAGGATAGCATCTGACGGAACCAGCCAAACCACTGCACGGCGTTTTACCACGCCCAGTGCGGAGAAAATCGGCTCGATGGCATTTGCAGCCAAAAATGTTTTGCCGCCGCCCGTAGGAACTTTCAGGCAGACATTCGGCACACCGGGCAGAAGATTCTGATACTTGGGCATTCCGCCAAATCCGACTTTTACATCTTTCTCCTGCCAGAGCCGAGTATAGGCCGTTTCGATGTTCTTTGTCTGCATCAGGATTTCCAGATAGCGTTCCAAATCCCGAATGACGGCTTTCTGATAATTTTTCAATTCCATAAGAGCCGTCCTCCTTACACCCGCGCAATGTCGCGCGGAATTTTCTTAAACGTAATACCAAACCGCAGCAAATCACTCTCACTCAATGCACAGCGGTCAGCATAAATCAGATAGTTTTCCGCTTTTTCCGGAATGGTAGACAAAAAAGCATAGTCCAACACGCACATCTGGTCTGGCTCATAGTAGAAATAGTAAGCGGTGTGGTTGTTCTCACCGAGAAAATATGGGTTTTCGTTCTGTTGATTCACCGCAGGTTTCTTCGTTTCCGTATACCAGATGTAGTCACGGATTTTGTCTGTGCCGATGCTTTCATTCAGGTTGCCATCCGGCAGAAGCAGCCGCTCGCCCAGTTCGTAGTAACTGAAATTGCCACCAGTGCCTTCTACGGCGTTCTTGTCTTTGCCATAGCCGTTGATCACACGCTTCACACGTTCGGCAGTCGTAGTATCGGCGTAGTCGCCCATCTCCACCAGAATAAACTTGCGGTGTCCTCCATCCGCTTTGTTCATATTCAGCACCGCATGGGCAGTTGTGCCAGATCCGGCAAAGGAATCGAGGATAACCGCATTCGGAGAACTCGCCAATTTCAAAATTCGCGTTAATAAGCGCACCGGTTTGGGATAATCAAACATTGCTTTCCCCAAAATATTTGCAACTTCCTGAGTTGCTTCTTGAGTGTGCCCAACTTCTATGTTTGTCCACCATGTCCAGACACCCTTTCACTTTTTTCACTCAAGTATGTCTTTTTTCTTGGAACACCGCCCCCATCTGCTCGAAACCATAGACGACCTTCCGCTAGAAGATTTTGGTATACGCTTTCCAAATGTCTCCAGCATCTTCCCTCAGGTGGAGTCATGGCCTTCCCGCTTTCCGTTGTGATTTCATACATTTGATTTGGTCTCCACCCTTGTGCTGTGAAATCAGTTGATACCCACGGTCCTCGCGTATCATTGTCTGGATTTTTGAACTTTTCGATTATATCTTTACGCTTCAATTTGTAGGAGATTAAATACAGAATCAGATCTTTCGATATCTTTTACATATATCAAAACATATTCATGTCCACTACTAACTTTTTTCGAGCATCAGGAGAAGTTCTCTTTTGCCATACAATATTTTCAACAAAATTCTTGGCACCAAAAATTTCATCACAGATGGATTTCAAGTTGTAAAGCTCGTTGTCGTCAATGCTAATAAAAATCGCACCATCATCCGCCAACAACTTCTGCAGCAGCATCAGCCGAGGATACATCATGCAGAGCCACTTGTCATGGCGTGTCAAATCCTCGCCTTCCTTGCCGACTACTTCGCCCAGCCACTTTTGAATATGCGGATCATTGACATTATCGTTGTAGCACCACTTCTCATTGCCAGTGTTGTAAGGAGGATCGATGTAGATGCACTTCACCCGACCCTCATACTGCGGCAGCAGAGCTTTCAGGGCTTCCAGATTATCGCCGTGGATAATCATGTTATCACTGCCGTTGTCCTCGGTGTGCTTGCCCATTTCGTCAAAGCTATACTGACGCTCCAACACACGGAACGGCACTTCCTGATGATGATTGACAACTTTGCTTTTTCCGATCCATTCCAAAGTAG
>VOFG01004269.1_pt1 | contig 10760 bp, 21 predicted proteins | sample 5384171 | NCBI WGS metagenome assembly VOFG01 (sample SAMN12384726, study PRJNA508395) | human gut metagenome | isolation source: healthy gut F | host: Homo sapiens | reverse complement strand
CAGTTTCAACAACCGGACTGAATTTCAAACTGAAATAGCACTTTTGAATATATTCCTGTACTTCATAATCTTTTGGTTCTGCACCAAATGTTACCTTTGCCACAGATAGTTTACCATCTTCAATACGTTCAAATACGCCTACCCAAAATGGTTCTTCAAAAATACCGTCAGTTTTCCATTTACTTTGCCCATAAAATCCCTCCTAAAAATGATTGAACAAAGAATGGACAACCCGGAGGGGCAGGTTACTTACCCTATTTGCATAGGACGGCCGGGCTACCTACCGGCTCTGGCACATCAAAGATGTACGTTGCGTTTTTTATCTTTGCGTTTATAATCAAGCCATATGGCACAATTAACTTAATTCTGTAACTTCTAAGTTGCTTTTTATGCTAAATAGCGAAACCATCACATTTTTGAGAAAAGGTTTATACTCCACTTAAGGAGATATCATTTAACTCACCATTTAAAATCAATATCGGTATACTTATTTTTCAACTTGTAAAATGCTATTATTACGCTTGTATAATATTGCATCATCCAATCATACCATATTTCTTTGCTGTAATCGTTCTTTTGATCTGCAATGATTATATGAATATTATAACCATTAACTATACAAAAATCAACTTATCATGTTCATTTTAGGAACTTCATACTCAGCATTTAAAGTATCTTTTTACTTCTTCACGTTCACTTTCCAAAATATCGGCAAGAATATTAATAGCTTTCTTTTCTGTTCCAAATTGGCATCAAACGATAATACATTTCTGTGGCTGTTGCTAATTGCTCATATACTGAATCGGGTAAATCCAGAACCGTCATATTCTAACTGTTCACGCAACGCACCGTTAGGTATTTGCATTATAAATCCATTTGTCGGTTCAAGATAATATCCCTCTTTATATGCACGTAAGATATTATTAATTTGTTCAGCAAATTCTTCCTTTTGTGCTTCATTTTCAAACTGATCTGTTTCATAGTTATAAACACCAATATGGTCGTATAAAATCTCAATCACTGAAAACAATGTCTGCTCATCATATTCTTCAAGATATTGCCAAATTGGCCAAACCTCTTTATCCTGTAAGCATGTTGCAAAATACACTTCCGGTGATGGCAACAAACTTGGTGGTAAAATCTGCCTGAATCCTGCGTATAAGAATTTGCCTCCACACTCCTCTTGTAGCCACTTCAAAATACTTTTATCGCAAAAATATTTATATACCTGTCTGAAATACTGTAATAATTCATCAAAATCTATCTGTAGTTGCTTTGTAAGTAAAACCATGTCTTTCTGCGTAATATTTTTTCATATTTTTCCGTTCTCCTTGTGTCAACTAAAAATTGCCTTGTTCATTTTAATACTATTTTCCATTAATCTAATCAAATCATCAATGACTGCATTACAGATTTCCCCAAAGTCATAAGCCTTATATTCGCAGGCAAATTGATTTGCAAATTACATTTCTTAATTCATCAACTTTCCTCATTTCTGCCTGTTCAATCTAACAGTATTATTTTACCATATCACTTGTTTTTTTACCATCTTCAAAGAGCAAAAAAAAGCTGATCAAGAATCATAACCTTCCAATATTTTCTCTCTCTGCATCTGTTCCATGTAAATAGATTGCCTCCCGGCACATGAAAAAATTGTTTGTAGAAACAGTAAAAAGCTCCCTGAAGGAGCTTTCCACGCTAAATATACACTAATTCTTTCAACACAATCTCTTCTCTTTGCATTTCGGATATTATTTACAGCCCTGACCCATTCCATCTGGTCATGGGCTTTCAATTCTTCCGTAATGCCCTGTTTTTCCATCATCTGACGCACCAGAATATCCATTCTCTCCTGTGCTTCATCGTCCACAAGATTCAGATGTTCCACCAGTCTGTCTTCCAACATATACAGTGAATACATTGCCGGACGATGCTCTTTTTCAGATACGTTTTCCGCATCATTCCATATTTCCCATAATGCGGTTCTTCATCTGTACTGACAAGATTCGGATAGTAAATTCCGTCTGCGCCAAGTGTGTAGGTTCCACCCATTTTTCAAATGTGCTTTTCATGTGTTATTCCTCCTGAAATCAGCGATGTCCTTAGATCATCGCATAATATTTCAGGGCAGCCTTTGATAGCTTCTTCCTTCTCTTTCGGGCATTGTGGAACTCTTGCATTTTCTGATTTTGGAAGATTATAGTTTTCTCCCCACTTCAATTCCACATTTGCGTTTCACCTGAGAAATATATAAACTTGAAACCTTCAAGCCAAATTCTTTCAACACATAATCTTTGATTTCCTGATAGGTTGCTTTCAACTCGGCACTGGTGGCATCCAGCTCATCCAGGTCTAAGTCGATCTCTATCGTGTCATCCGGCTTTTGTTGGGACAAAAAGAACAAACTGTCTCGACATGCACCGTGTTCGGAATAAATCCACACATGCAATCTTCTCTACCTTATATCCTCTTCCCTGGATCATCTCCAGGTCCCTTGCCAGGCTGGTCGGTTTACATGCGATATAGACAAGTCTGTCGACCCCGAAATTTAGTATCTTCATCAGGGCTTTGGGATTCACTCCGTCACGCGGCGGATCCAGCATGATAAGATCTGGTACTTCTCAAGTTCATCGATGACTTTTAAGACATCTCCTGCCCAGAAAGTACAGTTGTCCAGTCCATTTAATTTTGCATTGACCTTAGCTGCCTCAACTGCTTCTTCAACAATTTCAACACCGACTACTTTCTTCGCTACCGGCGCCAGAATCTGTGCAATTGTTCCGGTTCCACTGTAAAGGTCAAAAACTACTTTTTCATTCGTATCCCCCGATATATTCTCTCGCTTTTTCATAAAGCACTTCTGCTCCAAGTGAATTTGTCTGGAAGAAAGAAAATGGTGTGATTTTGAACTTCAGTCCAAGTAATTCCTCATAGAAATAATCCTGACCAAAAGTACTTCTGTTCCTTCGTCTTTTACAATATCTGCGAGACTGTCATTCTTCGTATGGAGAATTCCGACAATCTTTCCGGTAAGCTCAAGTGCCTGAAGTCTTCTGCCCATTTATTCAGAAATTCCTTTGGGTTTACTGTCAAAGCCTTCTTCTGATGCTGTTACAATATCAATGAGATTTCTTCCGTCTTCACTGCTTTTCTCACGAGTAAATGCCTGAAATACCCATCATGTCTCATGCGGTGATAATATGGCAGGCCTGATTTTCTCGCACATTCCAGTGTACAGGCCAATATCTTTCTGTAATCACCGTCTACAATCTGACAATCACATACATTGACTATGTCGTGGAAACTGCCTCGTTTGTGCATACCAAGTGCCAGCGGTCCGTCTTTGTATTCGTCACCAAAAAAGAGAACTCCATTTTATTACGGTACTCACTTTTTACCGGACTTTCCAGTACACCTTCCCAGATATAGTCTCCGTCAACTGCCTCATCCATCATTGCCTTGACTTGTGACTCCTTTAATTTTACCTGTTCTTCATACGGCCAGATTCTGATAAGTGCAACCGCCGCACTGTCCGAAATGCGGACAGGCAGGTTCTATCTCCTGAGGCGCTTTCTCGATTACCTCCAGAAGTCTTCCTTCTGCTTTTCCTTTTTCACTTTATTTACTGAAAAACGTACCTTCTGACCAGGCACACCATTTTTTACAATAACGCGTCTGTCCTCCTGTGATACATTTACAATTCCTTTATTCGGGAACTCTACGGATTCGATGACTCCTTCGTATACCTGTCGCTTTCTTCATAGCGTTCTCGTCCTCCTTTACAGACTATCTATTTTTATAATGAGCTTTCCAGCGTTTACCATCCTGTTCCAGCTTCATATGAAAATGCTCTTAACATATTTTTTTGAACTGGGAATATCCATAATCATTTAGTTTGAAATCTTTGTATTTATCATACACACGATTTCCGATGGCACCAAGATCCATACCTGCTTCTCCGGCACCTTTCACCAAATTACGCACAAACTGGTCTACGTCTTCTTTTCTCGCACGGTTCTCTTTTAATGTAACCCAAGCTACATGACCATGTTTCACAAGTTGTATTCTGTCAAATTCCTCAAAAAATTTGGAAAGGCTGCTATATCCGTAACTTCGCACGTCAAAATCCGGATAAAGGCTGACCAGTCGGCTTCCTACTTCGCCAAGTCCGGTCTGCTTTTATTATTATCCTGATTCTCCATGATCATCTTAATAACTGCATCTTCGACCTTCTCACGCCCCAGCACTTCATGAGATTCTTCCCTCCATCTTCCAAACCTTTCTCTGACAGAAGATTTTCCAGAATTGTGAATTTGTCACATGCTTTTCGAAATGGCTCCGGCGTCTTATTTTCGCCCATTCAATAACCATCTTACCGCTCTCTCTTAATCGGCTCACCAGTCTTGTAAAATCACTGTCACTGGATACAATGCAGAATCCATCCACATCCTTTGCATAAAGAATATCCATCGCATCTATAATCATCCGCTGAATCTGTGGAATTCTTTCCCTGCGTATAAGAGAACTGCTGAATCGGTGTGATCGAGTTCTTAAGCAGTTCATCCTTCCAGCTTGAATGTTGCGTATTCGTCCAGTCTCCATAAATTCTTTTGTACGTGATATTTCCATATTTTGAAAGCTCTGTTAAAATCGGCTTTATATACCTTGCAGATACATTATCTGCATCAATCAACAAACAAAGCACTGTCCATCCATCGTCCACCTCGTCCTGTAAAAAGCAGGCATCTCAGCCTGCTTTTTACTTACTTGTTTTGTTGTTCTGAACCTATACCTGATCCTCGTCATTGAAGAAATCATCATCGAAATCATCGTCAAAATCATCCTCAAAGTCTTCCAGATAATCCGGGGTAAAAGAAGCAATATACTGCATATGCGATTCTGCAACTGCTGCCACAGCACCGATCACTGCCAGTATCCAAAGAACTGTCTTGGAAGCTTTCTCTTCTTCCTTTTGTTAATCAGATCGTTCAGCTTTGTTGTTGCAATAAGCTCATCAATTTTACTCATATCCCTCGTCCTTTCCCTTGCCTTTTGCAAGTCTCATTATTGTATATTATTATAACACTGGTCTTACAATATTACTACACATTTATTTTATAAAATTTGCAAGTATAATTTGAAGGTATGATTTGAAAGCTGTAAAATTTGTCAGTGTAAAATTACCTTTACAAAATTCTCTGCTTCTGCATTTTTCTTATATCTTCTGTAATTTTGCGAATCCGCAAACATCTTCTTCGTTCCAGGCCCGTCAAAATTTACCGTCACTTCGTAGTCACGTCCGCCTTCGACTATCGACAAAACTGTACCTTCACCGAAATTTTATATGGCGTACACGGTCACCGACTCCATACTCCAGCTTTCCCCCTGCAGGCTTTCCAAAGTTTTCCCTGCTGTTACTGCGCAAATGCTTTCGTCTTAAATGCCTGTCTCGCTATCTGGTAGTCCGTTTTTCTTTCCGGTTCTTCATGATCCGCGTGGTCTGTGAGACTTTTTCCATTTTTGAAAGTTTATTTTCCCGTAGATATCAGTTCCAGCGGAACTTCCTTTAAGAAACGTGACATTTTATTATACTGCGTCTCACCGCGGACCATACGTCTTCTTGCACAAGTCATAGTCAATTCGCTCTGGGCTCTTGTGATACCTACATAACAAAGTCTTCGCTCTTCCTCCAATTCGTCCGGATCATCGGCCGTCACGGTCATATAGCTTGGAAACAGTCCGTCTTCCATTCCGGCAAGATAAACGCGTGGAAATTCCAGTCCTTTCGCACTGTGTAAAGTCATGAGCACCACATAATCACTGTTCTCATCCAGATTGTCAATATCTGCCACCAGAGCAACTTCCTCAAGAAATCCACTCAGTGTTACCGGTTCATCATGCTCTTCGCATACTTCTTCATAAGCAACGACTTTATTCAAAAAGCTCATCGATATTTTCAATTCTCGCCTGAGCCTCTATCTCACTCTCTGCCTGAATGCTCTCGATATATCCGGTTTCGTCAATAATTTCCTGCATCAATTCATGAAGTGTCAATTCCTTTGCATCTACTTTAAAGTGCTCGATCAATGCTACAAATGACTCAAGCTTTGACACGCCTCTTCCGATATCCGGGATAAGGTCAGCTCCTTAAGACATTCATAAATTCCTTTTTCATGCATCGCAGCATACTCCTGCACACGATTAATGCTGGTAAGACCGATTCCTCTTTTTGGTACATTGATAATTCTTCGCACCGCCAGGTCATCCTGACCATTATCTACGGTTTTTAAATATGCAAGAATATCTTTAATTTCCCGTCTTGCATAGAAATTAATGCCGCCAATAATCTTATATGGAATATTTGCTGTTACAAATTTTTTCCTCGAACATACGGGACTGTGCATTCGTACGATATAAAATGGCGTTGTCCTGATAGTCGCACTCGCCCTTTTTCCACATGTTCTTTTTATATCGGATACTATGTATTCTGCCTCATCGAATGCAGTATCAAACTGACGAAAATGCAATCTTATCACCATCTTCATTGTCTGTCCACAGCGTCTTGTCCTTTCTTCCGTGATTGTGGCTGATCACAGCATTTCTTTGCATTCAGGATATTTGCTGTGGAGCGATAATTCTGCTCAATTTAATGACTGCTTGCCTTTGTAAATACTTTCTCAAAATCCAGAATATTACGGATATCTGCCCCACGGAATTTATAAATAGACTGATCATCATCTCCGACTACACACAGATTCTGATACCTGGAAGCAAGCAGACGTACCAACTCAAACTGCACCCCGTTCGTATCCTGGTACTCATCTACCATAATATAGCGGAATCTCTCTGATAATATTCCAACACATCGTGCTGTGTCTGGAATAACTGAACTGTCTTTAAAGCAAATCATCAAAATCCAGTGCATTGTTAGCTCGGAGGCTGCTTTTCATACTCTTCATACACATCCGCAATCTTTTTCTGATGAAAATCTCCGCCCGCCTGAAGCCGAAATTCTTCCGGTCAACATCTCATTTTTGCATGAGAAATGGTTCCGATCAGCATACGCTCTTTGTAGATTTTTGTGTCAATCTGTAACAACTTGCACACATCCCTCATCAGTGTCTTCTGATCATCTGTATCATAAATTGTAAAATTCGTGTCATATCCAAGCAATGCAATATGGCGTCTTAGTATCCGCACACACATAGAATGGAATGTACTCACCCAAATACTTTCTGAGCCGAACCCAACCAGATTATCCACACGTTCCCGCATCTCTGCCGCTTTGTTCGTGAATGTAATTGCCAAAATATTCCATGGATTGACGCCTTTTCTTCAATCAGGTACGCAATCCTGTGGGTCAGGACTCTTGTCTTACCTGATCCCGCTCCTGCTAAAATAAGAAGCGGTCCTTCCGTGTGAAAAGACTGCTTCCTTCTGTTTATCATTTAACGTATCATATATATTCAAGTTCTTTTCGTTTCCTTTCTTATTATTTTCCACCTGTCATCTTCTCATGCTCTCGCATGATCTCATCATGAAGTGCCACCGATGTCCAGTTCTTATTCATCTCTGTCAAAACGGCTTTTAACGGAACCTGAACTTTTCTTTTCTCATACGCTGCAATGCCTGATCCAGCATACGCTCATTTTCCGGACACATTAAGAGCATCTCATCTTGAAATACAGCTTCTATTTCTTTCGCTTTAACACCAGCTTCTTCATTTATTGATTCCGTTGTTCTGCCTTCTGCAACTTCACCAACCGGAAGCAAGTATTCTTCTTCCTCCACATGACGGACTCGGTATCCTAAAAATCCAAAATCAATCCAATCTTCCGACCTTTTGTCGTCCCTTTTAAATTATAACAAAGTACTGTTGCCCGCACCTTAATCCTCCTGTCTTCCAATAACCAAGAATATTCCAAAGCATATTTTCATATTATAACAAAGATAAAAAAGAAGCGCAATGACCTATGAAGACGAAAAGCTATTGTTCCTGTGTTGAACAAGCGCTATCGCTGATTAAGAATCTGTTTCTATAATACGGTATCCACTCCGACTTCTGTAAATATAAACTGTGGCTGACCGGGATTTTTTTTCGATTTTTCTACGGATATTCGCCATATTCACACGCAGGATACGGTTATCCCCCTTCATGTTTGGTCCCCAGATTTCTTTCATCATGTAATCATATGTCAGAACCTTGCCTGCATATTTTCAAGGAGACTTAATAACCGGAACTCATTCTGGGTCAGTCCTGCGTCTTGTTCCTCCACATAGACCCGGTGTTTATCATAATCTATCACCAATTTTCCATTTAAAAATGTGACTTTCTGCTTCTCTCCCTGATTCTTGCTTGTTCCCCGGAAATGTCGGATCGCAGCCCGGATCCTTGCAAAAGTTCTGATGTTCCAAATGGTTTTGTTATGTAATCATCAGCTCCCATATCGAGCGCTTCTACCTTATCTTTCATGATCTCTGGCAGAAACTACAATAATCGGCATATTGGACCACGCACGGACTTCTTTTAAAATCTTCATGCCGTCCATATCTGGAAGTCCCAGATCCAAGATCACCACATCTGGACATCTGGAAGTGATCAGACTATATGCTTCCTTTCCTGTCTCAGTCGCGATCACATCATAATCATTGGCCTCCAGGATCGTCTGTATAAACTTTTCGAATATTTTTATCATCTTCTACTATTAATACACGGTCTTTAATCTCCATTCTGTTCTTCCTCCTCAAGCGGTAATGTAAATGAAATCTTTGCTCCGCCATCTATCTTATTCTCTGCCCAGACTTTCCCCTGTGCGCATCTATAATACTTTTACATACCGAAAGTCCGATTCCCATACTCCGTTTATTATCGTACGTCTCACCTTCCCGGTGGCTGATCTGACCTGTAAATAACATTGGCAGAATCTTTCCATCAATTCCTTTCCCATTATCTTCAATAGAAAATATAGCTTCTGTTTCATTCGCAGATATAGTTTACCTTCACCTGCGTCGTCGATCCTCCATGTATCACAGCATTTTCCATAATATTCACAATGACTTGCCGGATCGGGATTGGATCCATCAGACAATAACAACTTCTTCTGGAATATCCACCTCGACTTTTTATGTCGGAAAACGCTTTGAAAACTTTACAACTGCACTGCTGACAATCTCTTCTGCCAGTTCTTCGTGTGTCGTAAGTCTTGTTCCTTCATCATTCATCCGGGTAATGGATAACAGGTTCTCCACCATCCGTACCATCCTGTGCCTCTTCTTTGATGTTCAAAGCAGCTCTTCTTTCTGCTCCTCTGTGAAAACATCTTTATTATCTATAATTCCAGCCGCTGCTCCTTCTATTGAAGTAAGGCGTCGAATATCGTGAGACACTGCTCTTAGAAGATTTGCTCTCATTCTCTCTTTTTCTGCCTTTAACCGCACATGCTCCTGCATCTTGATCTGAGTCATCAATGCACTTACTGAAATAGATACTGTCAGCATTACAATAAATGTAAGCGGATAGCCGGTCACAGTAAAAATCCACTTGGAAAATATGGATAGGTAAATATATAATTGACTCCCACAACTGCCACCATAGATGCCAGCACTCCATAAAAATATCCTTCTGTAAGTCTGGATACACAAAGTACTGCCAACACATAAATAAGCGGCACATGCGTGTCTGTCGGAACAAGCGGACGAAAATAAAACTGCATATAGCTGTCAGCTGCTTTGCCAGCATTGCAGCCGTAATAATTATATTTTTCAAAATTTTCATATAGATGTTCTCCATTCCACCGCCAAATTGATAGCACAATACATCTCTTTAGGTGCTCCTATTATATCACATACATATGTTAGATTTTTGCTAAAATCCAAAGGGACAGCACCTTTTTTCAGATGCTGTCCTTTTGATTCTTCTATCTTCACTTACTGATATAAGCTATACCCATATCTGACTTTCCGTAAATCTTCCATACCAACATCACCGGTACACTTAATGTCAAAAGTATCGATGGTACTCCCTCCAATCAAAACTAACAAGACTACTAAAATTGCATTGATCATCTTCGTTGCCTCCTCGTAATTTTCTTGCATTCACCTTACCACACACACACTCTTCTCCACTAATCTAACCTATTTTTAACTGCTCATTAGCTCGTTATGTTATTTTCTTAACAATATGTGAACATTTTATTTTTGCTTGTCATATAGTTTTTTAATACTATATAATATCTATATTGAGGTGACAATTATGAAGATTAATATGGATGAACTACTGGACAGCATGTTAGAAGGTATTTCCAATATGGATTATGTACGCTCTGAGGATATACCGAATATTGAATTATATATGGATCAGGTGACCAGCTTTATGGACGAACAGTTAAGCTCCAGTAAACGGTACGATGATGATAAGATTCTGACAAAAACAATGATCAATAATTATGCAAAGAACAACCTTCTCCCACCACCGGTTAAGAAGAAGTATTCCAAAGAACATGTGGTTGTCATGATTTTTATCTATTATTTTAAAACGATCCTGTCCATCAAGGATATTGAGACGATTCTTACTCCAATTACGGAAAAGTATTTTGATACAGACAGTGCTGTCGATGTTGCATCTATCTACGAAGAAGTCTGCGACACAGCAAAAGAGCCAGATTCAGAACTTAAAAGATGAAGTCCGCGAAGCATACGAGACTTCTCAGAATACTTTCAAAGATATGGAAGGTCCCTCTGACAGTGACCAGGAATATCTG
>VOFG01001936.1_pt1 | contig 10777 bp, 20 predicted proteins | sample 5384171 | NCBI WGS metagenome assembly VOFG01 (sample SAMN12384726, study PRJNA508395) | human gut metagenome | isolation source: healthy gut F | host: Homo sapiens | reverse complement strand
GGCGTTTATCATGCACAAAAAAAAAACGGACAGACAATGAAGCAGTGATGGACATAATGGGGGCGTGACCAGCCGGATCAGAAACTGACTATAGAATTTGACCGGGAGCGTTGTGTATGGAAATTCAAAAAGCAGAAACAGAGTTGTGGAAACAGCCACCGAACCCTCTTTTAGAAGCAATCAACAATGTTTCTGACAGACAGACAGGCGTGGAGGGAACAGCAACAGAACTTGTGAATCAGCTGCCGGATATGCAGATACAGGCAAATGTGCTTTCACGAAGATTGAATACCGTCAACAGTCAGCTGCTCAATGACTATAGGGATTTTCTATGATAATAAGCGGGGCATGAAAGAAAAATCATTCTGAAACGCCTTGAAGCAAAGGAATAAAAGCGACGATATGCGTCGGTTGCGACGGTATTTTTTGGTAGCGGACTGGTGTAGAAAATATCGACGCTATCGACGCAAACCGACGCAGAAAGGATTAAGAAGATGAAGAATGTACAGATTCCTTATGAATTGTTTATGTTTTGCTCCGTTATCATCTAATGGAGGATGATGATTGCTTGGAGGAAATCCGGACAGGGGTTGGAGAAGAAACTGGATTCTTTGGTGCAGCATGAACTATATGGAAAATATAAGACTGCTCTCACACAGGAAGAACAGGGAAAAAGCCAGACAGGAATATCTGGACAGACGAGGAGTGCCGGACAGTTTCCGCTGGTAGTTTTTCTTGATGAGAATAGACAGGGGCGTGTCACGCCCCTGTGGTAGAAGACAAAGAGAAAGGTGTGATTGGATGATAATTCAGCCGGAGTGGGGAACTCGGAATGTGAATAAGTGTTTTTACGAAAGTGAAGCCCGGAGGATTGCTGACCTCAATGAAATCTTCGGAGAGGTAGAGCTGACAGAAGATGAACAGCGGATACTGATATGGCTTGCAGGGTGGGACGAATATACGATAGAAAATGTGCTGTCGGTTATCCAGCTATGGCGGCAGAAGCAAAACAGCTGGAAGCCACCCGTCCGTAGGACGGAAAAGCCTCAACAGGACGCAATGGCAGCTTTGATGGTAGCGGAATGATAGCCAGTTTGTTATGAAGTATAAAATTTTTAATACTACGGATGAGCAATCATTGCTCTTAGAATCGGGAGATACTATTAGGACGGAAGTTATAGTTGACAGTGGAAAATTGTCGATAAAAATTCAAAAAAGATAGTGATACCCGATTTATGAAAGAGATGATATAGTAACCTCTGAAAATTTTGATGTTGAAATTCAAGAGTGGAACATATAAGATTACAGTTATAGGAGAAAATACAAAAGGTGGTGTAAATTTTAAGAAAGTTGATGGAGAGAAAGCGGAACAGGAAGAAACACAACAAAGGGATAAGTGAAAAGAAGATTGATTTAGGCGGGGCATTTCAGGAGATTAATGGCTGTGCGGTGATTTATTCGCCAGTACAAGAGGAATATTCATTTTTAATGAAGATATGTGTCGGCAAGAAGTATCGCCCTATTCTACTTTTAAGATTATTTCAGCTTTATTAGGATTACAAAAGGTGTTATTGTTGATAAATCGTCGACAATGGGGTATGACGGAACGGATTATGGAAATGCAGAATGGAATGGGGATTTAACATTAGAAGAAGCATTTGAGAAATCATGTATATGGTATTTTCGAAGTGATAGATTTAGTTGGTAGGGATAAAATGCAGGAAGAATTAAAAGAATTTACAGTACGGGAATTGCGATATTTCGGAGTGGAATGGTAGCAATATCAATCCTTTGGAAAATCTAAATGGTTTTTGGTTAGATTCTTCGTTGAAAATTTCGCCGTTGGAACAAGTAGAAGTTTTGAGTAGGATATTTGAGGGACATAGTGATTATGATAGCAGAAATATAGAAATTTTGAAAAGAATAATGTTAGTGGATGAAAACGATTCCCAGAAAATTTATGGAAAAACAGGAAGTGGGAATGGAGAGGCATGGTTTGTTGGTTTTTCTGAATCAGATGGAGAACGGAAATACATTGCTATATATTTAAATGATAGTGAACATAGAGATCAGATTTCTGGAAATAAAGCTAAAGAAATGGCTTTGGAGATTCTGAAATAAATGGCTGTGCTTGTTGTGTTTAGGAACATTGGAAACCTTGTTTTTCAAAGGATTATACTGCGTTATACTTCAAGAGTGTTTTGAGGGAGATAAATGACTGGTATATATTGACATAGGGGTAGTTATGAGCTATATTTAAAGTGCCTTATATATGAGATATAAGGGAAAGGAATTGTTGTCAATACCTGAAAGAGCTCTTTCAGATATGACTGGTGTTCTGGTTGCAAACTTATGAATAACCACATAAGAATGTTAATTAGAATCATCTCCTTCTTATCTATTCTAACATAGATATGTATTGAACGAATAATGGATAGCTGGCACCACATCAAAGCTGTCGAAAGACAAAATTGAATACCATGTTGAAAGAAGACCTATCAGTCAAGAGATGCTATCCCTCATGCTGGTAGGTCTTTCGCTAAATAGGAAGAGTGTATGGATTTATACGAATGGAAAACGAAAAAATGCAAATGCAAGAAAATATGCGCATTTTGATGAAAAGGTTTCATTGGACAAAGTTTGGGATTATATCAGTGATCCGACTAACATTGTGAAACATGGATTTTATCCTTTTATACATTATGAAAAGAAATTTAATAAATTTACTAGGAAAGACGGAAGATGTTATATAAAAGAAAAATCTAGGCACTTATGTTATTCTGCACATATTGATAGATATATATATTCATACTATGGGTATCTTTGAATCAAAATATAATAAATATTTGGAAGAACGTAATATGGATATGGTTGCAGTTGCATATAGAGATAATTTGCACAAAAATAATATTCATTTCGCAAAAAGAGCTTTTGATTGTATTAGAGAGACAAGAGAAAGCTTTGTGATTATAGGAGATTTTTCACATTTTTTTGATTCTTTAGATCATGGCTATTTGAAAAAAACGAATGTGTGATGTTTTAAAAGTTGATATGTTGTCATCGGATTTTTACGCAGTATTTAAAAATATAACAAAATATTCGATTTGGGAATTAACAGAGTTACTTAAACTAAATAATTTAACAGACACAGAAGAAGATATACAAATTTTAAATTCTAAACGTAAAAGTTTTATCTGAAAAAGATTTTAAAAAGCATAAGAAAGAATTTATTATTAGACATAAAGAAAACTATGGGATACCACAAGGGTCGGCAATTAGTGCGGTATTAGCAAATGTATATATGATAGTAGTAGATGAGCAAATGTATAATTTAGCGAACAAATACAAGGGTCTGTATATGCGATATAGTGATGATTTTATTATTATTCTGCCTGGAATATCAGAAGATGATTTTAGGGAGATATTGAATAGTATAATAGATGAAATTAAACAAATTCCAAATTTAATTTTACAACCAGATAAAACACAAATATATAAATATAGAGATACAACATTAAAAAGTTGTAATGCATTGTTTTTAAAGGATGTGTTAAATGGAAAAAATGAGATTGATTATTTAGGATTTACATTTGACGGTAAAGAGATAACAATTAGGGATAAAACTATTTCGAAATATTATTACAGATTATATCGGAAACTTAAAACTATAGTGAAAAATGAAGGCTATACTCCTTCGGGAAAAAGAATAAGCTGTAAAAATTTATATGAGAAGTATACTGTTAAAGGGCGCATTTAAAAGATTCAAATGGACATATTAAAGGAAATTTCATATCGTATGTTCAGCGTGCTCAAAAAGTTTTTGGAGAAAATGAACCTATAGACAGAAAAACAAGAAGACATATGCTGAAAATTCGTAGGATATTGGATGAAATTTTTTTATAGATTTGTGGAGGATTTTCGGATATTTATAGATAAAAGATTAAAAAATTTATTATATATGTGGGTTGATCAAACAAACTGTAAGACATGGGGGATGTTATGCTTAAAGATATATTAATGTCAGTGTCTAAAAATGCAAATTGATTTTGAGGGAATAACGAGTAAAATACAGCATAATGGAGAAAAAGGAACGGCAAGGGAAAATATACTTGAAGAGTATTTGAAATGTTATATACCTGAAAATATTGTTTTCGAAAGGTACGATTGTAGATTGTAAGGATGTACAAAGTAGACAGGTGGATATAATTATACATGATAAATTTTTGACACCATACCTCGTGATATGGATGGTACTAAAATTGTGCCGATTGAAAGTGTTTATGGGGGTTGTTGAAGTTAAATCGACGTTGACCAAAAGAAGAATTGAGGAAGTGTGTTAAAAATATTGAGAGTGTGAGAAAACTTGAGAAAAAAAAGACAACTTCAGGCTACTCTTTTCCGACAGCAGGGATGGTATTTGCGTATGATTCCGATGCTTCTCTAGAAGCGGTATATAAAAAATCTCAATGAATTGTCGGAGGATGTAGGTTGATAAAAGGATAAGTTGTATATGCGTGTTAAATAAAGGGGGTTATTTTACCAGTGAATAAAAATGGACTGACAAATGTATCATTATTACCAGATGAAAATACAGTATACGGAATATTTAATAATGCAAATGATGCACTGCTTTTATTCTATTTGATTTTGACTCAAATACTAAATAGTATAACGATATTTCCACCGGATATGGTTGCATATGCACAGAGTACAGCCATATTAGATACTTCTTTTCTAATACCGGCAGATTATGTTGCCAGACGACGGAACAATTAGTGTTATGGATAACATGGTAAGAATGTCTGAAATAAAGACTTTAAAGGAGTATGGGACAAGAATGCTTTAGTGGCAAATTAAAAAGAGGTTTCTTGAGCATGTGTTCGGTACATATATACCGTCATTAAAAATGATGCATGGTTCTTTGGATTTAGTACCAAATGAATTCTACTTTTTTAAATTATTTTGGAAAGTTAATGAATAACAAAGGTGATAATAGACGCATATAAAATTTATGAGCGTGGTACAAAAGATTACATTGGTTGAAAAGAAAATTCTTGATGATTTAGAAAATTTTATGTATGCTATATATGACAGCCATGAGAGAGGAAAATGCTAAAAATAACAAAGTAGTATAAAAATTGTAATTGTCTGTATGGCAACATTTTGGCAAAAGAAAATCAGTAAGCCAGAATAAATGATGTAATTGAAGTAAAAAAACGGTGTGTATTTGCATAAAACTTAAACTAATATAGTTAATAACAACAAAGAACACGCCGAGTTTGAGTAATGGTTGTGTTCTTTCGCACTCCCTTTTGACATAATTTTGCTAATCCTGCCTGACAAAACTACACCGTGCCAAAAAGCCTTAAAGGAGTCCCAAAAGAAAACCCAAAAGAAAACTAAAACCTTGTCTCAGGAGAAATCCTTGAAGCAAGGTTTTTATATCCAAAAAGAACATAAAAAGAAACCTTAAAAAGCCGCATAAATGGCGGGTTCAGGACATTGCGGAGATGAAAAAAATTAGCCGCCCAAAGGAATATCAATAAAAAAGATGTTAAAAAGAAAACAGGAGGTAAAAAAGTTAACTGCTTCTTATATATAGTTCACAGAGCACCTGAAAAAATGTCAAAGATGTTTGCAAAAAAGTGTCAAAGAGGGTGCGAAAGGACACCTCGTGAGGCTGTGAGTTGAAACAAATCTTGTTGTAGTGGGAACAAAGCAACGGGTACAGTACCTTGTAGAAGAATTACGAGAAACACAGATTGTTATGAAAGAAATCACCGAGCAGATTCTGTCCGGTGATTTCTCCATGTCTGGGGAATGTTACAAGGAACTTAAAAGAAGATTATCTGGCGTTTGTCATTACGATGGTGGATATTCTGAACGGAGCTGCGTATTTATCTGATAAGAAGCCGGATTCCGATAACAGGCATTGGAAAGAACAGCAGGAGATTCAGGAGTATTGTGAAGCAATCAGGGAAGATATTAAAGGGAAAGAGATGAAAAAATCAGTTGTAGAAAATCCTGATAATAGATATAATATAAGAAAGAAGATGAGAAATGTATAATCCTTAGATCACAGAAAGGGAATAGCTGAAATGTACGGAACAATTCAGGAAATTATAGACAGGGAGCGTTATGACGCAGATATTAAGGCAAGAATGGATGTAGCACCAAATTTGTGGTCAGAAGGGTGAGAATGCTCTTGATAAGATTTCGAGAACTACAAAATTATCAATAGAACAAGTGAAAAGAGTGATAACGGCTACCTAGTCTGCCTGAACTTCAATAGAAAGGACGTGATATTATGGTAACAACAGAATCTGTAACTATTAAAGTTCCGGTAGGAATGTCAAATATCTGGTAACTATGAATCCGGAAACAGAGCTTACCCGGAAATGCACTGTTGCTGTATCCATATATATACTGAATCAGACGATATCCATGGTCGTGCGGCTGAAATTCTGGGAATCAGAAAATCAGGAGTTGATTGATCTGTATGATAAGCTGGGATATTCCTATTTTGATATGACGATGGATGATTTAGATGATGAACTGAATACTTTCAGAGAACTCAAAAAGAAGGAGGCTGCGGTATGATTGTTGTCTCTGATACAACACCGCTGATATCACTTCTTAAAATCAATCGTATAGATTTGCTGGAAAAGCTGTTTGGAGATGTTCTAATTCCGCAGGCAGTATTTGATGAGCTGACAGCCGATGAACGTTTTCAGCTTGAAGCGAATCGGATTAGACGACGAAATTTATCATAGTGAAGCCTGTAAATAATCCGGAATCCGCCAGTATATTAAAAAGAACGACAGGTCTTGATCAGGGCGGTGAGAGTGAAGCGATTGTTCTAACAGATGAATTAAAAAGCAGATCTGTTATTGATGGATGAAGCAAAGGAAGAAACGCATCAGCACAGATGGGGGGCTTAGAATCATGGGGACAAGAACAGGGATTCTTATGGCTGCTTATGAAGAACAGACTGACTTCGGATGAGGTCAGAAGATGGTCTGCAACGTGCCGGACGGCATTATTATCAGATGCTGTTGAGCAGACTGAAAGACTAAAAATACTCTGGTTCTACACAGTGCCGTGGTTCTGGATTGGTTCTAAAAAATTTTGAAACGAGATGCAGGATAGAAAAAAATTGAAAATAATAGTAGTAAAATCTGCGTCCTGTATCAACAATTTTACATCATGTTGCAGAGAACGGGTAGAGTTTGAATAAAAAATTTTGTTCTTTCACACTCCTTTTGACCACAATTTTGTTAATCTTGCCTGACAAAACTACACCGTGCCAAAAACATGAGGTCAAAGAAACCTTAAAAATAAATGGAGTCCCAAAGAAATTCAGATCTTCTATGATAATTGATACGGCTTAACAGCAGATTTCTGGGTTAAGCCGTTGTTTATTTAATAGCAAAAATAAGCTGGTATGTCAAGAGCGCCCAGAGAATTCTGGGCGTATATTTACTCTTGATATTCCGGCTTTTATTGCTATATCTGCATTCTGTCTGGGTACATGATTTCGAGTTCACCACGGACTTTGCCCCAATTACGGATTGGCATTGTCCATTTTTTTGCTATTTCAAAAGTCCCCAGGTATAGTGCTTTCAACAGTGCCTGTGAGCTCGGAAATACGCTTCTCTGCTTGTTTAGCCTGCGATAGCATGAATTCAATGATTCAATGGCATTTGTGGTATAAAACGCAGTACGAACCTCTTTGGAAAATTTAAAAATCGGGGAGATTGCATCCCAGTTATCATGCCAGCGGTTCATGGCACTCGGATATTGTCCCGACCATTTTTCGGTAACGGTCTTTAACTGTTTTCTGGCAGCTTCTTCATCAGCAGCTGTATAGATTGTTTTTAAGTCTTTAGCAAAAGACTTCATATCCTTGTTTGCAACGTATTTGAGCGTATTTCTAACCATATGTACTATACAGCGCTGTTGTTCCGTCTTAGGAAATGCAGTAGAGATTGAATCTTTGATTCCAGTCAGTCCGTCAGAGCAGAGACTAAGAATGTCTTGAACACCTCGGTTTTTCAGACTATTCAGTACTGAAAGCCAATACTTGCTGCTCTCATTTTCACCAATAATAATGCTTAATACTTCTTTCATACCATCTTCGTTAATTCCCAGGACAACATATGCCGCAAGCTTTCTGATCACACCATCATCACGCACAGAAAAATGTACAGCATCTATGAAAACAATGGAATATACTGCTGATAATGGACGATTCTGCCACTCTTCAATTCTTGGAAGAAGTTTGTCTGTGATCGGATACCATTCCCTCACTTATTTCGAAACCATAAATATCCTCTATCGTTTCTGAAATTTGCCGTGTGGTCATTCCTTTTGCATACATGGAAATGATCTTGTCATCGATTGAAGAGATGTCCTTCTGGCGTTTTGGAAGCACCTCAGGCTCAAAGGAACTCTGGCGATCCTGAGGTACATCCACTTTGAATTCTCCATATTTACTACGAACAGTTTTAGACTTTGTTCCATTACGATAATTAGACTCACCAGATCTTTCATAACTATCATAGTCAAGGTGATTGTCCATTTCTGTTTCAAGCATATCTTGAATGGTTCCAGAAAGTAGATCTTTAAGTGCTTCCTGAATATCATCTGCTGATTGGATATCATACTCCTGAAGCAGTCCCTGAATAAGATTTCTTTTTCCTTCTGTCATCGGTTTTGGTTTGTAAACTTCTTTTTCTGTTTGCCATAATAAAAGGAGCCTCCTATGATTTAATATATAGTGATTAAGCGCATACGAAACGTGCTGGAATTAATCTGTCTTACAGCCATGCCAGAAATGGTGTGGGCTCTTTTGTGTCCGGCACGCATATCTTACCATAATTTTGATCTAAGGAAATATGTATTTCAGCCATGAAAGCTTATACAAAAATTTGTAAACCAAGTATTTACCTGCATATCTGATCTGTTTCCCGAACAGGGCAAAGGAACTGGACCTTTTTGCAGTAGGGACGGAACAGGTACTCATTCCAGTATGCAGTGAGCATGCTGTTTTGAAGAAACGAAAATGCAGATTTATTTTTGTTCTCTGATCACACACAATATACAGAATTATTTGAAATGCCGCAGCCGCTATCAGCCTATATACTCTCCTAATAATCCATCTGAAAGAAAAATTACCTCGCAGCTGTTATCCACATAAGACGATGGATGAATGGAACGATGGGCAAGAAAGAAAACCTGCCGGGTTGAGTTCTGTGTTCTGGCATGGTGCCATATACAAAACTGGAACAGACCTGTTGAAGAAGATGTTGATAAATCTTTAATCGCCAGGAGCAGACTGTTAAAAATCTGTAATGAATTCTGCATGCAGAATATTTCCAGTTGTCCTGGAATGTTTGTGGGAAAGCCGCTTATGAACAGTCATTTCCTGATTCTGATTTGTCCTTGACAGGTGCTTTATTAATTGTACTAATGTGTCAGAAGTATTATTCTATGAGTATAAAATGAAAGGGGAACTTAACTATGAGAACCAAACAGTTACTGAACGAACGGACTTTCATATTCATAGTTACAAATTCGGATGGTGAAAACAGTGTGAAAGAAATTGTAGAGCTGGCCTAAACAGAGAACATCTCCGTGTAATTGCGTTGACCGACCATAATTACTTTGCCATATCAAGCAAATATATCGTCGGAACAATGGAAATTTCTGGAAGTACTTCCGGGTATGAATTTTTCCACAACCTTCACATTTCCTTCGGCAAGAAGAAGAAATCCCATGTAATCAGTATTTTTCCAAAAAGGTGTAGCACCAGAAGCTTTGCTGATCTGTTCAGTTCAATTGATGAAGGAAAACAAAAGTATGTGAAAAGCAATCCTGGAAAAGCCTTCACAACTGGAATTGACCTGAGCATGGAAGAGGGTGATGGCGGAAAAAAGCGCTCTACCGGCTACATTGGACGTTTCCATATCGCCAGTTTCAATGGTAGAATTGGGTTATGGAAAGACTGTTGAGAAGAGATCATGGACCGTTACATTGGTAACTACAGCCCATATTACATACCGGCAACCAACTACATTCCTTACGCTTCCTTGAAGCCGTAGTTGAAAGGATCAGGCACAGTCAGGGTTCCCCATTCTGGCTCATCCATATTCTACCATGCATTGACGGAAAAGGAAACTCATCGCTTTGATTAGCAGTTTTTAAAGAACAACACAGGCGATACTGGAGGACTCGGGAGAGTGTATTACCTGGAATATACAAAAGAGCAACAGGAGGCTTACGCAAACTTGCAAAAGAATATGACCTGGTACCAAGCGTGGCTTCTGACAGACACCGTGAAGAACAACCGTTTTTCTTCTTATGGGGATATTCTTTTTACAAGGAAATGCTGGTACGATTGGAAAACAGAAAACAGGAGTGAAATAAAGTCAATGGACTTTTTGAAAAATGTATCAATTACGTACTCTTTATGATTGTATTTCTCATCTGCTTATTCTTCATTTACCAGTCCGATAACGCACAGCAGAGAAGTTTTGCTATAGTCCAGGACACCTACACACAAAAGTGGAAAACAGGGACTATAAGACTGCAGAGAATTTACGCGAGTATTTAAACAGCCATTCAGCTTCCAGGGTATACTGGAAGATTTCATGCTTTTGTGAATCAGAATGATGAATCTTCCTATGAGTAATGTACAGCTTTAGAAGAATGCCGAAATATCTAAGCTGAAAATGTAGTGATATTTTTCATTTAGCACCCACACCACCGTCTCTAG
>VOFG01002048.1_pt1 | contig 10786 bp, 19 predicted proteins | sample 5384171 | NCBI WGS metagenome assembly VOFG01 (sample SAMN12384726, study PRJNA508395) | human gut metagenome | isolation source: healthy gut F | host: Homo sapiens | reverse complement strand
GATAACGGAACGGCGGAGTAGTCAACAACACTTGCCCAGCAGGTTCTGACGGAAGCGGCCCTGCTTGCCCCCTTGGCATGTCGGACAGGGACTTCAGCGCACGGTTGTTGGCACCGGTGACCGGGCGGCCACGGCGGCCGTTGTCGATCAGGGCGTCCACAGCCTCCTGCAGCATACGCTTCTCGTTGCGGACGATGATGTCAGGCGCACCGAGCTCCAGCAGACGCTTCAGGCGGTTGTTGCGGTTGATGACGCGGCGGTACAGATCGTTCAGGTCGGAGGTCGCAAAGCGGCCGCCGTCCAGCTGCAGCAACGGGCGCAGATCCGGCGGAATGACGGGGATGACCGTCATGATCATCCACTCGGGGCGCTGGTTGCTCTCGAGGAAGCTCTCAACGCACTCAAGGCGCTTCAGCAGGCGGACGCGCTTCTGGCCGTTGGCATGCTCAAGCTCCTCACGCAGCTCCTTGCTCAACTTGTCGAGGTCGATCTCGGCCAGCAGCTTCTGAATCGCCTCAGCGCCCATGCTGACTTCAAACGTATCCTCGTACTTTCGCGCATCTCCTTGTACTCACGCTCGGTCAGCAAGCTGCTTTTTCTCCAGCAGGGTGAAGCCGGGGTCAGTGACAATGTAGTTGGCGAAATACAGGACCTTGTCCAGCTGACGGGGCTGATGTCCAGCATCAGGCCGATGCGGCTGGGAATGCCCTTGAAATACCAGATGTGCGAGACAGGCGCGGCCAGCTCGATGTGGCCCATGCGCTCACGGCGGACCTTGGCGCGGGTGACCTCGACGCCGCACTTGTCGCAGATCTTACCCTTTAGCGGATGCGCTTGTACTTGCCGCAGTGGCATTCCCAGTCCTTGGTAGGTCCAAAAATGCGCTCGCAGTACAGGCCGTCGCGCTCCGGCTTCAGGGTGCGGTAATTGATGGTTTCGGGCTTGGTGACCTCGCCGTAGCTCCAGGCACGGATCTGGTCCGGGAGGCAAGGCCGATCTTAATCAATCGAATTCTTTATTTTCCATTCAGCGAACCCTCTCAAATTCAATATGACACACGATGCACTCGATCAATTCGAGCAATCGTCGAAGGAATCAGACTCGATGGCGGCGAGGTCGTCAGCCGTGGGGCCGGCATCCTCATCCAGATCATCGTCAAAGCCCTCGTCGGCATCCTTGACGCTGTAGTCGTCCTGCAGCTCACTCTCGACCATGACATTATCGCCCAGGTCGTAGTCGTTGTTCTCAAAGCTGCTGTCATCGTCGTCAAACTCCTGACGCATATCGACGGCGTTGCCTTCCTTATCCTGCACAACGATATCAGGCCAAGGCTCTGCAGCTCCTTGAGCATAACGCGGAAGCTCTCGGGGATACCGGGGCGCGGGATCGGCTCGCCCTTGACGATGGCCTCGTAGGTCTTGACACGGCCCACGACGTCGTCGGACTTGATGGTCAGGATCTCCTGCAGGGGTGTAGCGGCGCCGTAGCTTCCAGCGCCCAGACTTCCATCTCGCCGAAGCGCTGGCCGCCGAACTGTGCCCCTTGCCGCCCGATCGGACACCCTTGTTGCCGTGACGGCCTGCCATCTTATCGCCGACGCTGATCTTGCGCTTCTGGGCGATATAGCCCAGCGGACGACCTCGCGCACGCCGGGCTGCAGCTCGTCGCTGTTCTCCATCGGGCAGGAAGGGCACCTTGACATCCACAATGATGCCGTATGCGCCATCTTATGGGGCACGCGCAGAGAGGTATCACGCACTTCGCGGGCCTTCTCGCCGAAGATGGCGCGCAGCAGGCGCGCGGACCTCAGCGGTCAGCTCGGTCTCGCCCTTCGGGGGTGACCTTGCCGACCAGAATGTCGCCGCTCTTGACCTCGGCACCGATGCGGATGATGCCGCGCTCGTCCAGATCCTTCAGCGCATCCTCAGAACGTTGGGGATATCACGGGTGATCTCCCGTTTTGGTGGCGGGTCCCAGCTTGGTCGTCATTGACGATGGGGCGCTGGTTGGTGCAGTTGCCCTGGTTGGAGCGCATGAACTCTGATCAGCTCATAGGTGTCGGCAGAACCGTCCGGGCAGGCACGACGATCTTCTCGGCGTCGACAAACTCAACGGTGCCTTCATGCGGGCAGCCAGGATGCAGACGCCGGAGTCGGTAGCAGCCTTGTACTCCATACCGGTAGCAACGATGGGCTGCTGGGTGACCATCAAAGGCACAGCCTGACGCTGCATGTTAGAGCCCATCAGGGCACGGTTACAGTCGTCGTTCTCCAGGAACGGGATGCAGGCCGTAGCGACGGAAACCATCATGCGGGGAGAAACGTCCATGAAGTCGACCTGAGAAGCCTCGAACTCCTGGATGTCGTTGCGGTGACGGCCGGAAACGCGGGGACGGACGAAGTGGTTGTTCTCGTCCAGCGGCTCGTTGGCCTGGGCAACGATATATTCGTCCTCGACGTCGGCGGTCATGTAGACGACCTCGTCGGTGACGGTTCCGGTAGCCTTATCGACCTTGCGGTATCTTGGCGTAGGTAGCCAGGTAGGAGATCAGACCGATGTTGGGGCCTTCAGGGGTCTCGATCGGGCACAGACGGCCGTAGTGGGTGTAGTGAACGTCACGGACCTCGAAACCTGCGCGGTCACGGGACAGACCGCCGGGGCCCAGAGCGGACAGACGGCGCTTGTGGGTCAGCTCGGCCAGCGGGTTGTTCTGGTCCATGAACTGGGACAGCGGGCTGGAACCGATGAACTCCTTGATGGCGGCGACGACGGGGCGGATGTTGACGAGGCTCTGCGGGGTGATCTCGCCGTTTTCCTGATTCTGCAGGGTCATGCGCTCACGGATGACGCGCTCCATGCGGGAGAAGCCGATGCGGAACTGGTTCTGCAGCAGCTCGCCGACGCTGCGGACACGACGGTTGCCCAGATGGTCGATCTCATCGGTCACGCCGATACCGTGGTCAAGGCCCAGCAGGTAGTTGATGGAAGCGAAGATGTCATCGACGGTGACAGTGCGGCTGATCAGAACATCGTGATTCTGGCGCAGCAGCTCCTTCTGCTCCTCCACATCGGAGGTGGTGTCGAGGATCTTGCGGATCTCGGCAAAGTTGGCGCGCTCATTGACACCGGCCTCGGCCTCGACGTCGAAGCTGAAGAAGATGGCTGGGCATCCACGCAGCCGTTGGAGATGACAATGAAGGGGTAAGCCTCCTCGACCCTTCTTCTCAACGAGGATGGTAACGCGGGTAACACCGGCGGCATCGATCTCGTTGGCCTTGGCCAGGTGATCTTCTCGCCCTTGGCGGCCAACAGCTCGCCGGTCAGCGGAGCGATGATGTCCTCGGCAGCCTTATAACCGGCAATGCGGCGGGTCAGGCTGAGCTTGTTGTTCATCTTATAGCGGCCAAAACGAGCCAGGTCGTAACGGCGCGGGTCAAAGAACAGGTTGTTCAGGTGTGGCGGGAGTTTTCCACCGTCGGGGGCTCACCGGGGCGCAGCTTGCGGTAGACCTCGAGCAGGCCCTCCTTGGTGTTATGGGTGATGTCCTTTTCGAGAGAAGCGTTGATCTTCGGCTCGGAATCGCCGAAGAACTGCTTGATCTGCTCATCGGTGGACAGGCCCAGGGCACGGATCAGGGTCGTGACAGGCAGCTTGCGGTTCTTATCGATGCGGACATAGAAAACATCCTGGGAGTCGGTCTCATACTCAGCCAGGCGCCGCGGTTGGGGTTCATGGTGGCGGTGAACAGGTCCTGCCGGTACGGTCCTTGCTGGAGCCGTAGAACACGCCGGGAGAACGAACCAACTGGGAAACGATTGCACGCTCGGCACCATTGGAGATAAAGGTGCCGGAATCGGTCATGAGCGGGAAGTCGCCCATGAAGATCTCCTGCTCCTTGACCTCGCCGGTCTGCTTATTGAACAGACGGGCAGTGACGTACAGGGGCGCTGCATATGTGGCATCCCGCTCTTTGCATTCTTTAATAGAATACTTGGGGTTTTGTCCAGCCGGTAATCGACGAACTCCAGCACGAGGTTGCCGGTGTAGTCCTCGATCGCGGCAATGTCGTGGAAGACTCTCGATGCAGACCTTCCTCCAGGAACCAGTTGTAAGAGTTTTTCTGGATCTCGATCAGATTGGGCATGCCAATCACTTCGTTGATGCGGGAAAAAGCTCATGCGGGTCGTTCTGCCGTTTTGTACGGGCTTGACCTTTACCATAAAACGCGACCACTCCTATTCCGTAGATTGACAAAGTCGGCGAAAGCCGACCTAAAAAGCTGTGCGAAAGCGATGTATATTCGTCGTTTTTCACAAACTTTTTGAATTTTACAGATTTTGCAAAGTTCCCTTTAGGGCGCTCTATTCCATTTTTGTGATACTGTTTCAGTATACATGGTAAAAGGCTTGCTGTCAAGGCTTTTCGGCTTTTTTATGAAGTTTTTCTTGGCCGTCGAACGCCCGGGCGAGTGTAACAAAATTTCGGCATATTGACGATTTTGCACTGTTTTGCAGGGGTTGACAAATTCGTAACGGGTGCTATATTCCCCGCTTTTGGGCAGTTTTCACAAGGATGTGGACACCTTTTGCGCAGGATTGCTCTTGACAATCGCGCCTCCGAAAAAGCGCCCCTCAAAAGAGGAGGCGCAAGATGTTGTGTTGATAGAACACGGGGAGCCTGTCCCCCTGTTTTACATAGCAATGATCCCAAAACGCATTGGCCACGGAACTGGCCAGAATGATCGCCGCGAACACCGGGCAGAGCCAGCGGATCATAAAGTTGAAGACCTTCTTCCGGCGGAAGCTCCGCCCTCGAGGGTGACCTCGTGTTCGATGCGCTCAACGCCTACCACGCGGGACACCAGCAGGCAGGTGGCGATAGCCGCGATCGGCATCATGACCGAGTTGGTCAGGAAGTCGAAGAAGTCGAGGAACTGCATGCCGATGACCGTCACACCGGCCAGCGGGCCGTAGCCGAGGCTGGACAGCGTGCCCAGCCCCACCATGATAACACCCACCAGCACTGTGGCCTTTGCGGCGGCTCCAGCCCAGCTCGTCCTCAAGGTGGAGACAGCGCTTTCCGTCAGGGCGATGGAACTGGTCACGGCGGCAAACAGCACCAGCACAAAGAACAGCACGCCCACTGCCCTGCCCAGGTCCCATGCTGGCAAAAACTTTGGGGGAGCGTAATGAACATTAGCGCGGGGCCGGCCTGCAGCGTGTCGGATCGCCGCCGGAGAACGCAAACACCGCCGGAATGATCATCAGGCCCGCCATGACGGCGATGAGCGTGTCGAAAATTTCGACGTTTTCGGTGGACTCCTCGATGGAGACATCCTTCTTCATGTAGGAGCCGAAGGTGACGAGGATGCCCATAGCGATGGAGAGGGAGTAGAACATCTGCCCCATGGCGGTCACGACGGTCATCCAGGAGAAATTGGCGACATTGGGCACCAGGAAATACTTCACACCCGCCGGCGCTCCGGGCCGGGTGACGGAGTACCCAGCAATAATGACGGAAAGCACCACCAGAATGGGCATCATGACCTTGGAGACCCGTTCCACGCCGTTGCGGACGCCCGCAAAGATGATCGCCAGCGTGAACAGCGAAAGGCCAAAGCAGATCTCTGCCGAGCACCGTTGGAAATGAAATCGAGAAGAGCCGTCCGCCGCCAGCTCCTGCCGTTTGGCCGGCGAGATACCCCGGCCAGATACCGGATGACCCACCCGCCAATCACGGAGTAGTAGGGCACGATCAAAATGGGGATGACGGCGTTGATCCAGCCGCCGAGTAGCATAAATGAGATAAAACTTCAAGATGAATTTTTTCACGTACCTTTCCCTATTTTCCGGCCTTGACCCTTTTACGCTGCGTCATAGTGTATGCTATACTTACTGCAAGGGAAAGAGGTGTCCCCCCATGATGACCGTAACGAAGTTGACTGGCGTGAGTATACGCGCGCTGCACTTTTACGACCAGACGTCCTGCTGCCCGCCACCGGGCATACCGACAGCGGCTACCGCCTGTATGACGATACAGCGCTGGAGCATTTGCAGCAAATCCTGTTGTTCCGGGGTGGAATTTTCGCTGAAAGACATTCAGCGGATCCTGTCTAATTCCGCCTTCGACCGAGAAAAAGGCGCTGGAGCAGCAGATCGAACTGCTGAAGCTGAAGCGACAGCATATCGAGGATCTCATCGCCCTTGCGGAAAGACACAAACCACAGGAGGAACCATTATGGATTTTACCGCATTTGATACACAGAAGATCAAGGACTACGCCGCCCAGGCCAAGCAGCAGTGGGGCGCCACGCCGGAGTACAAAGAGTTTGAGCAAAGACCGCCCTCAAGACGGAAAAGAGGTTTCCGCTTTGGGCGGCCAGCTGATGGAAATCATTGCAGCTTTCGGTAAGATGCAAAGCATGGACCCTGCCGCCCCCCTGCCGTGCAGGCCCAGGTGAAGAAGCTGCAAGATTTTATCAGCGAGCATTACTACACCTGCTCCAAAACCATTTTGGGCCAGCTCGGCCAGCTGTACACCGCAGGCGGCGCGTTTACCCAAAACATCAACGCCGCAGGCGGCCCCGGTACCGCCGAGTTTGCCAGCAAGGCGATCGAGGTGTATTGCCGGACGGCAAAATAAGGCTGTCCAAGTCTCGCAATAGCAATATGCACAAGAATGCGTTCATTTTTTTTGCGAGTTCGCCGATTGACTTTTTGGGGGACATCGTAGAATATGAATGAAAAATGAACATACGTTAACGGATTGTTACTCTTCGGGAGGCATGACCATTGACAGATGCAGAAAATGCACCTGTATGGTCGTGTCTTATTTTTTTTGCCCGCATGTTCATTTTACCCCGTATAAGGAAGGTGAGCCCATGAAAGTCATCAAAAGATCAACAATAACGTGGCGCTATGCCTGGATGGCAACCAGCGTGAGCTCATCGCCTTTGGCAAGGGCATCGGTTTCAAGCCCATCCCATACGAGCTGACGGACCTCTCGGTCATTGAGCGCACCTACTACGGCATCAGCCCCGAATACCAGGGCCTGCTGAAAGAGATCCCCAAGGAGATCTTCGATGTCTCTGGTATGCTCGTTGATCTGGCTGCCAACAGCATCGATGCCGATTTCAACCGCAACCTGGTCATCACCCTGGCGGACCATATCAACTTTGCCATCGACCGCTACAAGAAAAACATCAACATCAAGCCGCCTACGTCGGCAACCTGGCTTACCTGCACGAAGCAGAGTACAAGGTTGCCACCCAGGCTGTGGCGTGCATCAACCAGCGCTTCGGTGTGCACCTGCCCAAAGAAGAAGCCGCCGCCATTGCGCTGCATCTCATCAACGCCGAGAACTCCGTGGCCCCCCGAAGGCCGATTTCCTCGACGCCAGCACGATGATCAGCGATGTCATCGGCCTGATCGAAAAGGGGAGAACATCACCATTGACCGTTCTGGCTTCAACGCCAGCCGCTTTATCACCCACATGGAATACCTGCTGGCCCGCATCCGCAACAACGAAACACTGAAAACAACAACGACAAACTCTTCAACAATCTGAAACAGGAGTATAGAGAGATTTTACCTGTGTGCGGAGGATGTCCGCACCTACCTGCAGCAAAAAAGACCGGCAAGAACCTGGGAAGCGAGGAAATGTCCTATCTCATGCTTCATATCGAACGGTTCTGCTCCCGCGAGCAGGTTTAACTCGTATGTAATAAAGGGAAGCGCGCACCCTTTGTACAGATATACCAAACACACTGAAAATCAAGAAAGAGGAACCAATAATGGCACAGAAATATCAGGAGCTTTCTGACAAGATCGTTGGTCTTGTCGGCGGCAAAGCCAATGTCCAGTTTCTTTACCACTGCGTGACCCGCCTGCGTTTTAACGTGAAGGACGAGTCCGCCGTTAAAAAAGACGAAATCGAAAACTGCCCGGTGTTCTCGGCCCCAGTGGCAGAACGGCCAGTACCAGATCATCATCGGCCAGGCTGTCAACGATGCCTACCGCCTGATTTGCGAGAAGAACGGCTTCGCCGTGGAGAAATCCGTGGACGAGAAGCTGGACGATGAAAAAGCCCGCCCAGAAGAAGGGTGCCAAGGCTGTCATCGACAAAATCTTCGACGGCATCTCCGGCTCGCTGACCCCGCTTATCCCCGCTCTGATTGGCTGCGGCATGATCAAGGTCATCCTGATCCTGATGGACATGGCCGGCGTGCCCGCCGACAGCGGCACATACCAGCTGCTCACCTTTGCCGGTGACGCTGGCTTCTACTTCCTGCCCATCATGATCGGCGCATTCGCCGCCAAGAAGTTTGGTGCCAACCCCGCCTTGGGCATGGTCATCGGCGGCCTGCTGATCTACCCGTCCTTTGCCAGCGGCGTCAGCGACGGCACCGCCTTCAACTTCCTGGGCATCCCCCGTACGGCGTGAGCTACTCAGCACCATCTTCCCCATCATCCTGTGCTGCGCCGTCATGGCCCCCATCGAGAAGTTCTTTGCTAAGCACTCCCCTGACATCCTGCGTTCCGTGCTGGAAACCGCTGCTGACCATCATTGTCATGATCCCCTGGCCTACTGCGTCCTCGGCCCCATCGGTTCTTTCCTGGGCACCCACCTGAGCACCTTCGTCCTGTGGCTGTACAACACCCTGGGCTTCATCGGTGTGGCCGCCTTTGCCGCCGTGATGCCGTTCGTTATCATGACCGGTATGCACGGTGCCTTTGTTCCCTACCTGATGCAGATGCTGACCGTTGACCCCCCTGTACGAGCCCATCTTCTTCCCCTGCACTGATCATCTCCAACATCGATCAGGGCATTGCTGCACTGGCTGTCGCTCTCAAAACCAAAGACACCAACCTGAAGTCCACCGGCTTCTCCACCGCTGTCACCGCTGTTGTGGCCGGTGTTACCGAGCCTGCCATGTACGCCATCAACCTGAAGTACAAGACCCCCCATGTACGGCGCCATGATCGGTTCTGCCATCGGCGGTTGCGTGGCAGGTCTGCTCAAGACCGCTATCTATGCCTTTGCGGGTGCTTCCTCTGTCATCGCCCTGCCGCTGTTCGTCAGCGCTGACAAGCCCAACAACCTGCTGTTCATGGTCATCTCCGTGCTGGTGGGCGCTGTGGCCACCTTCGCAGCCACCTGGGTCCTGTACAGCCCGAAGCTGCCAACAAGTAATTTTCCCCGAAAGGATGCTTTTGCCGTTTTGCAAAGACTTTCTGGGGCGGTGCCACCGCCGCCAACCAGATCGAGGGCGGCTGGCAGGAGGGCGGAAAGGGCCCCAGCGAGGCGGATATGCTTTCTGCCGGACGCATACCTCTCCCCGTCAGATCACACCTGACACCGAGCCGGGCCTGACCTACCCCAACCGCACCGCCAGCGACTTTTACCACCATTATAAAGAGGACATCGCCCTGATGGGCGAGATGGGCTTTAAAGCCTATCGCATGTCCATCGCGTGGAGCCGCATCTTCCCCCACCGGCGAGGAGACCGAGCCGAATCCGGCCGGCCTGCAGTTCTACGATGACGTCTTTGACGAGCTGAAAGCCCACGGCATTGAGCCGATCGTGACCCTGTCCCACTACGAGATGCCGCTGCACCTGGTCAACAAGTACAACGGCTGGGCCTCCCGCGAGGTGATCGCGCTGTTTGAGCGTTACGCCGTACGGTGATTGCCCACTTCAAGGGCAAGGTGCAGTACTACCTGACCTTCAACGAGATCAACTGCGGCACCCTGCCCCTGGGCAACTACATGTCCCTGGGCATCCGCAACGAGGGCACGCGGGATTTCCTGCATCAGGTGGATGATGTGCAGGTGCGGTATCAGGCGCTGCATCACCAGCTTAGGCCAGCGCCCGCACCGTACTGGCCGGGCATGAGCTGGATCCAGAGGCGAAGATCGGCAACATGATTGCCATGATGCCCGTCTACCCCTTTGACCTGCAACCCCAAGGACATGCTGGAATTTCAGCAGAACTGGCGGCAGTTCAACTGGTACTGTGCCGATGTGCAGTGCCGCGGTGCCTACCCCTACTACGCCCAGAGCTTCTGGGAGAAAAAACGGCATCCATCTGGAGATGCCGATGAGGACCGCGAGACCCTGCGCCGCGGCACGGTGGGATTTCTTCTCCCTCTCCTACTATCAGACCAACTGCGTGACGGTCGACCCCAATGCGGCTCAGGCCTCCGGCAACCTGCTGGGCGGCGCGAAGAACCCGTACCTGGAGTCCAGCCAATTAAAGTTGGCAGAGTCGACCAGACGGCCTGCGCTACACCCCTCAAACGAGATCGAGAGCCGGTATAGATCTGCCCGTCATCATCGTGGAGAACGGCCTGGGTGCCCGGGACGCGCTGGAAGCTGACGGCAGCATCCACGACCCCTACCGCATCGACTACCTGCAGCGGCACATCCGCGCCATGAAGCAGGCTGTCGAGGAGGACGGCGGGACCTGTTCATTACACCATGTGGGGGCTGCATCGACCTGGTCTCCGCCTCCACCGGCGAGATGGCCAAGCGCTACGGCTTCATCTACGTCGATTGTGACGACCAGGGCCACGGCAGCTTCAAGCGGTATAAAAAGACAGCTTCGATTGGTACCGTAAAGTGATCGAGACCAACGGCGAGGAGCTGTAAGTTCCAAAACATCATTATAAAGAACCGCCCTTCCAATGGAAGGGAGCGGTTCTGCTATATTATGCTGTCAAATCAATCCAGGAAGTCGCGCAGTTTTTTGCTGCGGCTGGGGTGGCGGAGCTTGCGCAGGGCCTTGG
>VOFG01002626.1_pt1 | contig 10801 bp, 22 predicted proteins | sample 5384171 | NCBI WGS metagenome assembly VOFG01 (sample SAMN12384726, study PRJNA508395) | human gut metagenome | isolation source: healthy gut F | host: Homo sapiens | reverse complement strand
TAGGGCCCATGAGCACGTGGGTTTCACCTTGAGCGACGCTCAGGTCGATGCCGTGCAAGTCTCGCACTCGACCGACGCGGTGAGGCCGCTGACGCGCAGCAGTCCCGTTGAGGTTTCTAATGCCATGGCAATTGCCTTTCTCTTATATATACCCCTTTGAATACAAGAGTTGTTGGCGGCGACGCTGCATGGCTCCTTCGTCTTCTGATTGAGGGCGCGCGTGCAAGCCTATTAAACCAACCTATGTAACGGGATTAAAAATAAACCAACCAGGCACCTCATTCAAAGGCGAATTATCCCCTTCCATGGGACGAATTGGCACGAAGAGTCCTTACGCGGTTGTTGAATGGTGCGATGCTTCGAGCGCTATGCGGGCATATTGTTGGGACGTTGCTTTTTGTCGCACGGTGTTTCATTTGCTGCTCGATGGCTACTGCGATTGCTGCATGGGGGATCGCCTTTGGACAAAGTTGCTCATACAACTCGGTCGTGCCTAGTCGGACGAGGCCGTGTTGCCGCGATGGTAAGTTGGCACGACCTGCTTGGTGCAATCTGCGTGCCAAGTGGGAGGGTTGACGCGATTTCGCCTTCTTCGTCCTTACGCTTGGTTTACGTTCGCGCAACGGTTTTCTGCTTATTGACGGCACGGTCGATGCTTCTTCTTTCTAAAAGGCTATACTCTGGCAGTTACGAAAACGGCTACGCTTCTGCTTGGCCGCTTCGAGTCGATATTGAAATGATTGGTATGCCGAATTCGAAACTGCTGACAATTGCCGTTCCCGCATATAATGCTGCGTCTTATTTGCACACGTGCCTTGATTCGCTCGTTCGGTCGGGCGACGAGGTTGAAGCGCTCGTTGTCAACGACGGTTCGAAGGATGGCACGCTTCAGGTGGCACGCGATTACGCCGAGCGTTATCCGGGCATTGTTGTATTGTTGACCAAGAGAATCGCAACTGGGGCGGTGCGGTGAACCATGCTCGAACTGGCGTCGGGGACGTTCTTTTATATCGTCGACTCTGATGATTGGCCTGATTCCGCGAAGCTCACCGAGGTCGTTCTCGCCTTCGCATGTTGGAGGAACAACAGGCGGGCGTTGATTTGTACATGGTGAATTACGTGTACAACCGCGTAGAAAACGGCGACCGACATACTATTTCGTACGAGAAGCTCCTTCCGAGCGATAAGGTCGTTGGTTGGGATGCGATGAGCAATCCGAGCCTCGATCAGTACATCATGATCCACAGCGCGATTTATCGCACGAGCGTGGTGCGCGAGAGCGGCTTGGTGTTGCCCGAAGGCATGTCGTATGCGGACAGCCTGCTCATGCTCAGCCTCTGCGTTTCGTGAAGAAGCTCTATTACCACGATTGCGACTTGTATTGGTACACCATTGGCCGCGAGGGCCAGTCAATTGACCCTTCGGTGCTCAAGCGCCACATCGCCGACCAGATTCATGCGACGCATCTGGCGATTGACGGTTTTGATTATGAAAAGCTGCAGGCGATTAGCCCTCGTTTGGCGGGTTGCTCGATGCGGTATCTTTCCGCGATGCTCACCGTTTCGTCTATCCATCTGTTCCAGATCAATACGCCCGAATCCATCGAGGATAATAAGAAGCTCTGGCGCTACCTTCGCCAGAGCGATCCTGTGCTGTGCCGCAAGCTTCGCTTCACGCTGGCGGGTCTGGTTAATCGTAAACGGCACTCGGTCGCTGGGCTGCGAAATGCGGCTACGGTATAGCGGCGAACCTGTTCAAATTCGCATAGCGCAACGTGAGAAGAGGCCATGGCAAACGACAATCAGAAAAAGAGCCATTTGAAGAGGCAATTCTCGAGCCGAATTTGCTCAACGAAATCGCCCCCGAAACAGCCATGGATCGACCCCATATCAAGGGGCGTTTGCTCAATGTCGTGCTGTGCATTTTCGCGTTCGGCATGCTTGTTGGTTATCTGTTTTTTGCGGGCGGCGAAGACATGGCCAATGCCCTTTCGAGCATGCGCTGGCCGTGGCTCGTGCTTGCGGTGCTCATGGTTGTGGGCTACTGGTTTTTGAATCGGTTTGCAAATTTTTCGCGTGACATGTTTCCGAAATTCCGTTTCCGCGATACGTTTTGTGCACGATTATCGGCCAGTATTTCAATTGCATCACACCGCTATCGAGCGGAGGTCAGCCGTTTCAGGCGTATTACTACAACCGTTTCGGCATGCCGCTTTCCAAGAGCATGCCGATGCTCGTGAGCCGCTTTGTGACCCATCAAGTTGCGACGAGCGCTTTCTGCGCATTGGTGCTGTTGTTCCGCCTGCATTATTTCGTCGAAGAGAACTCTGCGCTCACCACGCTTTGTCGTTATCGGCTTTATTGGCGGCTTGGGACTGCTTTTGATGCTGCTGGCCATCGCATTTTGGCGCAATGGCATCGTGAAACTCATGACCTGGGCGTTTAAGCTTGCGGGCAAGATGCATATTGTGAAAGACCCCGAAAGCGGATTGTCGATACCACCAAGACTATCGACGACGCGTACAACGAGATGCGCTACATGATGAAAAAGCCGCGTCTGTTTGCGAGAAGCATCGCGGTTACGTTCGTCCAGCTGCTCGAGTTCTTTGCCGTTAGCTACGTGATTATGCGTGGTTTGGGCTGCGACGGCGATTTCCTTACCGTGATTTCGTGTCAGGCGTTCGTGTATATGATTTCGTCGTTCGTTCCCACCCCAGGTGCCATGGGTGCTGCCGAAAACGAGCTACGCGCTTTCTTCAGCACGATTTACCCCAGCGTCGTTTGTCGCGCTGTCAACGTTCATTTGGCGTTTCCTTACATTCTATTTCCCTATTGTGACAGGTATGCTGGTTACGCTCGCCGTGAATCGCGGCGATGCTGTGCGCGCCCAAGAGGCCAATAAGAATCTCGAATAAAGAATAACGAGCGTTCGGGAATTGCCACGATGCTGCGCGGCGTGCGACGTGTCGTGCGTTGGCTGCGCTGCCGTGAATCGCGGTGGCGTTGCGGCGTTGGATTCGCGACATAGCGCCATGGGCTGTCGCGCCGCGGCGCTGTAGGGTACATGAGCTGCCGTGGCGTGTTGGGTTCGTGATGTAGGGTTCATGGTTTGCTGCTTTCGGCTATGCGGCCTCATGTTTTGCGGCTTTGCGGCTTTGCGGCTTTGGAGCCCGGCTGTGTCGCTCATGCTCCATTGGCCGTCGGGTTTGCGGCTTTCTTTACGGGCGAATCGCGCTGTTCCTATATCGAATAAACGCGGGCGAGGTCGGCGAAGGGCGTATCTGGTCGGAAACGACGAGTTGGGGAAACATCGCATTTGTGGCTGCGCTAGTATGTGCAGCATTGCGATTCGTTTGTTGCCTGAAAGGGGCGCCTTATGAGCTTGGCTGACATCCTGCATATTGAAAAATCGTCGAAGATACCCCTGAGCGCTATGTCATGCACACGCCTGTGACGGCAGATATGCTGCAGCCCCATGGCGTGATTCATGGCGGTATCAGCGCCTATTTGGCCGGAGCACGCTGCAAGTGAATGCATTTCGGCACATACTGACCCTGCGATTTCGCATGCATTGGGCCTGAACTCACTACCACGCATCTGTTGCCCGTATATGAAGGCGACACCGTCGAAACTGTGGCCACGCCGGTGCGCGACGGCGGTCGCGCGTGCGCGTATGGAAGGTCGAGCAATTCCGCATGTCGGACGGCCAAATGTTCAACACGTCTCAAATGACGATGTATATGAAGAAGGTTAAGTAACTTTCGGCATGGTGCTGACGAGTCGGCAGGGCATATCGCGTGCGGTTGGACTCGTTCATGCATGTGCTTATGGCTCGCGTTGGTGTTTCTGAGCGATTTCATCCGAAGCGTGTCGAACCTGTTAAACGCTACGAGCATTTAGCAGGTTCGACGCTGCGTCGCGTCGAGGCCCCAAGTCGACTCTTATCCCAACCGCTCGCCGTGTAGCTTATGCACAAATAGAACCCCCACTAGTTACATTTCGCTCCATTTCACTATAGTGATATGCGGCGGGTAGCAATTCCCGCTTGTTTTATCGCTAGGCAGGAGTGCTATGGAACTGATAGTCTCGTTGATCATGGTGCCGTGCGTGGCAGCGCTGCTCATGCTCGTGCGTGTCGATAAAGCTCGCGACGTGCTGTGCGGCGTCCGCTGCCGTTATCGCGCTGCTCTCCATCGCGTTCGCCGTCCAAAATTTGGGCGCGGGTTCGCTGTATTTCGACCTCCCCATGGAGTACAGTCACTTCCTCGCCGTAGTCAATATTGCTATCGATATCACGGTTGGCCTGTACATCGTGTGCTACTCGGTGAAGTATCGCCGCGTGCTGCCGCTCGTGCTGGCAATTGGCCAATTCTTACCACGCTGTGGTTTGAATACAATATTCAGCGCGAGGTACAGTTCGAAAGCCAAATGCATGTCGATTCGCTCGGCATCATTATGGTGCTCATCCTGGGTATCGTTGGCACGGGCATTTGCGTGTACGCGCTTGGCTACATGAAAGATTTCCAGGCGCATCACCCCGAGCAGAAAGACCGCCGTCCGTGGTTCTTCGCGCTCATGTTCGCGTTCCTTTCCGCCATGTACAACGTTGTGCTTTCCGGACAACCTGTTGGATTTACACGGCTTTGGGAAGTCACCACGCTGTGCTCGTTCTTGCTCATCGGCTTCACGAAGACCGAAGAAGCCATCAACAACGCATTCCGCCAGATCGTCATGAACATGTTGGGCGGCCTCGCGTTCCAAGCGGCAATTCTCTGGCTTGGTCTTCAGGGCGAGTCGCGCCTGTTCAGCGTGTTTTTGGAAAACTGCTGCGAACGCGGCCGTCGCCGACCCTGCTGCGGCCGGCGTGTTCGTTTTGCCCGTGGCCCTGCTCGCGTTCGCTGGTATGACGAAGGCGGCGCAGATGCCGTTCCACACGTGGCTTCTGGGCGCTATGGTCGCGCCTACACCCACCAGCGCGCTTCTGCATTCTTCCACCATGGTGAAAGCTGGCTGCTTCCTGCTTATCATCAAGCCTCGCCGCTGTTCCTGGTTTTTCCCCCGTGGCGTCGGCCATGGTCGTGCTCATTGGCGGCCTCGTTCTGCTTGGCTTCCTTCATGGCCATCTCGCAGAGCAACGCTAAGCGCGTGCTCGCGTACTCGACCATCGCTAACCTGGGCCTGATCGTCGCCTGCGCTGGCGTCGGCACGCCTGAAGCGGTGTGGGCGGCCATTTTCCTGGTCCATTTTCCACGCTGTGGCGAAGTCGCTGCTGTTCCTGTGCGTCGGCACGGCGAGCATCACATCGGCAGCCGCGACATCGAAGACATGGACGGCCTGTTCGAGCGCATGCCGCGCCTGGCTCGCTTTTATGATGCTCGGCATCATGGCCATGTTCGTGGCTCCGTTCGGCATGCTCGTTTCCGAAGTGGGCAACGCTCGCGAGCTTCGCGTCTTCAGGTGAAGTGCTGCTGCTCGTGCTGCTTGCATTCGGCAGCGCCGCGACGTTCATGTTCTGGGGCAAGTGGCTCGGCAAACTCGCCGGCATCGCTGCCCACGAGCAGAAAACGTCGAGCCTTTTCGGTCCATACGAGCGAATGGTTCGCCCTCGCGCTTATGGCAGTGCTCACGGCGGGCGCCTGCATCTGCATGCCCTACGCTGTCCAACCTGTTCGTGCAGCTGTTCCTCGTTGTGACCTACGGTGCGCTCGGCGCGAACATCAGCGTTGACAACATGTACATCATGTCCATCATCGCTCGCGGTCGTGGTTATGCTCTTCGGCACGCTTGGCATGTCGAAGTCGAAGAAGAAGACCGTGCCCGTGTACATGGCTGGTATCACCGCCAATTCCGACGAACGCCTCTTCCGCGGTTCGTTGGGCGGCGAAGTGAAGGCCACCTCGCGCAACTGGTACATGAATGAGCTCTTCGGCGATAAGGTGCTCGACAAGCCTGCCACTATCGTGACTGCCGTGATTATGGTCGTGGGCCTGGTTGCGAGCTTTGCGGGTTCGCAGGTGGGCGCGGGAACTTCGTTGGCACGTCGCTTGCCATGTACATGCCGCTTGCCACGATGAACGAGGGCTTGCTGCAAACGCTGCTCGGCATCGTGCTGTTCGCCATCGCCGGCCCCGTGGTTGGCTGCCTCGCGGGCCTTGATCGCAAGGTCACCGCTCGCATGCAGGGCCGTGTTGGACCTCGTTGCTGCAGCCCTACTACGATGTGCGTAAGCTCATCGAGAAAGACGACGTGAGCGTGAACACCGTCGAAGGCACCTACATCACCTTCGCGCTCGTGCTCACGGTTATCGGTGGCGGCGTGTTCGTCGCGGGCGGCAACTTCTTGATGTGCGTCTTCCTCATCACGCTTTCGGCGCTGTTCTTCATCGTGGCTGCGTATTCTTCGCGCTCCCCGTATTCCGAGGTTGGCGCCGACCGCGAAACGCTGCAAGTCATGGCGTATGAACCCACGGTGCTCTTCGTTGCTGTGTGCATGTTCTGGCTCTGGGCACCTTCGATGTGGCGGGCGTCGCGAACATCGGCCTTCCGATGATTGTCGCGTGCATTCCCGCATTCCTGGCGCTCATGTTCGTGCTTACCATTAAGCTGCGTAGTCGCCGTTCGACCTGTCATACAGCCACCACGCGCACCAAGAAAGCTTGTGAAGGGCGTCACGACCGAAATGAGCGGTCGCACGTTGGCGAAGGTCGAGGTCATGCACTGGTGCGAGACCACGTTGTTCCTGGGTTGGGTCGCGATGTTCTTCATCTGGGACAACCCGATATCATCGTGCTCGCTGTCGCGCGTGGCTGCGCTCGCGCGTTCTTCCTCGGATCTTCATCGACAATAATTTCGCGCGCGTGTGAAGTGGCAAAAAGTGCCTGAAGTGGGCATGGATACGCGCTGGTGTGGTCTTGCCAACACTGCCTGGCTCGTGTTCGCCCTTATCGCGTAAAGGAGGCTCGCTTTGAGTAACGTTTCGAAATCTCCCTGGGTCATCCATTACGACGGCTCAAGCTGCACGGCTGCGACATTGAGGTGCTTGCCGCGCTCTCGCCGCTCTACGACGCCGAACGCTTTGGCGTTGTGAACACGGCAACCCGGAAGCACGCCGACATTCTTTTGGTCACGGGTGAATGCGCAGAATACTGAAGTGCTGCGCGAGATTTACGACCAGATGATTGAGCCGAAAGTCGTTGTGGCATTTTGCGCCTGCTCGGGCGGCATTTTCCGCGATTGCTACAACGTCATTGGCGGCGTGGACCAGGCGATTCCCGTCGATGTGTACGCTCCCGGTGCGCGATTCGCCCCTGAGACCATCATCATCGACGCGGTGGTAGAGGGCATTGGCGTGCTGGAGGAGAAGCGCGCGAAGCTTGCGGAAGCTCGAAGGGGGCTTAAGGGCAATGCAAATGGCTCAGTATTTCGAAGACATTTCGATTGACGATATCCTCAGCGTCGCAGAGCGCGAGCATGAAGCGCATTCTCGTTTCGTGCAGGTGCTTTGCATTAATGGCGAAGAAGGCATCGATTTGGTGTATTCCTATCAAAAAACGGCCGATCAGGGCTATGCGGGCATAACTATCGTGTGCATGGCGTGAAGCCCGAAACGCATATTCCCTCGGTTACGAAGTTCTACCTTGTCGCGTTTCCCTTTGAAAATGAGGCGCACGACCTGTTCGGCGTGCAGGTGGGACGATATCGCCATCGACTTCAAGGGCGGTTTACAAGGTTGCCATGGATAAGCCCATGACGGTAATTTCTCCTGCTCAGAAGGCGGGCGCGTGAAAGGCTGCGAAATTGGCCGCTGCAAAGGCCGCCAAGGCTGCAAAGGCCGCAAAGGTCGCCCAAGAGGCCGCCTCGAGAGCCAAAGCTGCGGCGGACGGGGGCGCCCAGGCTGCAGCTGCTATTGATTGGAGGCCGAGCGCGCAAAGGTCGAGGCCAAGTGCGCGCGAACCTCGACGCCGACAAGGCCGCCAAGGTTATGGCTGCCTTTGAGGCGAAGATGAAGAAGCCCAGGCCGAAGCTGCCAAGGCGGCAGACGTTAAGCCGGCGCTTTGATTGGGAAGCCGAGCGCGCGAAGGTCGAGGCTAAGTGCGCGAATTGCCCGGAAGACAAAGCCGCGAAAGTGATGGCGGCATTTGAAGCGAAGGTGCGCGCCGCTCAAGGCGCGACGCGTCTGCGAAAGGCGGTGAGTAGCATGGGCAAAGGACTGTGATTCCTTTTTTTCGGCCCGCAACACCCTGTGTTGCCCGAGCCTTTGCATTTGATCTCGTGGTTGAAGACGAGCACGTTATTGAGGCTATTCCGCAGATCGGCTTCGTGCATCGCGGATTGGAGAAGTTCGTCGAGACGCGCGACATCCACCAGTTCATCTATGTTGCAGAACGCATTTGCGGCATTTGCAGCTTCGGCCACTCGCTCGGTTATGCCGAGACCGTCGAATCGCCTCATGGGCGTGGAAGTTCCCAGGCGCGCGCAGTACCTGCGCGATTCTGCACGAGCTGTCCCGTGTGCATTCGCACCTTTTGTGGCTGGGCCTTGCCGCTGACGCCTTCGGTTTCGAGAGCCCTGTTCATGCATTGTTGGCGTTTGCGCGAGCGCGTGCTCGACGTTTTCGAGGCCACCACGGGCGGCCGCGTGATTCTGTCGTACGTGCAAATCGGCGGAGTCGTGCGCGATATTGATGCCGACACGCTTCGTTGATTTTTGCGACAAGCTCGATTCCATCGAGGGCGAATATAAGGAAATTTGCGCGACCTTCCTGAAGGATTCCTCGGTGCGCAGCCGTTTGGACGGGGTTGGCTACCTGAGCCAGCAGCAGGCTTCCGAGCTGTGCATGGTCGGTCCGTTCGCCCGTGCGAGCAATGTGCCGTACGATTGCCGCGTTTTAGCCATGGCGCCTATGGCGAGCTGAGCGATTTCACGCCCATCACGTCTACCGGCGGCGACTGCCTCGCCCGCGTCGAGGTGCGTTGTGCGAAGTGAACCAATCTATCGCCATCGTCAAAGAGCTCGCCGCCAGGATTCCCAACGACGGCATCGGCGAGAAGAGCAAGCCCAAGCCTGCGGCCGGCGCCCAGGCGTGCAACGTGCTCGAGCAGCCTCGCGGCGAATGCTACTACTACGCGCTGGGCAACGGCACAGCGAACTTGAACGCATGCGCATGCGCACGCCCACCACGCAGAATCTTGCCGGCATGGTGAAAGCGCTCGAAGGGTGCGATTTGGCCGATGTTCCTAATATCATTTTGACGATCGACCCGTGTATCAGCTGTTCGGAAAGGTAGGGCAATGGGAAGCTTCAAACTGGGGAAGATGACCCTGCGCTCGCTGTTCGGCAAACTGAAACGGTCATGTACCCGCTCGAAAAACGCGACATTCCCGCAGGCCATCGTGGCATGGTGGAAATCGACATGGCAAAGTGCATTCTGTGCGGTATTTGCGTGAAACGTTGCCCGTGCTCGGCCATCGAAGTCGATAAGGCCGCCGAACGTGGTCCATCAACCATTTCGGCTGCATTCAGTGCGACACGTGCGTGCGCGAATGTCCGAAGGGGCGCGCTTTCCATGAGCATGGAATTCCCGCACGTTGCGCCCGTGAAAACGCGCCAGGTTGAAAGCAAGCCTGAGCCTACGCCCGAAGAGCTTGCCGCTGAAGCTGCCAAGAAGGCCGAACGCGAGGCGCGCATCGCCGCCGCCAAGGCTGCAAAGGCCGCCAAGGCCGCCTCAGCCGAAAGCGCGAAGGAATAACTCAAACGCCGCCCCCGATGATTCTTGAATCTCCGGGGCGGCTTGCGTTTGTTAAGAGGGCCGGAAGCGGCGCTTTCGGCAGATCCCGCTTTTCTTGAAGGCGCGTGGTTATTTAAGATTGGCGTCCCTCTCTTTCGCAATTCAGCTCAGAAGTTTTCCTGCACTAATTTCAACAGCTGTGTCCAGATGTTTGAAAACACGGTATAGTGCGCTTTTATATGAAATCGCTTGTGGGCTAGAATTTTCGCCGCCACGGCGAGCTTAATTTGGTTTTCAGCAGGAAGTTGGGCTATGAGCGACGAAAAGAGAAACGGCCTTCGTGGGATACGCCTGAAAGCGAAGTAACCAATCGCATTTTCACGGCGGCGAACGTGGTGTCGTTCATTCGTTTGCATGGTGCCCGTGTATTTGGTGCTGTTGCTCGATGGTCACGATATTCTGGCAACGTTCATTTTCGCGCTTGCCGCTTCCACCGACTTCATTGACGGCCAGCTCGCTCGTCGCACGCATACCGTCCGAGGCTCGGCCGCCTGCTTGACCCCGCTGTCGATCGTGCGCTCATGGTGTTTGGCGGGTTGGCCTGTTGCTCGTGGGGCGCCTGCCGGTATGGATTGTGGCGCTCGTGATCGCTCGCGACCTGCTGCTGATTGTTGGCGGCGCATACTTGGGTGCTCGCTACAAGGCGCGCGCGTTGCCGTTATTTTCCCTGGTAAAGTTGCTACACCACGCTGTTGTTCGTGGGTTTTGCGGGCCTGCTTTTGAACTGGCCGCTCGTTGCGGGCCTTGTTGCATGCGACTTCGCATGGCTCCCCTGGCTTTAACGCCGAGCCGTGCTCGTGGGGCATTTGGTTCGTGTATGCCGGCCTCATTTTGTGTATCTACACGACCACGGTGTATGTGTTCGCGGCATTGCCGCCATGAATCCAGGTTAAGGCCGAGCGTGCTGCTGCGAAGGCTCAGGCGGCCAAGGCGAGTAGGGGCCATCTGCGAAGCGCGCAGGCGCTCTGGCGTGCTTCCATTTCGCCGTAAAATCGTTCTTTATGCCGCGCCCCCGA
>VOFG01004406.1_pt1 | contig 10843 bp, 13 predicted proteins | sample 5384171 | NCBI WGS metagenome assembly VOFG01 (sample SAMN12384726, study PRJNA508395) | human gut metagenome | isolation source: healthy gut F | host: Homo sapiens | reverse complement strand
AGCTTTCCGTCTGCACCGTAGCCATAGAGCTTCAGCTCAGCGGCGCTTCCGGAAAAGGTGTTCATCCGAATGCGACCGTCGTATTGGCGGTGGAACAGGTCATTTCGAGACCAGATGCTCTTTCATCTCATAGCCGGAATCGGTTTTGACAGTGTCGACACGTTCGACGCCGGGCGCGATCATTACCGAGCTGTTCTTTGTCAGCCAGTTCATGTCATAGATGTTGGCATAGCTCTGGATGGAAGAGTCGCTGTCCGGATCGGCAAGGCCTGCACTGCCTGCGTGCGAACCAGTTGCACACGATGGTGCTGACCGTGCCCTCGCTGTCATCATAGACGCGATGGCAGGTTTTCAACCGCCACCTGATAGCCCTCCGGGCAGATCATCCAGCACCGGCATACTTGCAACGATCTCACCGGTCTTCATATCCAGCGCCAGCAGCTTGACGGGGTCAGCATTGTCGGTGAACATCACAAGCTCCGGCGTCAGCGACGGAGAGCAGCCGCCGCCCCATGCAAGACCGCCGCCGGTGGTCTTGTCGCCCTCGCCATGACTTTGCGCCGACACTCTCATGCGGCGTGCATGCGGAAGCCGCCGGTTGCAAACCAGAGGTTTCCTTCGTAGTCAAAGACCACGGAAAGAAGATTCTGCGTCAGCTCCTTGCCGAGCGCGGCCTCGGCTGCCGCCTTGATGTCAATGTCCAGTACCTTTTCAAACTCCGGCAGGACGTTTCCCCTTCATCGGTTGCCCGCAGCATCAGCACATGGTTGTTGCTGGTGGGGCAGACGATGCGGTTTTCCGAATCCAGGAACGTATAGGAGCTCTGGATGACGTAACCTGCTTCGGGGAGAAATAGCCCCGGAAAGTGCAATGACGGCATTGGTTGAATCAGCTTTCTGCGCCGTTTCAAAAAACGTTCCTGGTCGTCATATTGCATGACTTGGAAACAACCCCCTTCGCTTCACAAAACCGGGTAATTTGCTCGGCGTAGCGCTGCCGCTCTGCTTCTTATTCTGCCAACACTGCAATACGATACACAGATCTCCCCTTCCTTCATCCGATTTAGCATCCTGCTTGTGCTCAGTATAAAGGCCATTCGCTTTTTTCAAGCAAGTGGCACGAAAGGGGCGATTTTGGCTGGAATTCCGACAGCAGTTCTTTGTTATCCTCGACAAGCTGTGATATAATTATCTTGGAATTTAAGCACAAGGAGAGAAACCTGCATGAGTGCGATTGCGGATGATCTTGCTGCGGAACACACTGCTGAAAGGCAGGCTGGAGTGGCAGCTTCAGCGGAGAAAGAATACAGGCGGATATTCTGGAATACGAAAGTTACGGCGGGCGCTGCACTATCTGGTCAAGCCCTTTACCGAAGGAGGACATCGATGCGCTGACGGACGAGCTGCTTGCCCGCATACCGCAGCCGGACAAATATATGGAGCTAAAGGTGGAGGAAGCGAGATCCATCTGCGCTTATCAGGACATCGTCTACGCAGAACACTTCGCCCACTTGATCTACGTCCATACGACGGTTCAAAGACGCTTGCCACGCCAGCCCTTCCAAGTCGTTCATCGCCCCACTAAAGGATGACACCACGCTTTTTGTGTGCGGGCGCGGCGTGATCGTGGTCTGGAACGCGAAGGATCTGGAAGGCGCCGCCTTCCGCATGGCGGACAGGAAGCCGCGTGTTTGTCGGTCAAGAGCTTTGAAGCCAGCCCGACAGGCGTTTATGGAGTTCTTGCTTCAAAGGGGGCGGATGGCATAATGGAGCTGCTGCGTCAATTCTGGAACTCGGCGTGGTGATTCGGCATGCTGCGCACCAGTAAAATCAACAGCCGCTGTAAAGCTGTTTTGTGGCTTGCCCGCTGCTTGCGCTGCTTTGTGCCGCCGGAGGCGTGATGTGCTATGCGCGCCGCGCCAACTGCGCCGATGCTTGCAGGCAACAACGCTTTGCAGTCGTGATCTACATAAAACGCTCCGGATTTCGTGAGGAAGCCCGGCAGGCGCGGCACGATCTGCGCCATCACCACCAACTATGTCAGCTTGTTGCCCTGTAGAGGAAGGGGATTCGAAAAAGATCAAAGCCTATCTTTCCGGCGCAGTTTCCAGAATCCCGAGTCTGGAGCGCATTTCTGCGAAAACCGGGCGGCAGACGGCGTGTCGGGTATTACTGCGCACTTGCGAAGCGGGAGCAGATCCCATTTTCCGTGCAGCTCGATCTGCCGGAATGTCTTCCTGTAGACGAGGTTGAGCTGTGCCCGGTCCTTTCCAATCTGCTGAAGTGCTGGAAGCCAGTCTGCGCACTGCGCCTGCCAGACGCAGAATCCGAATGTTCATCTCGCATTGCAGGGCATTAATGCGGAACGGAAAATATTTGCAGATCAATGACCTTCTGATCGACCTTTGGAATGGATATTGTAAAATTTAAGGAGATCAGGCAGGATTTACCACTAGATGAGCCACTTGATTTCAAATAGCAGAACTGAAATTGTTGAGTAGATGCGGTGCAGTCCTCCAAATTTATCACGCTTGAAAAATCAAGAGATCTGATCAGAGCTGGAAACACTTTACTTTGGTAAATATAGGCCAGGTCAGTTACACAGACAGGTAATAGTTGTGACAAACCAGACCAGGGCAGTCAATAAAGAAAACATCTATTATAATATCGACATCATTTACAATGCGATCGCGGAGAACGATGAAAATACAGTTTCAGTATTTTGAGTGGGATGTGAATAAAGATGCATCTCCGCCGGAATGGAAAAGTCCGTGAGTCCGTGGCTTTGACGTGGGATGATGAAAATTATTATCTGATCGCCTACGACAGCGGGCAGGGGATCATCAAGCATTATCGCGTGGATAAAATGTTAAAAATCGAACTTCTGTGGAAAAAAAGAGAAGGGAAAGAACAGTTCCACATTTTGATGTATTGCAACTACTCAGAAAAAACATTTGGAATGTTTGGGAAAAAGGAGACTGTCACACTGCGACGTTCTTCTTCAGGCAGCGTGATGATCGACCGGTTTGGAAAAAGATGTTGCGATGAGAAAAATTGATGGGAACACGGTAGGCGAGTATAGCGGTGAACCGCCAGTTTTCAGCTGGATCACTGGCTGGGAAATATCGTGAAAAAGCTCAGATGAGTGGTGGAACAATATAGGATATCTTAAGCGAGATTATCGAGGAGATATTCATAATAATTCAGAGCAGGAAGAAACATAAATCGGACATGAAAGAAAGAACGTATCAGATCGTGTTAGATGGCATTGTGATCACCGTGACAAAAAACGCATCAAAAACATGTATCTGCGCATCAAAAAAAGAGGACGGCATGGTTTTGATCTCTGCGCCGTATCAGATGAGTGATCTTCGTATCCGCAGATTTGCGGAGGAACGCCTGCCGTGGATCAAGGGAATATCAGGGAAAAATATAAGGAACTGAAACAGCAGAAGGATTTAAGACCGGCTTTGAGTGAGGCGGAGATCAGACGCAGAAAAGTACTTTTTGAAGGCAGCAGTGGAAAAGCTGATCCAGAAGTATGAACCATTGATGCGGGTTTTTCGTGGCATCCGGTGTCACAATCCGGCAGATGAAAACTGCGCTGGGGCTCCTGTAATGTAAAAAACGCATCATATCAACATTAATCTGGCTCTTTATGAGGTTTGCACCGTTTTTCTTTCATTTACGTTGTGTGTCCAGCGAAGCTGGACCACACTAGCCGGTGTAAGTCCGGTCACGGTAATCGCCAGTGAGCCGTGTAGCTAAACTCGGTGCGTTGCAGTAATGCAGGGTACTAAGCGAGTGGATAAAGTAACCTCGGTAAGAGGGGCGAGCAATTATGCAGACCGTAACATAAAGTGAATTCTGCCGTATCGTTAGAAAGGTCTCTGAAAAGAGAGCAAAGGGAAGCTGAACCTTGGGCGTATGGGTGAAAGCCATGGAACGTGCGAAGAAACTGGAAAGCAGCACGGAGGAATCCCTCGGTATATAGGAAACGGTATGTATGAAAAGTGTGGTTCGGAACTGGAGAGACCCTACCCATCACCGAAAGGTAAAAAGAAAGCGTATAAGCTTGGCGAAATCGTATTTCTGATGGGAGGGAGTCGGAGAGGAACATAGTACCGATAATGACTGTGCAAGAAAACGCAGTCTATGGGAAGGTTCCTTGCTTCATTCATGTTTGTAGAGAGGGTAAGAGTGAGAGAATGTCATGCAGACTAACAACTCCAAGGAAAAAGTTCGACAACTTCAAAACAAACTATATCTGACAGCCAAGAAATGTGATAGCCGAAGATTTCATGCACTTTACGATAAGGTATATCGTGATGATGTACTTTTTGAAGCATGGAAACGGGTAAAAGCTAACAAGGTTCCAGTGGTGTAGATGGTATCGGAATCGAAGATATTGAAGAGATGGGAATTGAAAAATACCTGTCAGAAATCAAATCGGAACTGATGGATGGAAAGTATAAACCATCCCCAGTAAAGCGAGTTATGATACCAAAACCAGACGGAAGTGAAAGACCTCTTGGAATACCAACAGTCAAGGACAGAATTGTGCAGATGGCTACCAAGATAGCAATAGAGCCAGTATTCGAAGCTGACTTTAGAGATTGTTCCTATGGATTCCGACCGAAAAGAAGTGCCAAGCAAGCACTGGAAGTGGTAAGGAAAGCGTGTAACAACAAGGGCTATTATGTAGTAGACGCAGATATTGAGAAGTTCTTTGATAACGTAAACCAAGATAAACTGATGAAACTGGTAGAGCAGAGAATATCAGACCGTAGGATATTGAAGCTGATAAGACAATGGTTAGTATCAGGAGTATTATACGGAAATGTACTGACAATTTCCGAACTGGGAACAAGCCAAGGTTCAGTTATATCTCCGTTATTGGCAAACATCTACTTAAATACACTGGACAGACTGTGGGAAAAGTATGGACTTACTCACGGTATTCTTGTAAGGTACGCAGATGATACAGTCATCATCTGCAAGAATAAGAAAAATGCAAATCACGCACTGAACTTATTGCAGTACATCATGGCAAAACTGGATTTAAAGCTACACCCAGTAAAAACAAAGATTGTCAGCATGTGGGACGGAAAAGAGGGATTTGACTTCCTTGGAATGCACCACAGAAGAATGACAACGGAAACAAGCAAAGGACAATTGTATAAAGAAACTTATCAGTATAGAGAAAGTTCCATCGGAACTTTCCTATAACAAATTGTGTTTGAATGTGCAAACCCATGAATGTTTGTTAAACGGGAACCTGTTTCTCTGACCCCGACAGAATTTTCTATCCTTCAGGTTCTTTTGGAAAGTGCTGGGAATGTTGTAAGTATTGAGGAACTGTTTCATGCAGTTTGGAAAGATGAATACTACTCTAAAAACAGTAGCACAATTACTGTACATATCCGGCATCTGCGTGAGAAACTGAAAGATACTTCCGATACTCCGCAGTATATTAAAACGATTTGGGGTGTCGGCTACAAAATTTAAGCGAAAGGAGTACGCTATGAAGAGAAAACCAAATTGTTTGGCAACTATTTTATTCTTAATTTATCTGGCACTTCTGGTTTGGATCATACTGTTCAAACTACAGTTTTCAATCAGTGATCTGGATAAAGTTCCTTTTCACTATGACAAGGAAATTGGAGCAGCATTTCACTTAACAGAGGTGCTCGAAAATTTCTTGATTTTTGTGCCTATGGGTATTTATCTTCAAATGATTCTGCCAAGAACAAAATTATATGTGAAGTTCATGCTGATTGCTGGAACAAGTTTTTTATTGGAAACTATGCAGTATATCTTAGCAGTCGGACGTTCTGATATTACTGATGTACTTACAAATACGGCAGGTGGTCTTTTGGGGCTTGCTGTATATTCGATGGCAGCCCGGTTAATCGGAAATAGAATAAAAGCAAACAGACTGTTTTCCATTCTGGCAGGCATAGTAAGTGTTGCCGTGATTGGTCTGCTTGGCTTTCTTCTGTTTGCTAATCGGTAGGAGGTGTATTCTCATGTCGAATAAAGAAATGACAACAGAAAAGCGCCTTAAAAGTGCGCTTATACCTATCATTGCTGGTTTATACCGTTGTTGGATATGGTTTGACCCTTATCTTGGACTACATCTTTTCAAAATTTGACAACGGTATTTTTGCATGGCTCTACAGGCGGCTCGATCTGCTTTTTTTTTTGTATCTGATGATCGGCTTTGTATGTATTTTCAATTACTATTGGAAAAAGCCGTGGGGCTATCTGGATGAAGTAATTGATGCGACCCAAACGGTCTATGAGCAGAACAATCATACCGTATCATTGTCTGACCCACTGAAAGAATTGGAGGCACAACTCAATCAAATCAAAATGTCTGTTCTGTTGAGCAAACAGGCTGCAAAGCAGGCAGAAGAAAAGAAAAATGAAATTGTCATGTACCTGGCACATGATATACGCACCCCTCTCACAACGGTAATCGGCTATTTGAGCCTGCTCCATGAAGCCCCTGATATGCCTGAGCAGCAAAAGGAAAAGTATGTAAAGGTCGCGTTGGACAAAGCAGAGCGCCTTGAAAAGCTTATCAATGAACTTTTTGAAATTACTAAATACAATGCACATACGGTTATTATCAAAAAGAAACTGTGGATTTACATTGTTTGATTGCGCAGGTAATAGATGAAATATACCCGACACTCTCCGCAAATGGCAATACAGCGGTATTTACTGCGGAGGATAACTTATCCGTGAACGCTGACCCTGAAAAACTGGCGAGAGTTTTCAGTAATCTTTTACGAAATGCTGCGTCATATAGTTACCCGCAGACAGAAATCACTATATTCGCCAAACGGTTAGAGCATGATATTCAGATCACTTTTGAAAATCGTGGAAAAACAATTCCACAGGAACAGCTTAACAGTATATTTGAAAAATTCAATCGCTTGGATGATGCATTACTTAGGAATTTAAGCGTGTGATTTTTGAGACTGAAAAGCCTTTGTTCGGTACAATGATTATCGAACAAGGGCTTTTTATTGTTCAGCTGAAGCAAAAGAAAGGAGTGTAAGCATGGAACTGAAAAGAGAGCATTTAAGCAAGCAGTTCAAAGACAAAACAGCAGTAAATGATGTCAATCTGACATTGACTCCCGGCGTTTGGGGGACTTTTGGGGCGAATGGTGCAGGGAAAACCACGCTCATGCGCATGATTGCTGATATTATGACACCAACCAGCGGAGCAGTTTACTATGACGGAAAAAACATTCGAGAGTTGGGTGAAGTTTACCGAAGCAAGTTTGGCTTTCTGCCGCAGGACTTTGGGTATCACCGGGATTTTACGGTCAAAGATTATTTGGAGTATGTGGCTGCGCTGAAAGATATTCCCACAATGGCAACTACCAAAAAGATCAATCATTTGTTGGACATTCTTTCGCTCTCCGATGTGAAAAAGAAAAAATCTCCAATTTGTCAGGCGGCATGAAGCATCGTGTTGGTATTGCGCAGGCTATGTTGAACGACCCGGAGATACTTGTCATGGACGAACCGACAGCAGGACTCGATCCCGGAGAGCGCGTGCGTCTGCGGAATTTCATTTCCGAGTTTTCGCATGATCGAATCGTGTTGATTTCCACCCATATCGTATCTGACATAGAATATATTTCTACGCGCAACGCAATTATGAAAGCCGGAGAAATTGTTGACGTCGGAACCACCGCAGAACTTGTCAAGCGGATTGAGGGCAAGGTTTGGAATTGCATAATTCCGACCTCAAAGCTGCCGGAATGTGAAATGCGGCTGCGCATTATCAATCAGCGAGGCGAAGATCACAATCAGGTTTCTATTCGTTATCTGTCCGAACACTCGGAAATTGATGGATCTGTTACAACGGAACCACGATTGGAAGATCTGTATCTGTGGTTGTTTCCGCAGACAGACTTGGAAAAGGAGGAGAGATGGAAGAGGGCTTTCCTCTGGCTGTATATATTGAAAAAATCGTCCCGTTCCGTCACTTGCTGATGGGTCTGTCCGAAGCGTTTGCTGATCCATTAACAGGCATTGGTGCTGATTTAATGGATATTGACCCGAATGACATTGACGGAGCCTATTATGAAAAGTGCGCAGAACATTTACAGGATGTCATGCGGAATGAGCAAAGAGAAAACGAAACCGCACAACAGAAAGCTCTTGAAAAATATTCAGAACTTGATACGCCATTTTATCTTCATTCTGGAATTTCTAAAGATGCATTTGATTATATTGAGCTGTATATTTTGCGCCTTGCTATTTTGTGTGTGGCAATCGCAGCTCCTACTTTTGCCGGAGAATATCAAACGGGCGGTGACAGCATCCTGCGAACCACCAAATACGGGCGTAAACAATTAGCAATTACCAAAATTCTGGCGGCATTTACACTTTTCGTTGTTACTTTCCTTGTCGGGATCACGGTACAAATTCTGATTTTAAATGCAGCGTTCGGGACGGATTGCTTAAAAACATCGTTTCAGATGCGATACTCTATCATTAATCTGCCAAACATCAATCTGGGGCAGTTGCAGATAATTCTCGCAGCAGCGGGCTTACTTTCTGTATTAGCAACGGTTAGCTGTACGTTGTTCCTGTCTGCAAAATGTAAAGACACATTGATAGTTTTGCTGATCTCTATTGTAGTTCTTCTCATGCCGCTTTTTGTTTATGTGGCGATGGGAGCAACATGGCTCTCTACCATACTTCCATCTGCCGGAATTGGTATGCAGAACAATTTCCTTTCTCAGCTTGCAGATTTCAATTATCTGAATATCGGTGGAATGAGTTTCTGGACACCGCATGTTATTTTGATTTCGGCAGGAATTGAATTATTTGTGTTTACATTTTTGGCGATTCATTCCTATTGCAGACATCAGGTAGCATAAAAGAAGTTCAAAATAGAATGAATTGATTATCTGCCGCACGACGGCAAAAGAAAAAAGCCGTCGTACAGCAGACACATTTTCACGCGCCTATGAAACGGCGGCTTTGATTTTCAGAGCCGCCGCTTCTTTGCATTTGCACAAACCTATGATGAATTTTCCGGAAATATTGTGGTTAATAGCGATTTAAACTGTTGTATTTGTTTAAAAATTAAAAAATATCTAATGAGTCTTCCGCATCTACCCACATCTGCAAACCATCAAGATATAATTTTGCATATTCAAGAGGTTCATCAATGGCGAGTGCGTTTAATGCACAGTCTGATCCTGGTGTGGTTTTTAAGTTCTTTTCAGCTTCCCAACAGTCAATGCGAAGCATATATCCAACATTTGTGTAAACATCAATACTGTTGCGCTTGGGATTGTATTCTGCAAATATTGTTCTCATCGTATCAAATCTCCTTATCGTTAAATCAATCATTTGTTGCAAAAATCAGAAGCATTTCAATCAGTTCACCATGTCACTTTTATTTTGTGTTATACTGTTTTATATAATTTTCTTGCCCTTGTTTTTTTCCTTATCAGAGTTCGTAAACACTGGTGGGACGATATAACGCAAAGGAAACAATAAGGGAAAGCTCACCTGCGATAAACTTTGTGTTTTCAAGGGATTGAGAGATATTTGATAATAAAATATAACAGTTATTAAATCCCTTGGAATATATGAAATACTTACAGTATTTGGCAAAAGAAAAAGAGAATGACGGAGATATTTTGCCCTGCTTATTCTTGTAGTAACCAATCGGCTATATCGTGAATTTCAATTGCTTCATAGCTATATTTTGGATGTTTGGTTCTGGCAATAATCATTTTCGGATAAGCATCTCGAATCTGGAGCAGAGGTGAGTATTCTCTCTCAAATGTTTCCTGCCCGGAAATGTTGTCGCTGACCTGAATATAAAACTTCTCGCCCCTCGCTGAGCGACAAAGTCGATCTCCTTTTGATAGAGCTTGCCGACATAGACATCGTATCCACGGCGAAGAAGCTCGATGCAAACGATGTTTTCATATACTCTGCCGTAATCCATATTTCTGCTTCCCAAGTATTGCATATCGAATACCGCTGTCACATAAATAGAACTTTTCAGAGCTTTCAAGGTATTTCTTACCTCGGATGTCGTATCTCTTAATATCATAAAATACAAAAGCATTGCACAAATACTTAATGTACTTTCCAACGGTTACATGATTGGTTGAGTCTCATTTGCTGTCAGTAGCTGACTGACCTTATTCGGAGAAGTCAGGTTGCTGATATTATCCATAAGGAATTCGCTCAGACGTTGTAAAACCCAAAGTGTCCGGGAGAGCATATTTCTGCACCAAATCCCTTTGTAACAATAGTTTCGTAGACCTCTTTGATATAGTTTGTTCTGTCTTTTTCAGTTCTGTAAGCGTAAGAACCTGCTAAACCGCCATTGATAGCGTAATTATCAAAGAGCTTATCTTTATCACTAACATCATCATAATATTGGCAATATTCCTGGAAACTGAAAGGAAACACGTGAATTTCAATATAGCGTCCGGTAAACAGGGTTGCCAGATCTGCACTCAACAGGAAAGCATTGGAGCCTGTTACATAGATGTCGTAAATTTCCCTTAGAGTACAGGCTATTGATTGCCAACTCAAAATTAGGGCACATTTGAACCTCATCTACAAACAGGTAGTTCGTTTTACCTTCCTGATAATGTTCTTCCACATATGCGTGTAAGGCATGGTATTCCATGATTTCTTCATATGCTAAATCCATGAAGTCAATGAAGATAATATTGATGTTTTCAAAGTTGCTTTTTCAGATACTCAATATACGCCTGCATCAGCTTGGACTTACCAGAACGACGAATACCCGTGATGATCTTGATGTCAGGAGTGCCATTC
>VOFG01002665.1_pt1 | contig 10843 bp, 16 predicted proteins | sample 5384171 | NCBI WGS metagenome assembly VOFG01 (sample SAMN12384726, study PRJNA508395) | human gut metagenome | isolation source: healthy gut F | host: Homo sapiens | reverse complement strand
CGCCTCTTCAAAGAACGGGTCAAGGCTGCCGATATCGTTTCCACCGCCGCTTCCGCCGTTTCCATCGCCACCGTCATCTGACTTGGTTCTGGCAGTTCCATCGGTTCCACCGGACCTGGTTGGTCTGCAATGTATTTGTTTATACTTAAAATTTCCGGTGTACTTATGAATGCGCACTGTACACGTGTAGGTTCGTTTCCGTTGAGAGCATGTCGCCAAGACCGATGAGCTGGTGGCTCCGGGCGGTCGAGGATGATGCGTGAGTCCATCATTGAACTAACCTTGAATGCAATTCTTCTGGGAAGTTGGCTTTGATGTTTCCAGTAATAATGGATGTCGTCGGGCGCTGCGTCGCAATGATCATGTGTATTCCGGACAGCGCGTGCCAACTGTGCTATTCCTTGCGATAGGCATTTCCACTTCTTTGCCGGCGGTCATGAAGGTCGCCGAACTCATCGATTATCACGACGATGTAAGGCATGAAGTCGTGTCCGTTGGTGGGGGTCGAGTCTGTGGTGTATGTCGGTTTGTCATTATAATTTTATGTTGTCGTTGGGCAAGTTTCAGCAAGTCGTAGCGGTGGTCCATCAGTGTGCACAGGCTCTGAGCGTGCGTACCACTTTGGTCACATCGGTGTGATCGGCTCGTCGTCGTCATCAACCTGCGCCATGAAGTGGTCGGCGATAGGGGCATAAACGCTGAACTCTACCTTTTTGGGGTCGATGAGTACGAGCTTCAACTCATTCGGTATGCTTCTTGTACAGAAGTGAGGTTATTATGACATTCAGTCCCACTGACTTTCCTTTGTCCGGTTGCACCGGCAACGAGCAAGGTGGAATCTTTTGTGAGGTCGGCCATGAACACTTCGTTTGTAATGGTCTTTCCGAGAACAATAGGAAGTCGAACTTCGTGTCCTAACTTTTAGAGTTAAGAATGCTTTCCATGGAAACGTTGTGCCGCTTCTTGTTCGGAACCTCGGATACCTATGGTGCCTTTGCCGGGGAATCGGTGCGATGATACGGACACCAAAGCTGAAAGACGCAGTGCGATGTCGTCTTCGAGATTTCTGATTTTGGTAATGCGTATTCCTTCGGCAGGAGTTATTTCATAGAGTGTAATTGTCGGACCTACAGTAGCCTTGATTTCACGAATCTCTATGCCGAAACTTTTCAGGACTTTGACGATTTCTTCATTATGCGATTTAATTTCTTCTATATCAACATAAGGCTTTCCGTCATTGTCGTCCTTGCCCAAAAGGTCAAGGGTCGGGCATTTGTATTTTGTGAAAGGTTCTCTCGATTGATGGGTGCACCCATGTCAGATTCTTCTGCCACTGTGTTGCCGGTGGCTTTTCATCGGTCTTGCCGGTTTCTATGGTGAGGTTACTGCTTTGTTGCGCTCGCTTTTGAGGGTTCTGTGGGTTTGTTGTTTTTTGCGTTGCCTTTTTTCTCTTTAAGTCGGAGAAGTTGGTGAGGTCAATAACCGTGCTTTCTGCTTCGTCGGAGAATTTGTTGTGCTGGTTTCGTTGTTGTTCGTGTCATCTCCTGGTTTTATGTTTTGAATGCCGTCGTTTACTCTTTGTGGTGCGGTTTCGTTTGTCGTGTTTGAGCCGATGCCGTTCTTTATGGTCTTTGAGATGGCTTTGACGGGATTGAAAAGTCTCAACAAACCATGTTATTGTTTCTGTGCTCACGAATGTCAGGGAAAGCCAAAGCCGTGAAGAACAATATGGCAACAAGTCCGGGTGTACCCATCACGTTTTCTATAAATGTCACACACGCGATGCCATGCTGTCCTCCGGGGTTGAAGATGTTGTCATGCATAAAAGGTGTGAGTATTTCCGTTAATGTGACGGAAGTCCACACCATTGTGAAAAAAAGTCACGAAGAACCATTTCCACAGATTGGCTGTGTAGAAGCGGAACATTTTGCCGCTTACGAACAGAAAGAACAGAGGAATGAGGAATGGGGTATCCGAAATTCTTTGTAATGAGGAAATACGACAGGATTGCACCCGAAACTTCCACAGGTGTTTTTCAAAAGCCCTTCTCGTTGAGCCATTCCCCAGGGCGCAAATGTTCGAGGATACTTTGGTCGGAACCACAGGTTTTGAGAAAAGAGAACATCGCAATGATTGAGAATATTGATGCTACTGCCAAGATTCCGCCCAATATGTAGTCTGCCTGTCTGCTGCTGATGATATTTGATATGCCTACCGCGTCTCCAAAGTTCTTGTTTTTTGCGGTCAGATTTTTCTTTGCCATGATAGTTATATCGCTTTTGTTATAAAGTTTATTTTCAATTAGCGTTTTAGTATGTTCCATTGTATGTGGGACACAAATTAACTGCAAAAATAATGGAAAAAAGTTGGAAAAGACACATAATTTCGTAACTTTTTCTAATTTTGCATAATCTTTCAATTTTTGCAAATGGAGCAGATAATATATAACAAATTTGACAAAATGGCGATAAGTGCACTTCCGCTTGCCTCATTTGGTGGAAAAATAGTCGTGATAATCAGTGAAAGCGAAGGCTTCCAAAGCTGTGGATTACCTTCTTTCATGCGATATTCTTGGCGTGGATACAGAGACGCGCCCGGCATTTAAAGGGACAGATGCACAAGGTGGCTCTTTTTGCAGGTGGCGACAGAGGACCAGTGTTTTTGTTCCGCTTGAACCATTTGGGCGTTTCAGGTCGATTCTCCGGTTGCTACAAAACAAAACCGTGCCGATGGTTGGTCTATCATGGCACGACGACCTTATGTCTTTGCACCGCAGGACACCGTTTGAGCCTGGCTACTTTATTGACATACAAAAACATTATCGGAAAATAGGTATCGAGATTTGAGCCTTCAGAAGTTGTATGCCAATCTGTTTCATGAAAAAAATCAGCAAACGCCAGCGTCTGACCAAACTGGGGAGGCGGATGTGCTTACGGACAAACAGAAGACGTATGCGGCTACCGATGCATGGGCCTGCATCAAGCTATATAAGGAAATTTGCAGTCTGCAGCCACGAAAAGACTACCGGCTGGTGATAAGAGAAGAACCTCAACCCACTGCCAATCAGCCCGTTCCTACAGTGTCAAACGAATGATTATAACATTTATGAAGTTCCGTATGTCGCAAGCATACGAATCATTAAAACTTGAAATATCAGCACTATGTATAAATCAGTTTATCTAAAAAAGGTAAGGAAGACAGTCTTAAGCGTTTTCATCCATGGATTTTTTCGGAATTGCAAAGATGGATGAAGATATAGCAGAAGGCGACTTCGTGCGTGTGTTCACAAGCTATGACGAATTCATAGCTGTTGGTATGTACAGATAGGTTCGATAGCCGTGCGGTGCTGTCTTTCGACGACATCACCATCGACCGTGCTTTTTGGGAGACGCATCTGCGTTCGGCTTTGGACATGAGGAAGGCGATAGGGCTGCTGGACAATCCGCAGAGCACTACCTATCGTTGGGTGCATGGTGAGGGCGACAATCTGCCGGGACTCGTTGTCGATTGCTATGGCGACACGGCTGTGATGCAGGCGCATAATGTCGGAATACACCTTAACCGCAAGGAAATAAGCGAAGCTATGGTGAATGTTGCCGACGGGCGTATAAAGAACATTTACTATAAAAGTGAAACAACGTTGCCGTTCAAGGCCGATGTGGAGCATGAGAACGAGTTCATCTATGGCAAGATGGTTGATGATGTGACCGTTGAGAACGGCTTGAAATTCCATGTCGATTGGCTCAGAGGACAGAAAACCGGTTTCTTTGTGGATCAGCGCGAGAACCGCCATCTGCTTGAAAACCTATGCAAAGGGACGTTCCGTACTGAACATGTTCTGCTACACCGGCGGTTTCTCCGTTTATGCAATGCGTGGTGATGCCAAGTTGGTACACTCTGTTGATAGCAGTGCAAAAAGCCATAGAGCTTACCAACAGAAACATTGAAATGAACTTCCCCGGGCGATAAACGCCATGAGGCTTTCTGTGAAGATGCGTTCAAATTCCTTGATGCCAACGACAACAAGTACGATTTGATTGTTCTCGACCCACCTGCTTTCGCAAAGCACCGTGCGGCTCTCCGCAATGCATTGAAGGGTTATACCCGCTTGAATGTGAAGGGCTTTTGCAGCGCATTAAGCCCGGCGGTATCCTCTTTTACATTCAGTTGTTCGCAGATTGTGACAAAGGAGAATTTCCGTAATGCCGTGTTCACTGCTGCCGTACAGGCCAACCGTAAGGTCAGAATCCTGCATCAGTTGCATCAGCCTGCCGACCATCCCATCAATATTTACCATCCGGAAGGTGAATACTTGAAAGGACTTGTGCTTTATGTTGAATAACGAAAGGATTATAAGAAGTTTTGAGGAGCGTGTGCGTGAATTCGCATACGCTCACAACCTCCTTTGACGGTGCCAGGGGAAATATATAGTCGCTCTGTCGGGTGGGGCAGACAGCGTATCGTTGTTGCTCGTGTTGAAATCGTTTGGTCTTGACATTGAAGCTGCTCACTGTAATTTCAAGTTGAGAGGCGAAGAGTCGCAGAGGGATGAAGAGTTCTGTATCTCTTTGTGCAACAGACTGAATGTGACGCTGCACCGTGTGTATTTTGATACACGGAATACGCCGCACTTCATAAGAAAAGCATAGAAATGGCTGCACGGGACTTGCGCTATGCCTATTTCTCAAGCCTTATGAAAGACATCGGGGCGGAAGCTGTCTGTGTGGCGCATCATCGTGACGACAGTGTTGAAACGGTGCTGATAAACCTTGTCCGTGGAACGGGAATAAACGGTCTTAAAGGCATTCTTCCTAAAAACAACAATATTGTGCGGCCGCTGCTCTGTGTCGGAAGAGACGACATTACGGAATATCTCTGCGCAGAACCAGCCTTATGTAACCGACAGTACGAATCTTGTTGATGATGTTGTGAGAAACAAGATTCGCCTTGATGTGATTCCTCTCTTGAGAAAATCAATCCGAGTGTGAAGAAATCTATTTTGAAACATCATTAAGGGTAGGCGACGCCTTGAAGATTTATGATGCCTCAATTATTGAATCTGTGCGAGAAGTGATGCCGGAGGAAGGCGTTATCAATATCGAATGCCTTCAAAATCAGTCGCACCTCGGGCTGTATTGTTCTCTATCCTTAAAGAAAAAGGGTTTACTTCGGCACAGGCAACACAGATTTTCTCCATGCTTGGAGAGGAGAAAACGGCAAGATATGGAAATCGGACACTTACGAACTGCTTTTTTGACAGAGGGCGCATACTGATGGAACGGAATTCCGTTGAGCGAAAAAGCAGATGCGTATCCCCGAAACGGGTGTGTATGTCTATGACGACAATGCCACTTTTGAAATCAAAGAGTCGGAAATAACCGAAGGGTTCAAGGTGAGCAAGGCGGATGACAGTGTGTGCATAGACAGGCGGAAAGTCTCTTTCCTCTGGTGGTTCGTCCTGCGTTGAATGCCGACAGGTTCGTGCCTTTCGGCATGAAGCAGTCGAAACTTGTCAGCGACTACCTCACCGACCGCAAGCGTTCGCTCTTCGACAAGCGTCGGCAACTGGTCGTTGCTGATGCTGACGGCCGTATTGTCTGGCTTGTCGGAGAACGGGTTGATGACAGGTTCCGGATTACTCCTTCTTCTTCAGTTGCTCTAATACTTTCTCTGCGCGGATAAGGTCGTTGGGAGTGTCTATTCCTATTGTTTCCAAATCCGTTGTTCCCACTTTTTATCACATAGCCGTTCTGAAGCCATCTCAGCTGCTCCAGACTTTCCGCTTTTTCCAGTGATGACTGTGGCAGACGGGTGATTTCTGCCGGACTTCTTTCTTGTAAGCGTAAATTCCGAGGTGTTTCAGAACGGGAACCGGTCAATCCACTGGCTGCGTTCCACACCCCGGATGAATGGAATTACAGAGCGTGAGAAGTACATTGCATTGTTGCTGTTGTTTACAACAATCTTCGGCGAGTTCGGATTTTCCACCGACTCCATGTCTGTAAATGGCTTGCCCAGAGTGGCAATCTGTGTCGAGGGGTCGTTGAAGCAGTCGCATACAGCCTTTATCTGACTGGGATGTATGAAAGGTTCGTCGCCTTGTATGTTCACTACGACATCGCAGTCGGTTCCTATTTTACTTACGGCTTCTTCAATTCTGTCCGTACCGCTCTTGTGGTCGGCTCTTGTCATGACGGCTTTTCCGCCAAAGCCGACAACCGCATCGTAAATGCGCTGGTCGTCAGTGGCAACGTAAGCCTCGCCCAATGTTGATGCTACAACATCGTAAACGTGCTTGATGACATATTCTCCGCCCAGTAGTGCGAGCGGTTTTCCGGGGAAACGCGTGATGCGTAGCGCGCTGGTATTATTCCTATGAATTTCATGTTGTATGTTATTTGTATGTTCGTTTTTTTGCTTGTCGGTTCCTTTCCGCCCTTGTTGTCTTATGCGGATTTCAAACAAGGCTTCTTTGCAATCAAAAGAAGCCTTCCTTTTGTGTAAACAAGGCTTCTTTTCCATGTAAACAAGCCTTCTTTTGTAACCGCGTCTGAACGGATTGGGGAACTGCCTGGATTACAGTTTGTTACAATTTGAATTTTCTCTTCTTCTGAGCCTTTTTGTGGCATGTACATATCGGGGCGTGGTGGCATTACCGGTATTTGGTATGTGTCCGTGGGCTACACCTCTGTATTTCATCCATCGGTCGTAAATGCGTGCCACATAATTCACGGTTTCGCTTCCCCTCATATAGCCGTATTTTCACGATGGGGTCGCGGTAGAATTGTGGCGTTTCGAGCTTCGTGGACATATTCGGCTACATCGTTCCATTGATGTGGGTCTCTTCCATTCTTTTTTGCCAAAGCCATTGCGTCGCGTATGTGGAAATGCCCGCCATTGTAGCTTGCAAGAACGAACAGTTGGCGCTGTTGAGGGTTCCTTATGTCTTGGAACAGACCGTTAAGCTTGGCTATGTATCTTGCTGCGGCGTGTATGTTCGGCTCAGTTCGTATATGTCGGCTTGCGCCAACCCTAATTCTGCGGCTGTTGATGGCATTATCTGCATCAGACCTTTGGCTCCGGCCCATGAATAAGCATAAGGGGGTCGAATGTGGATTCCCTCGATAGCATTGGGCTGCCATAAGTCGCCAGTCGCACCTCGCTAACGGTGCATAGCGCATGAACAAATGGTCGTACGAGGATATTATGCCACGGTCGGCATGCAGCATTAAGGCGTATGTGCGCCGGTGTACGCCGCCTGTTGAAAACAGGACACGCTCCTCCTGCTTTATGGATGCCAGTAGAGCAGGGGGTGAACCAGTGGTTGAGTGAGTCGGCCAATTCTGCGCAGTCGGGAGTTTACTGCCCAAGCATCGCTCTGCGGGTTGCTTTCGAAGTCGCAATATCTGATGCCTTTAATCGCCTTTTTTCGGCAATGGCACGGCAATGACGTCGCCTTCTCCGGCTCTCAGTTTTCGCAATCATTTCAAGCGTGTCTTTTGCAGACATCAACCCTCGTGGCTACCCGAGTTTCTGTGCAAATTTCTCGCACAAAAAGGAATTGTGTTCCCATGTCTTTGCCATGATAGACGAAATATGTGTTTGGTCCGTTGAGTGTGAGCATAATCATTTCGCCTGAAGCCAGAATGTCGTTGATTGAAAAAGCGGCGGCACAGGCGTTGTGCTGTCACCATACAGACTTTCGCCCCACGGTGTCAGTTCCTCGATGCTTGTTTGGCGTGCAACCGAGCATGGCAAGCAGGATAACAAACAGCGATGTATATTTTTGTATCTGAACATTTGGTTACAAAGTACAATAATTCTTGCATAAACCGCTAAAATAAGTTACTTTTGCTTAGTCATCCAGCGTTAAAACAGACTTTTTTGCCATAAATCCTCTTTTGCTGTTATGGACAAGGAGGGTTGGCGGACCGTTTGGGGATTGACCGCATGAGAAATGTCATGCTGATTGTATAATGAATTTAATGTATTGAAAATGAGAACTATACAACAACTCGTTCGTCCTAATGTACTTTCAGGTGGGGATGTTGATTCTGTGAGAAAGTCGGGTGCCGACAATGGCATTCGGGTGCGGCTTGATGCTAATGAATGCCCGTATAACTCGCCGTACAACCGTTACCCGGATGCGTGCCAGGGAGACTTTACGCTCGGTTTTGGCACCAGTAAAGGGGTGTGGATGCATGTCAATTTATGTTGCAAATGGCAGGGATGAAGTCATAGATTTGCTGTATCGTTGCTTTTGTCGGCCTGGGGTGGACAATGTCGTGGCTGTACATCCTACATACGGAATGTATAAGGTGTGTGCTGAAATAAATGATGTCGATTACCGCCCAGTGCTCCTTGATGGTGATTTTCAGATAAACGCAGACCGGATTCTCAGTTGTTGTGATGGAAATACCAAAATGATATGGTTATGCTCACCAAATGAGTGGGTGGGCAACTTGCTGAAGCAGGATGAAATAGAAGCGCTGCTTGGCTGCTTTGACGGCATAGTGGTTGTTGATGAAACTTACATTGACTATGCAAAATCACGGTCTTTCCGTGGTGATATTGGTCGTTATGAAAGACTTGTCGTGATTGATACGATGAGTGCAGCGTGGGGGCTGCGGCAATAAATGTTGCGATGGCTTATTCAAATAGGGAGATAATTTCTGTATTAAACAAAGTGAAACTACGGCATAATGTAAGTACCATTGCGCAGAATTATGCTATAGAATTGGCGCGCGACCCGTTTGAAATCGTCAAACGTGCATCTCTTGTGTGTCTTGAACGGCAGCGTTTGATGAATGCGGTGGCTATGTTGCCTTTTGTGATAAGGTGTTTGCAAGTGATGCCAATTTCTTTTCTTGCCCGAATGACGGATGCAGAACTGGTCTATAAATATCTTGTCGGGAGTGGAATCGCTGTCTGCAATTGCAGCGGTGTTGCTTTTGTGCGACAACTGTCTTCGCATAACGGTGGGGACGAAAAATGAAAACAACGAGTTGCTGGCGGCTTTGCGGCAGTATTGACAATGTGGCTTTCATAAAGGATATACGGAAAAGGCTTGCAATGATAGTTCGCATTGCAAGCCTTTTCCGTAAATTATGTCGTGGGTTTATTCTGGTTGGGTGTGGAGGATGATGCTTGTCGCACCTATTGTGAAGAGGGTTCCGTCCTCTATCACGCGCTGTTCGCGGTCGCCCAGAATGACATTGTCCACGAAAGTGCCTGTGTAGCTCGGTCCGTCTTTTTAATATGTATTTCAGTTTTCCTTGTTTGTCCTTGCTCACAGTGATTGTGCAATGGTTGATGTCAATGCTTGGGTCGTTTGTCTCGATGGGGCAGTTTACGCCGCTTCCTTTCATGTATCTTCCAATGACATTGATGCCCATCTGCAAAGGTATCACCTGTTTGTAGTGGAAGACATTTTCAATGACGACGATATATCCGTATTTGCTGCCGTCGGCATTCTTCCGGCTTGTCTTCTTTCTGCGTGTTTCTGAGTTTGATGTGCCGATTCTTATTCCAAACTGTTTCCCGCGATTGTGGGCATTCAAACACCAATGCCTGTCCTTCTTGTATTTCTTTTCGTCGAATGTTATGTAATTGTCGCATTTGGGACATCTTACTCTTTTCATATTGATTCTGTTTTTGCTCCTTTTTGTATTTTCAACAATGGTAAAAGGACTGTAATTGTTAATGGTTTGCCGCTTTGATGTTTATGGCACTTGGTTTTCTTTGACTTCAATCTCTGACACCCAACAGCCAGAGAACTCTATGTCGTCAGTGAGTTTGTTGAGTGCTTTGGTAGCTTCTTCTTTGGTGCGAAAATGCTTGTAAATCACTTTTGTGTTTTTTGCCGTGAATACACTTCGGCTTCTTTCATGCCTTTCTGGTGCAGCTGGCTGACAAATGTTTCAGCGTTGGTCTTTGTTACTCTGCTTTGCCAGTACTATTGAATAGTATTTTCTTGTGACGGAGCAGCCGGCTTTGGACTTGCTTGCGATGGAGCGGTCTTGCTTTCTTCAGTCACAACCTTTCCTCGATAATTTCTCAGGCTTGCCTTTTTGTCATCTCCTTTGGCATTATGCGGTAAAGCAAATTCGTGTCAATGGCACTTTTACTTGTGCTGATTTGCTGGAGTCGCCAATGGGTGAAGGGAACATGGCAAACATTATCAATGCGATACTGACGGCAACGAGCTTGTGTATTATGCCGACGGGGATGTGGATGGACACGCTGTCGTTGCTTGGAACTTCATTTGCGTTCTTCCGTTGTCGGTTCATTCTCTTGCTCTTGTAGGAACTGTTAGCAACGGCTGTCGCTTTCCCAAAGCGTCAATGCGGATTGAGACAGACCGTAATATGAAGGTGTGAGAACGGGGATTCTGCATGGAAGGAAGTCGATTTTTGAGTCTTGGGATTTTGTGATTGAACCAATTCCGTTGATGTAATATTCTCCTTCGGTCTCAACAATCTGCTTTATCGCTTCCACGTTTTTCTCCGATACGCTTTAATGCCTCAGATAATTTATGTCGTAAGCATCGACATACGACTGTGCCAAAAAGGGAGTCGTTCATTGTCAGCTGAGGATTAAACCGATGCTGCGTGTTGGAGGGAAATATGCTTTTTCTTCCTTGTCATAATAGGCATTCACATGATGGGCTACAAACCCACCAAAATTCGGGATAATGACACAGTCGTTATCCAGCAATAGCCCGAGAATATGCATTTCTAATTCCAACATATTGCAAATTTAAACAAATAATGCCGAATTGCCAACTAATGGCAAAGAAAATGTTCAAATATTATAATATTATTGTGGTTTTTGGTGGATAAGT
>VOFG01002577.1_pt1 | contig 10860 bp, 21 predicted proteins | sample 5384171 | NCBI WGS metagenome assembly VOFG01 (sample SAMN12384726, study PRJNA508395) | human gut metagenome | isolation source: healthy gut F | host: Homo sapiens | reverse complement strand
CGATAAACAATAATTTACCGCCTCATCTGTGCAATATATCAGTCATCGCTTCGTAATGGCGTAGACGAATACCGAAGTCGGACGAAACTTTCGCCGGACATTAACTTTGGCAAAAGAGTATCACGAAGTGCTATCAGGTTGCTTATTTCCGCTTGATTTGCCTTGATTTTTGCAAACATAGGAGCTGCTGCCCCGTGAAATTCAGTTATTTCTTCATCGGTAGGTACTACGAAAGGCATACTCTTAATGATTTTTGAGTTTACAGCAGTTGCGATTGACGATGTGCTTCCCATTGTTTGATAATTAAAGCATTTCAGATAGCAATATAAATATTCGTTGATTTCCTTTTTGTTTGTTTTGAAATGTGCAATGGCTTCGTTGGTGGTCATTTCGCCGTCTGTTATTGCAATTCTACCAACCGTCAATTTGAAACTAAGCAAAACGGTATTATCGGGTACGATTTTGACATTATGACGGTCAACAGCTTCTCTTGTAAGTTGTTCGGAGCTTTCGCTAATGTATAAACCACAAGTACCCATATCAGAAATAGATACCCAAGTAGCATCTTGGGGATTAGTGCTAAACCATTGTGGCTCTTTTCTCGGAGGAGTTTTGCCAATGGAAATATCAAAATATTCATCAGCGCGACAAGTTTGTCTCAATTGGTTTGCGCTATCTACGAAACGATGACGATATATGGCAAGCACTTGCTCAAGTAAATTATTGTTTATAAGAATGAAGTGAAACAGAGCGTAATATTGCTATTTTAGTTATTATGGTGCGGGTTATTGTTAATCTTAGGAGGTGAGAAAATGCATTTTAGAGGAATTCCTATTGACAAAATTGGTTGTTGTCAATGTTCTACTCCATCTGCAATGACATCTGAGAATTCAGAATGGGGATATTGGGATGTTTGTTGCGATTGTGGTAAACCCTTTGAAGATGGATTTCATTATTATAATCATTATGATGGTGAAGACCATGATGAGATAGACCTTTATTAAAAGGCAATCTTCCACCAACGGCGGGAGTAAAAATAAAAGAACTGCCGTTGATTGTCGTTCTCTAAAAGATAAGGAGAAAAGACAATGAAACAGAATTTAATCAAAGATGTTATTCAGGGAATGTTGCCTTACTGAATAACGCACAAAATGAAAAAATTGCAAGAGGTGTTGAAATACACCCTTGCAAATTATGAGTAATGGAAAATCAAAGCAAAGAGAAATACTCAGGAGCAGAACTATGTAGAACTGTTCCTATCGGCAAAGCGAATCGAGGATGCTCGAGAAATCGCTTAAATACTACAAGGCAACTATCGAAGCTATGCTCTGTGAACTCAAAAAGATGTCAAACACATAGTTACAGACGACATCAGAGGATACCTGACGGAATATCAGGAAAAGAAAAAGTCAAGCAAGGTTACGATAGACAATATTCGTCGCATTCTTTCAAGTTTCTTCTCTTGGTTGGAGGACGAGGATTATATATTGAAAAGCCCGGTGCGACGTATACACAAGAGTCAAAACGGGCACAAATATTAAGGAGACATACTCCGACGAAGCATTAGAACTTATGAGGATAACTGTACAGAGCTTAGAGATTTGGCAATTATTGACATGCTTGCTTCAACCGGAATGCGTGTCGGCGAAATGGTACTGCTCAACCGAAATGATATTGATTTCAATGAAAGAGAATGTATCGTATTTGGTAAAGGCAGTAAGGAGCGAGTAGTCTATTTTGACGCTCGTACAAAGATACATTTGCAGAACTACTTGGATAGCAGAACGGACGATAACTCGAGCATTGTTTGTATCGCTGAAATCGCCCCCAAAAGGTTGAAAATCGGCGGTGTTGAGGTTCGCCTTAGAGAATTTGGAAAGCAATTAGGAATTAACAAGGTACACCCGCACAAGTTCAGGCGTACACTTGCAACTATGGCAATAGATAAAGGAATGCCCATTGAGCAGCTTCAACACCTCTTGGGGCATAGAAAGATTGATACGACCTTGCAGTATGCAATGGTAAAACAAAGCAATGTTAAGATTGCACATCGAAAATACATTGGATAGAGAGGTTTGGTTATGAAAATTAGTACTACAACAGCATTAGATTACTGTAAATATGTCACAGATGGCACTCACGATTCCCCAAAGGCGAAAGATGACGGATTTAAGTTAATAACATCTAAACATTTGAAAAGATATGAAATTGATTTTAATAGTGCCAATTTTATAAGTGAGGAAGATTATAAAAAGTTATAGAGAGAAGCTGTGTCGAACAATGGGACATTCTATTTAGTATGATAGGTACTATCGGCAATTTATATATTGAAACCAACAGCAATATAAAGTACGCTTGCAAAAATATGGGCATTTTCCAGATGGGTGGAGATGAAATGAAATCTAAGTGGCTTTATTATTATTTACAATCTCCCCAAAGCAGTTGAATATATAGCAGCGGTTTCAAGGGGTACAACGCAAGGCTATGTTCCTTTGGGAGCATTGAGAAAAAATGCCAGTTGATGTTGTTGAGAATAATGTTCGAGACAAGATTGTGACATTCTTATGGAATTTGGACGAGAAAATCAAAACTAATATAGAAGTAAACAATAATTTACTTGAGCAAGTGCTTGCCATATATCGTCACGTTTCGTAGATAGCGCAAACCAATTGAGACAAACTTGTCGCGCTGATGAATATTTTGATATTTCCATTGGCAAAACTCCTCCGAGAAAAAAGAGCCACAATGGTTTAGCACTAATCCCCAAGATGCTACTTGGGTATCTATTTCTGATATGGGTACTTGTGGTTTATACATTAGCGAAAGCTCCGAACAACTTACAAGAGAAGCTGTTGACCGTCATAATGTCAAAAATCGTACCCGATAAATTGACGGTTTAGAATGCTTAGTTTCAAATTGACATTTCAAAACAAACAAAAGTTGGTAGAAATTTTAATTATCAAACAATGGAACAGAATCGGCGAAATGACCTTTCGTACCAATGGAAAATAACTTCGAATTTCACGGGGCAGCAGCTCCTATGTTTGCAAAAAATCATTTCAAACAAACAAAAGACCTCTAAACCGCTAAATCAACGAATATTTATATTCGTCCGGCTTCGGTATCTGTCTACGCTTCGCAAATGAGACTGACAAATTGTTTACTCATTAGTTAGGAATTAAAATGGAAAAATGGATATGAATTAATTCTATCTGTCATAACTGTGACAGCTACCTTTATTGCGTTGGGTCAAACAAGACAACAAATGAGATTAAGCAATAAACAGGCTTTATTTGAAAAAAGATTAAATACATATATGTTTGTTAAGGGCTTATGGAATTATGTAACAGCAATAAGACGCATTTTCGAGAATATAGAGAGGATGTGTGTTTGACGAATAAGCTAATTTTTGGATTTTTGACAAATAATTCTTATTTAAAAGAATTAGGCGATGTAATAAATAATTCATCGGATGACAATTACAGAGTTAAATTATTGAAAAAAATTAGAGGAAATCAAAAGCACTGCAACTAGAATAGAATTGATTTTTAGGGGGAAGAAGAGATTTTTTGTAGTGAATTTGTTTCAGATTACGGAGAGGTTTTATGGAGGATGTATCAATACCAGATTGTTTGTGATAAGATAGAAGAAGAAAGACATAAGAGGAAGAAAGAACTAGAAAATTTGTGTGGGATATATCGTGAGCCAAATTACAGAAAAGATGTTTATGATGCGATGAATAAGTTGATTGAGAGTTACTATAAGTTGGAAAAAGTTGAGTATAAAATACGCAAACAAATTGTTTTGAAGTAGGAGGTGTTAAAATATGGTTACAACATTTTCGGAGGCAAATTATGAAGAGGCGGTTTTAGAATTATTTCGGAATATGGGTTATCAATATGCATATGGTCCGAACGTGGAACGTGATTTTCAGAGTCCATTGTATGATGAAGTGCTTTTGGAATATATTTATAGGCTGAATCCGGCATTACCGGTGGAAGCAATTAATGAGGCTGTGTATAAATTAAAGAACTAGGAAAAGGGCGAATTGGTTCAAAAAATGAAACTTTGATGGATGATTTACAGAATGGGATTGAAGTGCGATACAATGAGCAGGGAGAAGAAAAAATGCCATTGTTTATTTAGTGGATTATGAAAATCTTGACAATAATTCGTTTATTGTGGCAAATCAGTGGACGTTTGTTGAAAACAGCAATAGACGTCCGGATATTATTTTGTTCTTAAATGGACTTCCGATTGTGTTGATTGAGTTGAAATCACCATCTAGAGAAGAAACAGATGCATCAGAGGGATATGCGCAAATACGAAATTATATGCAGGAAATTCCATCTATGTTTATTTACAATTGTATTTGTGTTATAAGTGACCATCTTACATCGCGTGCAGGTGCAATTACTTCTGGTGAAGATCGTTTTATGGAGTGGAAGACAAAGGATGGAAATTATGAAAATACAAAACAAGCCCAATTCGATACGTTTTTTGATGGGATGTTCGAAAAAGCCGATTACTGGACATCATTAAAAATTTCATATGTTTTTCAGATGAGGGGTTGCAGCATTTAAAGATTCTTGCAGGATATCATCAATATTTTGCTGTGAAAAAAAAGCAGTTGAGATGGCAAAAAAGGCAATAAAAACAGATGGTAAAGGAGGGGTTTTCTGGCATACGCAGGGTTCGGGAAAATCTTTATCAATGGTATTTTATGCACACTTATTACAGTTTGAATTAGACAGTCCAACGATTGTTGTAATAACCGATCGAAATGATTTGGACAATCAGTTGTATGGACAGTTTTTGAAATGCAGTCGTTTTTGAGACAGGAACCGGTACAGGCAACGTGCAGAAAACTAGGGCTTCATTCGTCTAAAGAGGATGTCGGACTAATGGACTGGTTAAATGGAAGGCAGGCGAATGGCATTATTTTCACAACAATGCAAAAATTGAAGAGGCAGAGGAACCTTTGTCAGAACGACGGAACATTATTGTAATGGCAGATGAAGCGCATCGTGGACAGTACGGATTAAAGGAAAAAGTTGATATAAAGACTGGAGAAATAAAAATTGGTACTGCTAGAGTTATTCGGAACAATTTACCTAATGCTACTTATGTAGGGTTTACGGGAACGCCTATTTCATTGAAAGATAGAAGTACGAAAGAGGTGTTTGGTAATTATATTGATATTTATGATATGACACAAGCAGTTGAAGATGGTGCGACGAAGCCGGTTTATTATGAAAGTAGAGTAATTAAACTTAAGCTTGATGAACAGACGTTGAAATTAATTGATACGGAATATGATTTAATGGCGGCAAGTGCAGATGCAGAAGTTATTGAAAAAAGCAAAAAGCAGCTAGGACAGATGGAAGCAATATTAGGAAATGAGAAAAACGATCCATTCACTTGTTACCGATATTATAGGGCATTATGAGAACAATCGTGCAGATTTATTGACAGGAAAAGCTATGATTGTTGCATATTCGCGCACAATAGCAATGAAAATTTATAACAAAATATTGGAATTGCGCCCAGAATGGAGCGAAAAAGTAGGACTTGTTATGACTGAAAGTAATAAAGATCCAGAGCAGTGGCGAAGCATAATTGGTAATAAGCGATATAGGGATGAACTAGCAACAAAATATAAAGATGATAGTAGTCCATTTAAAATTGCAATTGTTGTTGATATGTGGTTGACTGGATTTGATGTTCCATCGTTGGCAACGATGTATGTTTATAAGCCGATGAGAGGTTATAATTTAATGCAGGCAATTGCAAGGGTCAATCGTGTATATAAAGATAAAGAAGGCGGATTGGTTGTTGATTATGTTGGAATTGCATCTGCATTAAAAGAGGCAATGAATGACTATACGAAACGCGATAAAAAGAATTATGGAGATACTGATATTGCAAAAGTTGCTTTCCCTAAATTTGAAGAGAAGTTATCTGTTTGTAGAGACTTATTTCATGGTTATGATTATTCTAACTTTATACAGGGAAGCAATTTGCAGAGGTCAAAAAATAATTAGTGGTGGAGTCAATTTCATGGTTGCAGTTGACAAAGAAGAAAAGAAGACCGATTTTTTGAAAGAATCGCTTCTTTTGAGACAAGCTTTATCGCTGTGTTCTTCTTTAGTGGAGAAAAGAATTGCGTATAGAAGCTGCATTTTTTGAAGCGGTACGAGTGCTTATTATGCGACTGATGAATAAGGGAAGTTCAAAGAAAATATCATTACCGGAAATGAATGAAAGAATAAGCGAACTTCTCAAAGCCAGTATTAAGAGTGATGGTGTAATAAATTTGTTTTCGGATATATCAGAAAACTTTTCTTTTTTGATCCTAAATTTCTTGAAGAAGTATCAAGGATGAAAGAGAAAGATTTTGGCAGTCGAATTGTTGAAAAAACTTATTGCAGAACAAATACATATTTACAGAAAGACAAATGTGGTTAAATCTGAAAAATTTAGTGAGATTATAAAGGCTGCAATGAATCGCTATCTAAATGGTATGTTGACGAATGAGCAAGTAATTGAAGAACTGCTTAATCTTGCTAAACAAATTGCAGCGGCACAAAAAGAGGGTGATGAATTAGGTCTTACAGCAGATGAGCTAGCGTTTTATGATGCATTGACTAAACCACAGGCAATAAAGGACTTTTATGAGAATGAGGAATTGATTGCACTTACAAAAGAATTAGCAGATGCATTACGGCGTAATAAGACGATTGATTGGCAAAAACGAGATTCTGCTCGTGCAAAAATGCGAATGATGATAAAGCGGTTATTAAAAACACGGATATCCGCCAGAGGGAAGGGATGATGCGGTTGAGACTGTGATGACACAATGCGAATTGTGGACAGATAATAATGATATGACGGATTCGCAAAAAGCAAATTACATATGAATACACAGTTGATACTAACAATAGTTTGGGAAAAGTCGCAGAAAAGATGAATTATGCGGAAAAATAACAAGTAATTTTTGCCTTATGGAAATGGCTGTAAGGGAATACTGTTTGTAATGTCAAGAACGTTCTTGACATTCATTAGACAGATGTAATAAATAATGTATATCATTACGTTGTTCATTTCATCACCTCCTGTTATCAACGATTTTAAGTAGTTGATAATAATATTATATAATATATTGTTATTGGAGGATGGTAGAGTTCTTTACAAAATGTAAAGTCCAATCGATTTTAAGGCTCGATAATAGTAAGATATCTACCGGTCGTTTATTATCGGGCTTTTAGGAGGAAAAAATGAGAAATAATATTTACAAAGATAAGTTTTATACACATTTTGATATGAAGAAAAGCTATAAACAATTTAAAAGTAAGGTTGAAAACATTCATTGGGTGGGGAAACATGGTTTTTATCCGTTTATTCATTTTGACATTGATTTTAGCAAAGTATATCAGTGATTCGGAAGGTGTTAAGCATAAGAAGACAAAGGTAAGAAATATTTATTATGCTGCACATATTGACCGATTTATTTATGAATACTATGGAAATAGATTAAATAATCAATACAATTGCTATGTCAAGGAACATGGAATAAATCGGGCAGTAATTGCGTATAGAAACTGTACACCTGGCAAATGTAATATTCATTTTGCACGAGAAGTTTTTGAATTTATTGTTAAGTGTAAGGATGCTTATGTATTTGTAGGGGATTTTTCGCAGTTTTTTGATAGATTAAATCATAAATATTTAAAGAAAATGATAAGACATATATTAGGGGATAAATCCCTGGATGATGCTGATTATGCTATATTCAAAAATATAACGCGATTTTCATATATAAACGCAAGTGATATTGAGAATGAAAAGGGAGCTTGCGCCGTGATATGCGTTATCTTAATAAATATTTTGAAACAAAGGAGTTTCAAGATGTCAAAAAAAGATATTTAAAGAAAAACACAAAAGATTATCAGATTCCACAAGGCTCTTCGATAAGTGCTGTGTATGCAAATATATACATGATTGAATTTGATAAAAAATAAATGATTTTATTACGTCACATAATGGTATGTATAGACGCTATTGCGATGATATTATAATGGTCGTTCCTATGATGACAGATAAAGAAATTCAAAAAAAGATTATGATAAGGAAATAGATGGTTTTATATACGGAGTTAGAGATCAGATTCCAAATTTAATTTTAAATGAAGATAAGACGGAACACTATTTTTTATCATGAGGGACATCTTGAAACAAAAAATAGGAAAAGATGCTCTTTGAGTTATCTTGGCTTTACTTTTTGATGGTAGAAAAGTTCGTATTCGTGAGAAAAGCGTATTTAAGTATTATTGTAGAGCATATAAAAAAATAAAATCAGTAAAAATGTCAAAAGATGAAAAAGCATATAATGCAGGGCGAAAAAGCGGTGTATAAATTATATACGCATTTAGGTGCAAAAGAAAGAAAAAAAGGATATGGCAATTTCCTTACATATGCATATAAATCGCATGACATTTTTGATGAAAGTTCTTTGCTAGAGAGCGAAATTCGTAATCAGGTCAAAAGACATTGGTGGAAGATAGAGCAGAAATTAAAGACAAGCAATTGTGCAGAGTATAATATCTCAGAAGGGGAAAGTAGTCAGATATAACATAGGGGGAGACACAGAGTCTCCCCTTGCCACCCTCCCCCAACCCATGTTACACTAAGACCAAACATTCCAACTGAAAGAAGGTGGCTGCTATGGGATTTTTCAAGAAAAGAGAAAAGGCTGCGCCAAGTGGGGATTTTGACAGAGAAAACGAAAAGCCCATTATTAAAGCGAGCATTTGCAATGGGAGCAGATTGCTGGATTTAAAAATATTCATACAGGCAAAATGAGAGAAATTATGCTGATAAAAAACGTCGGCTGATTTGGAATATTTCAAGACTATGTATGGAATTGAAACGGAAATCGAAAAAGAGTATTAATCGAGGTGTTGTTTTTATGCAAAAGAACAAAAAGCGGGCATATCCGGCATTTATCAGGGAAGATGAAGGAATGCAGTTAGTGTACGTGCCGGATTTTGCGATTTTTACGGAAGGTCATGATTTGGTAGATGCAATTGAAATGGCACGAGATGCTATTGGCATGACAGGAAAAAAGCATACGAGGAAGATGGGAAGGAATTGCCGGAACCGTCAGATTATGAAGAAGCAATAAAGAGGGCAGAATTGATAAAAAGTGATTTCGATTATACGAAGGGCTATCTTACCTTGGTTGATGTGGATTTTCAACTATTTGACAGAGCTTAATTGGTCCACCTAAAATTAGTCTTATACTGCTTAAAATACTGCGATGTTTCATCATTCAGTGCACCAAGAATATTGTGATAAATAGGGGCAATTACGAGAATCAAATTTTTGCCTGCCATCTGTCAAAATTGTGCAACATAAAAGGGAGCCACAGAGTGATCCCCGGTGTAGTCCGAAAACATACACCTTTCTCAACACATGTACCATACAATATACTTAGAAAAAATGCAAGCAAAAATTCTAATCTGATAACTAATATGTTATAAATATGCCTGGTGGGATGTTTATTGGACAACAAAGTGTGGTAGGATAAAGGCATCGAAAGGGAAGGAAGGGGTGACAAACTATAACAGCAGTAACTATATTTTGAAAAAAATATTCAATTAAGGAGGAATTTATTATGGCAGAATTAATTAGTGGAATATTAACAATAATCGTATGTTATCTCTTAGGTCACTGGGATGAAATTAAATTTAATAATAGAACTTCACCAGACGGTTATCACACAGATAGATCATGAGGCACTCAACAGAGATCTTGTTCTTAAAGGGAAAAATGAAACCATGAGGCGTTTTAATTGTGGTGAATATGATGTGAAAGATTGATGATGTCAAAAAAGTGGACTTGAGGATATCTAACAGAAATTGTTTATAATGGTCTCATAAATTAAGACACTGAACACGACATTTCTTAATGAATCTGATATACTATAACCAACAAATGAAAGAAGGTACTTATTATGTCCAGATCAAGAAGAAATTTCAGTGCTGAATTTAAAACCAACCTCGTACTCCAGCTGCTTAAGGGAGAAAAAGAACTTAATGTCCTTGCTGTTGAAAACGATATTCAACCAAATCTCCTCCGCAATTGGAAGAAAGAATTCCTTACAAATGCGTCTCTTGCTTTTGATAACAAGCGAGAAGACAATCTCCGGGAAAAACTTGCCGAAGAACGCAAGGAAAAAGCCGAATACGCCAAAAAGGTCGGTCAACTTACTATGCAGGTTGACTGGCTCAAAAATGGAATCCGTATTTATGCAGCCGTTGACATCTGCATACGGATATCGTTGGCATGGTCTGATGTTGACCGTTCCATGATAATGAAGCATGGATTTCTTTATCTGACAGCCATTATCGACACAGCCGTTGTATGGTCATGTTGAACGCCTGGTAAAAAAAAAGCATTTAAAGTAGCTAAGCCGTTAATCATCAATCTCGGATCAGGGAAGCCAGTTTACCAGTGACAAATACATCGAATTTATTCGGAGATAATGGAATTCGGCAAAGCATGGATGGCAAAAAGTCGATGGGCAGATAATATCATGATTGAACGCTGGTTCCAGCTTCAGCATGAGGAAGCATATCTCACGGAGTATGCTAATCTCAAGGGAAGCAAGAGAAGCCATTGGAAGGTATATATCTACACCTATAACTTTGAAAGATGCCATCAGTCCATTGGGAACAAACGCCCTGCCGAGGTATACCATCTGGTAATAAAGCCGGATGCAGCCAGAGCAGCTGCATAATATAAAAATCCGGGAAATGCCGCACCACATTTTCCATGTAACCCGTCAACATATCAGTTC
>VOFG01003351.1_pt1 | contig 10869 bp, 22 predicted proteins | sample 5384171 | NCBI WGS metagenome assembly VOFG01 (sample SAMN12384726, study PRJNA508395) | human gut metagenome | isolation source: healthy gut F | host: Homo sapiens | reverse complement strand
ATAACGGTCGCCCATCATAACGTTCATCATAGCCATTGTACCAACGATTTGAGATGTTGGAGTTACCAATGGAGGGTAACCCAAGTCTTCACGAACGCGTGGCATTTCATCCATTACGTCGAAGAAGCGATCGCCCATACCCATTTCGTTCAATTGGTTTTTGAGTATTGGACAACATACCGCCAGGAATTTGGTAACGACGAACAGCTGGGATTACATCGCTAGCTGGTTTCAAGTTGAATTCTTCAGCGATTTGTTGTTTTACTTTACGATTGAAATGACAACTAATGGAATATATTTATCAAGGTCAAGACCAAGATCCCATTCAGTGCCTTTGAACATTTCGGATCATAGTTTCAGTAGCTGGTTGGCTAGTTGCATGAGCAAATGGGGAGATAGCAGTATCGATGATATCTACACCAGCTTTAGCAGCTTCCCAGTATGTAGTGCTTGCAAGACCGCAAGTGAAATGGCTGTGCAAGTCGATTGGCAATTCGCCAAAACGTTTTTGAAAGTAGAAACTAAATCGTATGCATCAGCAGGTCCTAACAAAACCGGACATATCTTTAATGCAAAGAGAATCAGTACCCATTTCAACCAAAGTTTCAGCAACTTTCAAAGAAGCTTTCAGTTGTATGAACTGGAGAAATAGTATATACCATAGCGGATTGAACGTGTGCGCCTGCTTTTTTGGAATATTTAATAGCAGCTTCCATGTTACGAGGGTCGTTCAATGCGTCGAAAATACGGATACGGTCGATACCATTTTTACAGCAGCTTTACAGAATGCTTCCACTACATCATCAGAGTAATGTTTGTAGCCCAACAAGTTTTGGCCACGAAGTAACATTTGTAGTGGTGTATTTTTTACATTAGCTTTTAATTTGCGAAGACGTTCCATGGATCTTCGTTCAAGAAACGAAGACAGCTATCATAAGTAGCGCCGCCCCAACATTCAAGAGCTTCATAACCGATTTCATCTAAAAGGCCAAGCACTGGTTCCATTTGTTCGTAACGCATGCGAGTTGCCAAAATAGATTGATGACCGTCACGAAGAACGGTTTCACAGATTCTTAATTTTTAGCCATGTTAATCCTCCAATTCGAAATAGTAAGGTGATGTAATTTTATACATACACTCAATGACTATCTCATACCTATTTATCAACAATTCCTATAGTTCCTACTTATGTAGGTAAAATGTGCTAGGAATTATTGGAACATAATCTATATTAGATCACTTCTAAAATTCTTTGTCAACAAGTATATTATGCTTATTTATCATCAAAAGCATGCATTTTGATATAAAAGTGTAAAAAATCACCAAAAACTCTCGTTATGCTAGATTTTATCGTGCATTTTTAATCATTACCAAAATGAGTATGTTAATGAGAATGTAAAAGCAAACTAATCCCCATATCGTTATAATTTTTATTTATGTACGAAAGTATATCAGTATTTATTGATGTAGTACAACGAATTATCTTGATTTAGTATCTTGTTATCACTTTTTGATGACTGATAAAGGTAATCTAACATTCATGAATATACATTTTCTATTTCAAATATACTTTTTATTTTACCTTTTAGGTGCTGTTTCAAGAACAATATTCTTGCCATCTCGTTTTACTTGATAGAGAATGCCCTTCGCCCTCTTTTAAAATACTCCATTTTAATGTCTAACAGCATCTTACCGATAAGTGTTTCCACCTTCTCAGTTAAAAATTCACGATAAAATGCATCTTGTGTTTGCTTAGGACTTTGATGAATCACAGGTTTCGCTGCATTGCGTTCCGCCTGCATCATAGTTTCTTCAAAGTTATCATTTCCACCCCATTGCTTCATCATTTCTGCGTCTGATAAGCCTTTTTGAATTTTAAACTTTGCCATTATATACTCCTATTCTACTAGTTAGACGACCAACATAATGCGTATTCTATCTAACTTTATATATTATCACTCTTATTTAAGTCTAATTTTTACACCTAATAATTCAATAATATGTTCCTTCACCATAACTTGGATCAATACCAGACATACAGTACGCTTTTCCCTTCGGACATTTTCGTTTACGGCATCCTAAGCACTCCATATCATGATTTTGTAGCACTTTATAGGTTCCAGTCAGAGGTCCCCACTCTATAGGGTTTGTAGGGCCAAATAAAGCTATTACAGGGCGTTGTAGAGCCACGGCCATATGTAGTGCACCCGTATCACAGGCTACTACCACCTCACATTCACCAAGAAGAGCCGCCATTTCACGTAAAGTAGTCTTACCTAATTTATTATAAACTGGCAAATTCTCTTTCTCTACATGTTGCATCAATTCTTCAAACTCTTGTGCTTCTTTTGGTCCACCCAAGCATATAAAATTGCTTCTATAGGACAGGGAATCAATTAGTTGTTGCCACTTTTCATAAGGCCAGGACTTAGTCTGCCATGATGAACCTAAAACTAAACCTATCAATGGTCTATCTTTTTTCTGTAAACGCCGTTTCCACTTCGAATTTAGCTCGTTGTTGCTCATCAGCTGTTACAATGAGATCCATTAGATTCATATTCTTAGTCTCAACAGGGATAGTTTCTGTGTTTAATGCACCTGGCAGTAATTTAGCTACATCAAGATATTGCTCTATAACATGTTTTGACCGATTCTTCGATTTGTAATTAGTAAATAACCAATTCAGTTCTTTAGTACCCCTAATCCTAACCGTATAGGTGCACCAGATGCCAATAGTACAAGCCCCGTAATAAGCCGACCTTGTACATCAACAGCTATATCGAAGTGATAAGGCTTTAAACGTTTTCGTAAATCCCACCACATATTCCACATGGTACGAAGCGTGTAATTTTTGAATGAGCCTCATATTCATCCCGTTCCCAAGGAATTATATGATCTACATAGGGATTATGTTCTAATAGTTCAGCCATGCTCGGTGTAACAATCCAATGTAATTTTGCATCCGGATACTGTTGCTTTATCCACCTTGCGGCGGCTGTGGCATGCAGTATATCACCAATATAACTGAGCCGTACAAACAATATATTCATAGACAACCGCCTTTCTCATATATTATCATCACCCGTTAAACCACCATCTCGCATACTCATATGCCGATTATAACGAAATATATATGAGTTCAACTTGAAGTATGTCGTATAAAACTAAATGATTTTATAAATAAAGCCTTTATAACCTGAGATTATAAAGGCTTTATTTTAATTCTTTTCTTAGAGCTAGAGTCTTTAGATGATTTATCGTTATCTTCTGTTACTTTGGTCGTATCATCACTGCCATTGGCAATAATTTCTTTCACCGCATTCATAGTTACTTCAGACAAGGTAGTCGGATTATTATATTTATAAATAGGTTTAAATCCTACGCCTAATTTACCAGAGTATACAGTTAATACATTATTATCTTCATCGATCGACACGAGCAATATAGATGGTCTTGCTAGTATCTACACCAAGCAAACGGAATCGTCCAGGTGGGTTGATAACACGCCAACCACCTTCGATACCATTAAACATGAAGATGTCGCCAGTTTTAGCATTATCGTAGAAGAAATTATCTTCATCATAGAATACAGCAATACGACCAATGTCCGTAGCTTGCATGTAAACGCGACGCGTATCATAGTTCGCATCAGTTCTGTAAATCCGGTATGCACGCTTCACGAACTTTTACCTTCATGTACACCACATTTGTCGCTTCGGAATATGCCGCATCAACAATGCGACTTCCCTTTGGTACATCTTCAAGTTCTGTATCTACTTCGTGTTCCGGATCATCTGCATTGAGTCGGGCCATAACAACCTTGTTGTCCGTATACAGGCCCATAATTGCATAGTTACGATCTGGCATCCAATCAAAATAGCTAATGGAGCGACCTTTCAAACTAACCGTTGTAGGCTTGCTTTCACCAGCCTTATAAATCCGAAGAGATTCATCTGTAACAACAGCCATAAATTGATGGTCATAAGATACGTATTTACGTCCCTCCTTTACGTCAGGGAAGTTTTTCGTGTCATCCTTAGACGCACCAGAGACATTAAATTCCGTAGTCGGTGCAAACATATATTGATCAAGGTACAGATACACCCCTCCTTGCAGTAGAATACCTACCGCAAAGGCGCTCAGTACACGCGTAAAAGGTTTCATTGTTCCTCCTATTTCACGATAAACGCCGTAGGAATCATCCGTTCCCCTAACAAATCGGCTGGTTTATTTACAACTTTGCCATTTAAATACAATGTAGAGCTAGAGCCACCATCGAGGTTAGCCGCGATGTATGCGCCCTTTTCATAAAGTACATCTTGCACATCACGCAAGGTAGCACCCAAGGAATAACCTGGTTGACGACCGTCGATTACAACGAACAACACAGTACCATCCTTACGTTGACCTATGGCCGTACGAGGACCTACGCCCCAACCGCCATCGCCATCGGTGATCATCTTCTTACCATCTACGATAAGAGGTGGCCCAAAGGTAATACCTTCCCATAGCTTTCATATCAGCTAATTCAGTTTTATCATAGTTGCCCGCAATGAGGTTACCAGATTTAGAGAAACCTACAAAATCAACGGATTCATCAGGCCCCACATCCTTACCGATGATATAATCCCTTCTGTGAAGGATAAAACCATATGGCAAGCGGCCTGTACCAGTACCATTAGGATCGTGAAAGCCACCACCATTGATAGCTGCTACGGCACCATTCATTTTAGCAATATTATTTGTAGTATCCCCTTTTCTTGAATGTTTGCAGCTGTCGCAACTTGGATACGGCGTGGATCTGGAATTTCAAGTACGTACCCTACATAACGAGAAGACTCAATTTTTTCCAATTTTAAGTCTTTATCTTCGCGAGCATTAAATTTAAACAAATCTTGACTCTTTACAACGCCTACTGTCCCCAAAATAGATTGCAATTCATCGTTGCTGAATAACCATGTAATGTATTGAGGATGACGAGATTGTAAGATAGCACCAATAACGGCACGTTTTACATTATTAAATGGTCCAAACAATACCACGAATGGTGATGTGACTGCGGTAAATAAGAACACCATAATGATGAACTTTACCCAATTCTTTTTTTAAACAATGTATATCTCCTTATAAATCACTGTAATGTTCAGTGCTAATTCGTTCTTCAAAATGCTTGATGTCTACGGCATTACCAACCCAAACACGTAAAATATTGTATGGATTATCCCTGTATGAGCCCAACCGGACTTCATAGCCATTGCCATCTTTATACCACTGTCTTTTGTGGCAGCATCTGTATCCTTATTTTTGTCCCCATAGGGATAACAGAACCAAGGGTTATCTGTAATTCCTAACTTATCAGCTAACGCTTGTTGTGCTTTTTGAATGTTTTCCATTTGTGCTGCTTTTGAAAGTTGCCCCATTTCCACGTGTTGGAATCCATGATTAGAAATAGTTATACCATTGTCTTTCATTTCTTTTAGCTGTTCCCCATGTAAGCCGCGTTCCTACATCGCCTGGATTAACAAATACAGTAGCAGCAAAAATATTCTTTCATCAATGGATACACGATAGAGTATGTATCTGCATAACCATCATCAAAGGTTAATTACTACAGGCTTTTCAGGTACCGCTGCACCATTAACTACATAATCGTATAATTGATCCATCGTCAACGGATGGTACCCATTATCCTTGAGGAACTTCATTTGCTGACGGAATAAATCCTCGCGGATAACCGCATCATTATCTTTATCATCGCCAATCTTGTGATACATGAGCACCGGAACTCCCGACGGATGTACCATCGTAACCTGTTGTGTAGGTGGCGTTTTAGTTTCATTTTCTGTCGTTTGCTGTGAAAAGCATTCCACATCCTGCTAACGCTGTAGCAATTACAATTGTGAAAAGCACTACCAATGAAAATCGTTTCATAGGTCCCCTTTATATAGACACAATTTAATAACTTATATTATATCATTTATAAAGAGAATAGTAAAAACTAGCGAATTGTTTACCCGTGATTGTAATCTACTCAATAATATTTTAATATTTTAATTATAATATATTTCACATAAATGATACTATTTCATCAAATAAAGGATTTACTATGAAAAAACGCCTAACTATTATTCAAATGGACGTCCATGTAAATGACGTAGAATATAACTATACTCGTGTTCAAGAATTACTCTCTCAATCACTTTCTGAAAACCCAGATATTATTGTATTACCAGAAACCTGGAATACTGGATTTTATCCATCTAAAGAGTTAATCAACATCGCTGACAGAAACGAGAACGAACTCAATCATTATTAAGTGCATTTGCAAAGAGCACAACGTAAACATCATAGGCGGTTCCGTAGCAGTTGCTAAAAATGATGTTGTGTTCAATACCTCCTATGCCTATAACCGAGAAGCACGCTCGTTGGAGAGTACTCTAAAATGCATGGATTTAGTCCCGCGAAAGAAGATCAATACTTCGCAGGCGGCACGCATACCACACATTTTGAGTTAGATGGCATTCCGTGTAGCACCGTTATTTGCTACGATATCCGCTTTCCAGAATTAGTGCGCATGGCCGCATTACCGAATACAGAATTGCTATTTGTGCCAGCTCAATGGCCTACTATGCGCCTACGACACTGGCAAGTACTTAATGAAGTACGCTCCATAGAGAATCAATTATTCGTGTGTGCTGTAAACGGCTGTGGCACGGTTGGTCGCGTCCAAAGTACTGGACACTCCGCCGTATATGATCCATGGGGTACAAATCTATTAGAAATGAATACTGAGGAAGCGTATTGCTACTGTAGATATTGATTTCGATGTTGTCGAAGACATTCGCAACAAAATCAATATATTCAGGACCGTAAACCAGAACTGTATAATCTATAACATAAAGACACATTGCTATAATTTGCAATGTGTCTTTTACATTAGAATTCAATAAGATTCCACATATCCTCTGGTACTTGTTCTAGAGGTTTGTTTTTTGCTATCGCTTCTTTTAAAATATCAATCGTATCTGAACCTCTTGCTTGTCCTTTGTATTAGGATCATGAAGGGATAACACGATTTAAGGAATCTTCGCCAAATTGTTTTAAATATTCCTTTTCTACTTGGTTTAATTCACGACGTACGTATTTCATTATTATGACCTCTACTTATAAATAAATTCCGATGTCCTACTTCTACCGCTATAATCACACAATTCGTATCACTAATATCAGCAAATAACTCTATAGTTACCATTCTATACCGCCACAATCCTTGTTTATTACCAGTCAATGATTTACCAGAATATCGGGATTTTCTACATTATCCAAATGTTTTATCAACCAATTAAAAAAATATAACGTTGTGTTGACTTATCCAACTTTGAAAATTGTCGGTCAAACCGTTTACTAAACTCTAGCTTATAACCATACTTTGCACGTATTTCCGCTACAGAATATGTAACATGATCCTGTTTATATTCTTTCAGAGCTTCTTGGCCGACTCTCCTAAGCATCAAAGTCATTTTCGATTTTTTCTAGTAAAGCTTTTTAAATAGTGTTGACAAGGTTTCATCCATAAATTCCGCATAAGTTTTAAACAGTGTTTCTTCTTGTTCATTAAGTCTCACAGAAATATTTGACATACAAAGCACCTCCTTGTGTATTACATTGTAATACATAGGGAGGTGCCTGTCTATAACTATAATTATATTATTTTGTCATGCTTGCTTTTAATGCAGCAATTTCTGCACGAAGTTCTTGTAGCATCCATATTTTATTTATTTTTCTAAAAGCTACTATATTTATTTATCATCTCTATTTAGTATAAAAAAGCTGTAATTATACTATATAAAACGAGCTATTATCTGTCATTTTTTTAGGCATACAAAAAAGACATGTTACTCTTCTCTCGTCTCTCTCGTAACATGTCTTAATTTGTATATAGTATCTCTCGAACTATATCATATTGTATCTGGCTAAACTCTCTAATCCCTTTTGACACGCCAGTATGTCTACAATTATTTTATATTTTAAAATATTTTATGTCAATAATTTATTTTTAGTTTAATAATTGCTATTTATAAAGAGATTAAATCAGCTAATTACAATATAAAAACCTACAATTAACCTTGCTGACAGAAATAAATAATATAATTTCTCTCCAGGGCTCACTGCTTGCCCCCAGTGCATACGGATGATTCCAATTACCACCAAATATCTCTCCCATAAAACTCTGCTCATACAGATAGAAAAAGGACCTACAGCGAACTGTAGGTCCTTATATTTGGTGCGGTTGGCGGGACTTGAACCCGCACGAGCGTTAGCTCACCACCCCCTCAAGATGGCGTGTCTGCCATTCCACCACAACCGCATGGAATACAAAAATGGTGCCTCAGGACAGAATCGAACTGTCGACACACGGATTTTCAGTCCGTTGCTCTACCAACTGAGCTACCGAGGCATGATTTTTGTAAAAAAAAAAATGGCGACCCCGATCAGATTTGAACTGACGATCTTCGCCGTGACAGGGCGACATGTTAACCGCTACACCACGGGGCCGCGTATCAACTCTCGTTGACTACTCGTATATATTAACATGAGCCACTCAATATAATGCAAGTACTTTTTTCTAATTTTTAAATGAATTTTTCAAAATATATAGAAATATGAATTATACATCAAAAATCGTATATATTAATCATTTATATTCAGTATACTTTAATATACTCAGATTATATCCCAAATTTATAGAAATAAAATTGGCACCTAGATTTCTATAAGGAAACCTTAGGTGCCAATTCAAATATAGTTATATGAAATTGTTGATTATAGTATTTCTACCAGCATGATACTGATTATAAATGATCCCAAGGACCGTCACGCAAGTCTTGTTCCCAATAATACTCAACCTTCATATCACTGCGTTTAACCTTATCGAACATCTTAGAACGTGGCGAAGTCATCACATTTTCGCTATGCTTACCACCAAAGTACGCATATTTAGACTTACCTAAGGTATACATAACAGATACATACGGTTCTACAGAACTAATATTACTTTTACCAATTCCTAAATCTACAGAAATATGAGGCGTCACATTCATTTTAGCGCCTACCTTTAATCCATGTATAGATTGCCACTTATGTTGGTCAATATAGTACATCACTTCTGGATGCTCTCCTGGAGCTTTTGTTTTCCAATGATATCATTCCACATAACTAGATAACCAACGAGCATTCTTATAATCTCGTGTATACCGTATATCAAAGCCATCCAATACATGTTCATAAGAATATCGAGGTGTTTTTTCGAATACCATTAGGCGGTGAACTTAAGCTATCATGAAAATCTATTGCCCGTGGTACTTGACGCAAAGGTGTGTTAATGTGATAAGGACCCACCGTTTTTTCTGATAGTCCATGGTATACATTGACACTAATCGTATTTAGACCAGCTACATATTCTAATCCTGCACTAATACGAGAAAATTTATTCTTAAAAGCATAGTCATAGAATACATTGGTACCGACGTAGGCATGCTCATGTGTACTAAGACGACGATAGCCAACACCAGCAGTACCGACAACACCAAGAGTATCATGTTCTACTACTTCACCTTTATCAATATAAGTTCCTTGACCGTCAATTCTTCCAAAATCTGAATCCGAACCATTCCAATATGTAGTAGTGGAAACTTTTTCGCCACCATTACCATCTAAGCGCCCTGTACAAAAAAACCATAGATTTATCATATTTCTTTATAGGTTGCAATGTTTCTATAAAATACTTTTGCGTTCATTTTCTGCTTAGAGTTATGATTATGATAATGGAATCGTGTATCATAGCTTAGATTATTATCAGTCATTTGTTTATTAGGCATTGCATAATCATGATAAGAATCTTTCTGAGACCCTTTGTAAACCAATACCGATGTCCGTACGATCCATCCAGCTACTTTGTTCAGTATCCCCAGCTTTTACATCAGTGCTTACATTTGCAGGCATCGTTCCCACACTTAGACTGCACATAAAAGCACTGCAAACCAGAGCTTTTAGTATTAATTTGTCTTTCATTTCTAACTCCCCTCTTACACATTCATGTTAACGATGAATACAAGATGAATACATTTTATTATACCTATAATCTAAAGCTTTGACAACTATAGAGAAGGAGAAATTTATATGTTAAAATATATGTATTATATACATCGGAGCAACATTATGAAATCAAAAATATTAACAATAGCAATCATTATTGCCATCATAGCTGCACTGAGCGCTATGTGGTATTTTCTTATGGTATATCCCTCATACACCGGTCTATACATTCCAAACTATCCGTGAAGCCGTTGAAAACAAAGATGCGGATACTGTATTAGGAACATATCGATACAACATCATTGGTTAAAAATATCGTTACCCGTGAAGGCAATACCTATGTGGATACATCCTCACCATTAGGCAAGGCCGCTGTGGCAGCAACCAAAAAACATTTGGACAGCCCTTCTTGATGATGTAATTCTAAATATGTAGAGGATCCAGATAGTTTCAAATCGCAAAATAGTAGTGATTCAGATGTTGAAAGCGAAGATACATCCAATACGTTTTCTATGGTAGACCGCATCCAACGAGGTGAATTATTTAAACAACGCCATTTGGAAATCAAGAACATTACCTCTGAAGATGATGGCGATAATGCCACAGCAACCAACGATTCACAATACAAAACAAACCAAACAGCTCCCATCCGAGTACTTATGAAGCACTATCGGTGACGGAACTTGGGCTATCTATGATATCCCAGATATCGAAGCACTCTATAAAATCACAAGAAAATAAAGACCTCTTTTGTTAGGTTAATACGAAAAAGAG
>VOFG01002469.1_pt1 | contig 10903 bp, 12 predicted proteins | sample 5384171 | NCBI WGS metagenome assembly VOFG01 (sample SAMN12384726, study PRJNA508395) | human gut metagenome | isolation source: healthy gut F | host: Homo sapiens | reverse complement strand
CGTGATATACTTGATGTTTTGCTGCATCTGCGGAATTTTGACGTATTCGAGCGCGTTGACGCGCCGTCTCGTGCGCTCGATCTCGGCGGCGAGCAGCTGCGTGGCCTTCTCGACCTCGGCAAGGCGGAGCAGGTCGGGCAGAATGTCGCCGAGCTCGCGCACCGCGTCGTCGAGCTCGCCGCTCGTCTGGGCGAAGCCGTACGGATAAATATTCCCGCCGTCCTCGCTCGCGAGCTTGAACTCATAGCGCGGCACCTCGACGCTCATCACGTTCTCCGTGCCCGTTTCGAGCGAAACGCTCTGCTTGGGGCACAATAGCGCCTGCTCAAGCATTTCCGGCGACATCAGCGCGCTCGCCACGGTGAACGAGCCGTAGGCGCGCGCAAGCGACTGCTCCACCTTCTGCCGCAGCGCTAAGTCCTCGCGCACGACCTCCATGAACTGCTTCATCAACTCGTCGCGCTTGTCCTTGAGAAGTTTGTGCCCACGCTGGGCGGTGCGCAGCCGCCCCTTGAGGCGCGTGAGCTCCATGCGGGTGGGATTAACAGTGGTCGTAGGCACGTTTCTCCCCCCTTACTCGTCTTTTTTGAGGTATTTGTCGATATATTCCGGCTTGATGCGCTTGAGCTCGCTGCGCGGCAGAATGGATAAAAGCTCCCATCCGAGGTCGAGCGTCTGCTCGATGGAGCGGTTCTCGTCGCTCCCCTGCGCGACGTAGCGCTTTTCAAACTCGTCGGCAAACTTGGCGTAGAGAAGGTCGGTCGGGCTGAGCGCCGCCTCGCCGAGGATCGACATGAGCTCCTTGTTTTCCTTACCGGTGGCGTAGGCGGCGAAGAGCTGGTTCATCGTGCCGGAATGGTCCTCGCGCGTCTTGCCCGCGCCGATGCCCTTGTCCTTGAGTCGGGAAAGGCTCGGCAGCACGTCGACCGGCGGGTTGATACCGCGGCGGTACAGCTCGCGCGAAAGGATGATCTGCCCCTCGGTGATATAGCCCGTCAGGTCGGGGATGGGGTGGGTCTTGTCGTCTTCGGGCATCGTCAGGATGGGGATCATCGTGATGGAGCCGTCCTTGCCGACCTGACGGCCCGCGCGCTCGTACATCGTCGCAAGGTCGGTGTAGAGGTAGCCGGGATAGCCGCGGCGGCCGGGGACCTCCTTTTTCGCCGCGCTGATCTCGCGCAGGGCTTCTGCGTAGTTCGTGATATCCGTCAGAATGACGAGCACGTGCATACCGCAGTCGAAGGCGAGATATTCCGCGGCGGTCAGCGCCATGCGCGGCGTCGCGATACGCTCGACCGCGGGGTCGTTGGCAAGGTTCGTGAACAGCACCGTGCGGTCGATGGCGCCGGTGCGCTTGAATTCGTTGACGAAGAACTCAGATTCTTCAAATGTGATGCCGATGGCGGCAAAGACAACGGCAAAGTTGCTCTCGCCGTCCAGCACCTTCGCCTGTCGCGCGATCTGCGCGGCCAGCTGCGCGTGCGGCAGGCCCGAGCCGGAGAAGATCGGCAGCTTTTGTCCGCGGACAAGGGTATTGAGGCCGTCGATGCTTGAAATGCCGGTCTGGATGAACTCGTTGGGGTAGTTGCGCGCCGCGGGGTTCATCGCAAGGCCGTTGATGTCGCGGTGCTCGTCGGCGATGATCGCGGGGCCGCCGTCGATGGGCTGACCCATGCCGTTGAAGACGCGGCCCAGCATGTCGCGCGACACGGCGAGCTGGAGCGGATGGCCCAAAAAGCGGATGCGCGAATCGGCGAGGTTGATGCCCGCCGACGCTTCAAACAGCTGCACGACCGCGCGGTCGCCGTTGACCTCGAGCACCTTGCAGCGGCGCGTGCTGCCGTCGGAGAGGACGATCTCTGCCAGCTCGTCATACGTGACGCCCTGCACATGGTCCACGACCATCAGGGGGCCGGAAATTTCGCGGATGGTCTTATATTCACGGATCATTCTTCTTTCTCTCCTTTCTCAGCGATCGCGGCGATCTGCTCCTCCATCTCGACGAGCAGGTTCGCGTAGGCGTCCTTGTACTGGTCGGCAGGCACGCCCTTGGCGCGTCCGATCTTTTCGCGCGCGGGGATGGCGAAGAGCTCGCTTAAATTCCCGCCGCGCTCGGCGGCGCTCAGGCATTGCGTGTCGTACTGGCGGATCATCGCCAGCATGCGCGCCTGACGGTCGTATTCGGAATAGGCGTCGTTGTCGGCAAACGAGTTCTGCTGCAAAAAGTCCTCGCGGATCATACGCGCGACCTCAAGCGCGATCTGATCCTTGGCGCTGAGAGAATCCTTGCCGACGAGCTGCACGATCTCGTTGAGGTTCGACTCCTCCTGCAGCATCGCCATCGCCCACTCGCGGTTTTCAAGGAACTCATGTCCCAGATGCTCGCCGTACCACGGGCGCAGGGAATCGAGATAGAGCGAATAGGAATTCAGCCAGTTGATGGCCGGGAAGTGGCGTCGGTAGGCAAGTGACGAATCCAGTGCCCAGAAGACCTTGACGATGCGCATCGTCGCCTGCGAGACAGGCTCGGAAAGGTCGCCGCCCGGAGGCGAGACCGCGCCGACGGCGGTGAGGCTTCCCTGCCGCTCGTCGCTGCCGAGGCATTCGACCACGCCCGCGCGCTCATAGAACTGCGCGAGGCGCGAGGACAGGTACGCAGGATAGCCCTCTTCACCGGGCATCTCCTCGAGACGGCCCGACATTTCGCGCAGAGCCTCCGCCCAGCGGGAGGTCGAGTCCGCGATGACCGCGACGGCGTAGCCCATGTCGCGGAAGTATTCGGCGATGGTGATGCCGGTGTAGATGCTCGCTTCGCGCGCCGCGACCGGCATATCCGAGGTGTTGGCGATCAGCACCGTGCGCTTCATCAGACTCTCGCCCGTGCGCGGGTCGATGAGCTCGGGGAATTCGCGCAGAACGTCGGTCATCTCGTTGCCGCGCTCGCCGCAGCCGATGTAAACGACGAGATCCACGTCCGCCCACTTGGCAAGTGCGTGCTGCATGACGGTCTTGCCGCTGCCGAACGGCCCCGGGATCGCCGCCGTGCCGCCCTTGGCTACGGGAAAGAACGTATCCACAATGCGCTGGCCGGACTGGAGCGGCGTGACGGGCGGGTACTTCTTCGTGTAGGGACGGCCCACACGAACAGGCCACTTCTGGATCATCGTGAGTTCCTTCGTCTCGCCCTTGTCGGTCTCAATAACAGCGACGACGTCCTCCACAGTGAAGCTGCCGGACTTGATCTCCTTCACAGTGCCGCCCATCTTGGGCGGCATCATGATTTTGTGCAGGATCGACGGCGTCTCCTGCACCGTGCCGAGCACGTCGCCGCCGATCAGGTGGTCTCCCACCTTGGCGACAGCGGTGAAGTCCCACTTCTTCTCGCGGTCGAGCGCGGTGGATGCCGTACACCCCCCCTTAGTTTTCAAACAGCACGGACGCCGTCTCGGCGGCCATGCTCTGACGCAGGGCGCGCAGCTGGGCGGGGAAGGTGCAGTTATACTCGATGTCGCCCGCCTTGAGCACCACGCCGCCGCCCGTCTCGCGCGTCTCGGCGCTCAGGCGGAAGGCCGCGCCGGGCTTTAAGGCGTTGGCTCGCTCGGTGACCTGCGCGCCGACGGCCTCGCGGTCGGCGGGGGAGAAGATCAGCTCCTCGCTGCCCGTGCCCGTCTCGGCGGCGATGTGCGCGAGCACCTGCACATACTGCTCCTGCGGGAGCGTGCGCAGCTGAGACGCGGCCTGCTCAAAGGCGAGGTCAATGCACCTCTGCCGCTCGGCGAGCAGGCACTGCCGCCGCTCGAGCTGGTCGGCGGAGTCCGCCTGACGTAGGCTCTCGGCCGCCGTCTGCTCGCGCCTGGCCGCGGCCTGCTTCGCGAGCTCCTCCGCCTGCGCGCGGTACTGCGCGGCAAGCGCCGCGGCCTGCTGCTCACCCTCGGCGCGGATGGCGTCGCGTTCGGCGCGGGCGTCGCGCTCCATGCGGTCCCGGATTCTGTCGATTCCGTTCATGTTCTGCCCTCCGCCTTATTTCAGGACGTTGATGGAGATCATGATCGTCGCGACGAGGGACAGGATGGCATAGAACTCAACGATGCCGCAGAAAATGATACCCTTGGTGGACGCCTCCGGCCGCTTGGCAACGATGTTGATCGACGCGGCGGCGACGCGGCCCTGGAACTTCGCGGAGAGCCAGCCGCCGATGGCGGTGGGGATGCAGGCGGCGAAGAACGCCAGACCCTGCGCGAGGGTGAGATCCACGGTCTGGCCGCTCAGAACGCCGACCTGACCGAGCACGATGAACAGCGCCACAAAGCCGTACAGGCCCTGCGTACCGGGCAGCACCTGCAGAATCAGGCACTTGGTGGACTTGTCGGGATCCTCACTGACAAGACCCGCAGCGGCCTCACCGACCATACCGGTACCCTTAGCAGAACCCACGCAGCACAGACCCGCGGTCAGAGCCGCGCCCAGGATCGCGAAACCGACCGCGCCAATCGCCTCAAGAAAAGCACTCATTTTTCTGTATCCTCCTTCATGATTTCAACATATTTCGATTGTACGCACAGGGGGCGGTAGGCTTTTCCGCCCTCCTTATAAAAACGTCCGAAGAATTCAAGAAACTGCAGACGCATATCGTGGACATAGCAGCCCAGCAGGTTCAGCGCGAGGTTCAGCGTGTTGCCGACGAGGGAGATCACGATGAAAAAGACGATGCTGCCCGTCGTCGCGCCGAGCTTGTTGAACACCTGCGCCAGCACCGCGCCCGAGAGCATCAGCGCCATCAGGCGGATATAGGACATGATGTCGCTGAAAAAGCCCGTGACGCCGTTATACACTGCGGCGACGAAGCCCGTCACCTTGCCGAATCCCTTCTTGCCGCGCCCGGAGCCGTAGACCAGCATCACAATGCCGATCACGAGCACGATCGGGACGCCCGCGACAGAGCCGACCTTGAAGATCGCCATCGCGAGACCCGCGAGGATGATCCACCACGTGATCTCGTACCAGAGGGCGTCGGCGAAGTGGCCGTCGCGCGCCTTTTTGACGACGCTGACGGTCATGCCGGTGAAAATCTGATGGCGCCGAGAACGAGCGAGCCGACCATGATGGCCATCGTGTCGTTGAGCGGCGAGAACAGCGCGGGAGGTCAAAGGTGCTTGCGGGGTTGATGAGCCTGCACAGCTGCGGGATAAAGTCCCCGAAGAAGCCGCCGGTCAGCGCGCCGAAGAGAAACGTCGCGATGCCGCACCAGAAGATCATCTCCATGAAGCTCGGGTTGGCGGGGCGCTTCTTGCGCAGAAACAGCAGCGAGCCGAAGATCATCAGCAGGCCATAGGCCATGTCGGCCATCATCAGGCCGAAGAACAGGATGAAAACGGCGCCATGAACGGGTTGGGATCCACGCCGTCGTAGGCAGGGAGGGAATACTGCTCCGTGATGCAGTTCATGGAGCGGGTGAAGCGATTGCTCTCGAGCTTGACGGGGACGTCCGATACTCCTCCGGCTGCGGCTCGGCCAGCTCATATGCGCAGTCAAACCGTCCCAGCAGGGTCGTGAGCTTTTTCTCCGCCTTGAGCGGATACCAGCCCACCAGACAGAAAATATTCCCGTCCGTGAGAAGCTTTTCGGCGGCCTCCTGCCGCGAGAGCTCCAGCGCCATCCGGTCGCAGGCAAGGCGCAGATCGCCGCGCCTTGCGCCGAGCGCTTCGAGCGCTTCGCTCTCCGCGGCGCGCCTGACGCGTGTCATTGATCTCACCCTCGATGCGCCGGAGGTTTTCCTGCACGGTGCCGCTGTAGCCCTTGAGCTGCCCGGTCGAGAAGCCGAACGAGCGCAGCGTCTCGAGCGCGGCGGCCTGCGCGGTGCGGTGCGTCATGAGCAGAAGGCACTTCTGCTCGCGCCCGGCGGAGAGCCAGAACACCTGCGACTCGGGCGCCTGCTCGGCGAGCGTCCCCTCCACCTGCGATTCATCCGCCGTGGGCGGGAGCGTTCCGGTGATGAAGGCCACCGGGCCGGTGTACTGAGCTCGAGCGGGATGTCCAGCGCCTGCCACGGGCGCAGCGCCGCTTCGTCGGAGGTCAGGCGCGTCATGCGTGACTCCAGCTGGCTGATGCGGCGCAGACGGCCGGTGATCTCGTCTGCGAGGGCGAGCATGGCGGGCAGGTCCTTCTCGTCGAGGAAGGCCTTTTCGGAGATCTGCGGCCTTGCGGCGAGCAGGGGCGTTTCTCCGGTGCGGCGCGGCTGAGCGCGTCGAGCGCCGCCGTGAGCCGCCGCAGGTCGCTCTGCCGCTCGGCGAGACGAGCTCTGCCGGTGCAGCAGCTCCGGCTGCTCCTCCGGCTCGCGGATCTCGACGCAGCCCAGGCGCAGCAGCGCCTCCATCAGCGTCTCGCGGTCGCTCTGCAGGGCGACGAGCTCGAGACGCTTCATTTTTGCGATGGCCATGCTATCTTTCCACCACCCTTCTGACAATTTCCGCGGCCGCTTCGCTCAAGCGGGCGCTGGAGCGGAGCGCATCGCACGCAGCCTGCGCGTCCTTGAGCGTCTGCTCACGCCGGCGCGCGGCCTCCTGCTTCGTCTGCTCCTGCCGCTCGCGGTCGAGCCGCCGCTGCTCCTGCTTCGTCTGCTCGAGCAGGGCCTGTCCGTCCTGACGGGTCTTTTTTCGAGTAGGTGCTGTACCTCGGTGCGGACGGCAGCCTTTTCGCCTGCGAGCTGCTCCTCTGCCGCGCGCAGCTCGTTGACTGTCTCCATATACATTGCGTGTCACCGCCTTTCGTTCTGACAATGCATCCATCCGGGTTAGCATACCCCCGGTGGTGCGCTGTGTATAAGCAGATACATGTATCATAACAGGCGACTTTTTGTTTTTCAAGCATAACTTTTCAAAAGGCGGTTTTTTAACAAGTTGTTCAAATTTTGATGCAATTTTTATTTCATACGGCAAATTATCATATTGGATTTAGACAAAATGCTATAAATTTACAAATACTTAACATGATCAACGGTTGGGGAAAATTTTACAGACGACCGGCGGCATGTTTCCGCTTCCCGGGGCATACAGTGGGGAGAAGAAGGGAGGCGGGCGCATGAAAAACGATGGGCGGCGTTCCTCACGGCGGCGGTTCTGGCAGCGGTGCTTTTCCCCGCGCGCGAGCTGGGCGGTGGAGCTGCCGGTCGAGGCGCAGGCGGCGCTGCTGATGGAGAAGACGACGGGACAGGTGCTCTACGCCAAAAATGAGCACGAGCAGCTCGAGCCGGCGAGCGTGACGAAGGTGATGACGCTCCTGCTGGCGATGGAGGCGCTCGACGAGGGGCGCATCCGCTATGACGACACCGTGACCGTGAGCGCCTACGCCGCGTCGATGGGCGGCAGCCAGGTGTTTTTGTCGGAGGGCGAGCAGATCACGGTGGAGGAAGGCGATCTGCGTCGCGAGCGGAAACGACGCGTCCGTCGCGATGGCCGAGCACATCGCGGGCGTGACGGAGCTGTTCGTCGAGCAGATGAACGCCCGCGCCAAGCAGCTGGGGATGAACGACACGCACTTTGTCAACTGCACGGGTCTGCCCGCGGAGGGGGCATGTGACGAGCGCGTGGGACATCGCGCTCATGAGCCGGGAGCTGATCCTGCACCACCCGGACATCCGGCGCTTCACGACGATCTGATGGATACGCTGCGCGGCGGGTCGTTCCAGCTCTCGAACACGAACAAGCTCATCCGCTTCTATGACGGCGCGACCGGCCTCAAGACCGGCTCGACCGGCTCGGCGGGCTATGCCTGAGCGCGACGGCGGAGAGGGAACGGCATGGAGCTCATCGCCGTCATCATGAATGGGCAGACCGCCGATAAGCGCAATACCGACGCCAAGACACTCCTGAACTACGGCTTTTCGACCTATGCGCTCGCGGATATCGCGCCGCAGGAGCCGCTTGCACCGGTGCCGGTGCGGCTCGGGGCGGAGGACGCGGTGCAGCCGGTGCTCCCGTCGGGGAGCACGTTGCTCGTGGAGAAGACGAAGGCGGGCCAGCTCACGCAGAGCGTGGAGCTCCCGGCGGAGGTGGAGGCGCCCGTCGCCGCCGGGCAGGCGCTCGGCACGCTCACCGTCCGCGCGGGGGACGAGGTGCTGCTTGAGCTGCCGCTGCAGGCGGAGCAGGCCGTGGAAAAGCTCAGCTGGGGCGGGATGCTCACGCGGCTGCTGCGGTGCGCGTTTTTGGCCGGGGGAGGAATTGGGGTTGTTTTTCCGCGCGGGGCGGTAAAATGATCCCATAGGAAAAGCAACGGATAACAGGAGGTATACATATGATTCAGATTGATCTGTCGAAGCTGCAGCAGTTTGTCTCCGTGCCATATGAGATGGAGCTGGCCCCGCGGCTGCACATCGTCCATGGCCATCTGCAGAAGGGCAACGGCGTCGGCGGTGAGTTCACGGGCTGGGTGCACCTGCCGGAGAGCTATGACCGCGCGGAGTTCGCGCGCATTGAGCAGGCGGCGCAGAAGATCCGGAGCGACTCGCAGGCGCTCGTCGTCATCGGCATCGGAGGGTCGTATCTCGGCGCGCGCGGCGTGATCGAGTGCCTGTGCTCGCCGAACTACAACCTGAAAAAGAAGGATACCCCCAACATCTATTTCATCGGCAACGGTCTCTCCTCCGACCAGCTGAGCGAGACGATGGAGCTGCTCGACGGCGTGGACTTCTCCGTGAACGTGATCTCTAAGTCCGGGACGACGACCGAGCCGGCCGTGGCGTTCCGGTTCTTCCGCCGCCTGCTTGAGGAGCGGTACGGCAAGGAGGGCGCCGCCGCGCGCATCTACGCCACGACCGACCGGCACAAGGGCGCGCTCAAGTCCCTCGCGGACGCAAACGGCTATGAGACGTTCGTCGTGCCAGACGACATCGGCGGGCGCTACAGCGTGCTGACGGCGGTGGGGCTGCTGCCGATCGCCGTCGCGGGAATCGACATCGGTGAGCTGATGGCGGGCGCGCAGTCGATGATGGAGGTCTGCCGCGCGGACGACATCGCGGTGAACCCCGCATGGCAGTATGCCGCGGCGCGCTATGAGCTCTATCAGGACGGGAAGAAGATCGAGCTGCTCGCCTCGTTCGAGCCGTCGTTCCGCTTCATGGCCGAGTGGTGGAAGCAGCTCTACGGCGAGTCCGAGGGCAAGGAGGGCAAGGGCCTCTTCCCGGCGAGCGTCGAGTTCACGGCGGACCTGCACTCCATGGGGCAGTATATCCAGCAGGGCGAGCGGCACCTGTTTGAGACGGTCGTGCGCTTCGGCCCGTCCGCGCACGAAAACCCCGTCCCCTATGACGACGGAAATGGCGACGGCCTGAACTACCTCGCAGGCAAGACGATGGACTTCCTCCGCGAGCAGGCGATGGACGGGACGCTCATCGCGCACGTCGAGGGCGGCGTGCCGAACATCACGGTGCAGGTCGGGCGCAGAAACGCCTTCACGCTCGGCGAGCTGATTTACTTCTTCGAGTACGCCTGCGGCCTGTCGGGGTATCTGCTGGACGTGAACCCGTTCGACCAGCCCGGCGTCGAAGCCTATAAGAAGAACATGTTCCATCTGCTGGGCAAGCCCGGCTATGAGGAACTGGGGCGGAGCCTGCTCGAGAAGCTCGGCCGGTGAGTTGGCCCTTTTATACAAAAAAAGAGATTGTTTTTTTTCTCCATTGCCATTTCTTGCGATATATGGTATCTTAAAAGGGGAACTAAACAGTACCCCATTTTTTCAAAGGAGTGATATCTTATGGTTAGATTGATTATGGGACCCAACGGCGCCGGAAAGACCAAGCAGCTGATCGAGCTGGTTCACGCTGCGGTGGAGTCTGAGAGCGGCAGCGTCGTATGCATCGAGCCCAGCGCCGACATGACCTATGACATCAGCTACAACGCCCGCCTCATCAACGCGAGCGAGTATGGAATTGATTCTTATGCATGCCTGCGCGGCTTTGTCAGCGGCCTGTATGCGGGCAATTACGATATCTCGCATGTTTTTGTGGACAACCTCGGCAAGATCGCCGGCAGCGAGCTCAAGGACGTGGAGGAGTTCCTCGCCTGGCTTGACCGCTTCAGCGAGAAGAATTCCGTGAAGTTCACCGTCACCATCAGCGCCTCGGAGGATATGGCCACCGAGGGCCTGCGCCACTATCTGTAAGACAGAAGCGCGGTTTTTGTGTACATGTGCGGCCCCGGTACTGCACCTGCAGTACCGGGGCCTGTTTTTGATCCGCCGGAGGAAAACGTCGTTATTCGGAGAGACAGAAAATCATGAAAAAAAGGCTTTCAGGGCGGCGCTTCCGTATACGCTGCCGATTTGTGTGGGGTTTTTGCTGATCGGCGCGTCCTACGGACTGCTCATGCGCAGCAAGGGCTTTCCGTGTGGTACCCGATGGCGATGAGCGCGCTCATCTACGCGGGGTCGATGGAGTTTGTGACGGTGAACCTGCTGCTGTCGGCGTTCCGGCCGCTGTACGCGTTTTTGCTGACGCTGATGGTCAACGCGCGCATCTGTTCTACGGCATCTCCATGCTGCAGAAGTATGAGGGGCTCGGCTGGAAGCGGCTGTACCTGATCTTTGGCATGTGCGACGAGACCTTCTCCATCAACTGCACCGTCACCCCGCCGGAGGGCGTGGACCGCGGCTGGTTCATGTTCTTCGTCACCCTGCTCAACCAGACCTACTGGGTCGCGGGCGCAACGCTCGGCGCGCTGCTCGGCTTGGTGCTGCATTTCAACACCGAGGGCATCGAGTTTATCATGACGGCGCTGTTCGTCGTGATGTTCCTCGACCAGTGGGAAAAGGCGAAGGATCACAGGCCCGCGCTCATCGGCGTCGGCTGCTCGGCGGCGTGTCTGCTGGCCTTCGGCGGGCAGAGCTTCATTATCCCGGCGATGGCATTGAT
>VOFG01002260.1_pt1 | contig 10925 bp, 20 predicted proteins | sample 5384171 | NCBI WGS metagenome assembly VOFG01 (sample SAMN12384726, study PRJNA508395) | human gut metagenome | isolation source: healthy gut F | host: Homo sapiens | reverse complement strand
GATTTAGATAAAGGCGGCGGTCAGGCTGCGGAGGAAACATTATGATCAGAGAACTGCGAAAAGCAGATGTAGATAAAGTTGCGGATATATGGTTGGACACAAATATAAGGGCGCATGATTTTATTCCAGCTCAATATTGGGAAAGCAATTTTGAATCAGTAAAAGAACTGCTGCCGCATGCAACTGTCTATGTCTATGAGGATGATCAGGGAATACAGGGCTTCATAGTGCTGAACGACGAATATATTGAGGGCATTTTTGTTTCTGATGGAATGCAGTCACAGGGCATAGGCAGACTTCTGCTGAATTATGCAAAGACCAAAAGGAACGAACTGCGTTTGAACGTGTACCGCAAAAACACACGGGCAATAGCTTTTTATCAAAGAGAGGGATTTAAAATCCTGTGCAGCGGCATAGATGAAGCTACTGGGGAAAAAAGATCATGTAATGGAATGGCGGCGGAAATAGAAATTCCTGTTTGCTTTTTGTGTGAAATGCATTTTTGATTTGAGATAAAGACGGAGGTCAATCCGTGGGGGAAACATTATGAACATAAGATATGCGGAAATGAAAGATATTGCGGCAATCGCGGCAGTTGAGGCGGAGTGCTTTCCGCCCGCGGAGGCTGCGACGGAAAAGGACTTCGTTGAGCGGGTCCGGTATTACGGAAAACATTTCTGGCTGATGCACGACGGCGAAAAAGCTGATAGCGTTTGTGGACGGATTCGTAACGGACGAGCCTGACCTGACCGACGAAATGTACGAAAACGCGGCGATGCACAACGAAAACGGCGCATGGCAGATGATCTTCGGCGTCAATACACTGCCCAAATATCGCAGGCACGGATACGCCGGAACGCTGCTTCGCTGCGCCATTGACGACGCAAAGCAGCAGGGGCGCAAAGGACTTGTGCTGACCTGCAAGGAACGGCTTATTCCGTATTACGCGAAATTTGGATTCAAGGACGAAGGTGTGTCCGACAAGTCCACGCACGGCAATGTCGTGTGGCATCAGATGCGCAGGTGGTGAGCCGCGTCCACCACAGAAATCACTTACATAACCTCGTCCCCAGAGTTACAATACGACCGCTTGAAAGAGAAACGCTTCCTGTCCGGCACCGGTGAAAGCTCACCGGGAACCGGACGGGAAGCGTTTTTGACTACATAGATTACTACAGACAGCTCAGGAGCACACGGAAACAGCGGAACTAAGAGCACCAAAGAGTAACTGAAACCAAATAAAAGGGCTAAAAACCACTATAAACAAGTAGAAAAAATTTTTTCAAAAAGTTTGGGACTATGAGACAGCAGGTTCGACCTGTGCTGCTCTGATGCGCGCTCCGTGTTACTCCGTAGCCGTCCTCGTCAGAATATCTGTCCAGGAAGGCGCAGCTTTTCTTTTCGGCGTGAACTGCTTATCAAACTCCTCGGCTTCTGCTTCGTCTACGAAGTAGCCCTGCGGGGTGGCATACTCGCCGGTAATGCTGTCGAGATAGCTGGGAATCAGCTCGCGGCAGAGGAAGAAAGAGGCGTCCTCACCCTCGGGCAGACCGTGGTAGCGGATGCCGAAGCGGCTGGCATAGTCGAAACCGCTTTTGCCGTAGAAGTCTATGTTGCCCTCGAAACACAGCGCACCCACGCCGAGCTCCGCCGCCTTTTCAAGTGAATAGTCCAGCAGCATCTTGCCGTAGCCCTGCCGCTTATACTCGGGCGCAATGCCTATCGGCCCCATCGTCATGATAGGGATGTCTCTGCCGTCGTCCGCGTGTATGACGGTGCGTATGAATATGTTCTGACCGATGAGCTGCCCGTCCTTTTCCATCACGATGTCCAGCTCCGGGATAAAAATCCGGGTCATCGCGGGGCTTATGCAGGACGTAATGCTCCAGACAGCCGGGGCGGTAGACGTTCCAGAATGCCTCGCGCACGAGGTTTTCTACCTCATGCCGCTCTTCAGGGCGTTCGGGCCTTATAGTGCAGGTATCTTTATTCATTGTTATTCCTCGCTTCTTTATAATTTTGGTAAACGACCGTTTACCAAAATTATAACATCGGCGGTGCTGCTTGTCAAGCGCTTTGTTTATAACTGCTACTGGCGCGGCGGGAGCATGCTGTGGTATCATATGGGGGCACAGTATGACCCGTGGAGGATTTGTAAAATGAGATTTGAGCGCATCACTGACACACAGCATGAGATGTACAAAAGAGCCATGGTGCTGTACGCAGACAGCTTCCCGCTGCATGAGCAGCGCGAGGCGAAGTCTCAGGCTTCGATACTCGGCGACAGTGAGTACCATTTGCACTGGCCTATGACGGCGAGACCTTCGTGGGTGAGGTGCTGTACTGGGAATGGGACGGCTACATTTACGTCGAGCACCTCTGCATCCTGCCGGAGATGCGGAATAAAGCATACGGCGGCAAAGTTCTTGAGCTACTTGCAGCGGAGAACAAAAGGTGATCCTCGAGATAGATCCGCCGGTCGACGATATATCCATCCGCCGCCGCGGCTTTTTATGAACGCAGCGGCTTCGTTGAAAACCCCCTTATGCGCATGTACACCCGCCGTATCACCGGGGAATAAGGGACATGAGCTTGTCGTCATGTCCCGCCCGGGGAAACTGAGCGCGGCGGAGTATAACTGCTTCCGGGACTATCTTAACGGACACGTTATGAAGAATGTTTTTTGAATGGTGAGTGACTTATGAAGAAGGCTGTTATATTCGACCTCGATGGACTGCTTATCGACACCGAGTCCACCTGCTTCAAAATATACGGCGACCTTTGTCCGCAAGTACGGGCATGAGCTGACGCTCTCTGCGTACACCGAGAAATACAGCGGCAAGGCGCTTGTCGACAACGTGAACCAGTTTATAGCGGATTTCGACCTGCCCATAACGCTTGAGGAGGGCGCGGAGTTCTATACTTCAAATGAAAAGGTATATTTCGACCGCGGCATACCGCTGAAGCCAGGCGCCGAGGAGCTTTTGAAGAAGCTCAGAGCGCGCGGCGTGCGCATCATCCTGGCCACCTCCAGCGTCCGTGACCGTGCCGTGGGAGTGCTGTGCGATAACGGCGTGGACGGGTACTTTGACGATATGGTCTTCGGACCCGAGGTCGAGCACGGCAAGCCCGCACCGGATGTTTTTCTCAAAGCACGCGAGAAAGCTGGGGAGCGCGCGGAGGACTGCCTCGTGCTTGAGGACAGCGAGGCCGGAGTCCAGGCGGCGTATGCCGCGGGGATAGACGTGATATGTGTGCCGGACATAAAAAGCACCGTCAGAGGCGGTGCGGCGCATGGCATGGGCCGTGCTGCCGTCGCTGTATGAGGTCAGCGGCATCCTGCAATTATAAATAACGAAAGGAACCGGACGGATATGGACGCTGAGTTTATCGACCTTACTCCGGAAAATATTGAAGACGAACACCTGTGCTGCATCATCCGCACGAAGAAGGGACACCCCGGCATTGAGGCCAAGCGCGCGTGGCTCAAAGAGCGCCTCAGAGAAGGACACGTGTTCCGCAAGCTGAATGTCAAGGGCTGCGCGTTCATCAGTATGCGCCACTGGAACGGCATGGGTGCCGGTCGTCGGCGACAACTTCTATTATATCTATTGCCTTTGGGTTCAGGGCGAACCCAAAGGGCACGGGTACGGACGAGCGCTGATGGAGAGCTGCATTGAGGATGCCCGCGCGCACGGCAGGTCGGGCGTGTGTATGCTCGGCGCGGAGAAGCAGAAGGCGTGGCTGTCCGACCAGAGCTTTGCGAAGAAGTTCGGCTTCACGGCGGTGGACAGGACGGACAACGGCTATGAGCTTTTAGCGCTGTCCTTCGACGGCAGCATCCCGCGCTTTGCGGCAGGGGCGAAGCAAATGACCGTTGACGCCAAAGGGGCTGACGGTTTATTATGATCTCCAGTGCCCGTATATTCCGCAGCGAGTTGAAAAAAGCTGCGGGAGCACTGCGATTCAAACGGTATACCGGCAGAGTTTATTCTTGTCGATTCGCTTGAAAAGGCAAAGGCGTTGCCCTGTGTGTTCAACAACTGGGCGGTGTTCTATGACGAAAATTCGTGACCGTGAACCAGATAGACGCGGCGAGGCTGGAGAAGCTCATCAAGCGCTGAACTGCGTCCGGACAGGGGAGGAAGAGCGTATGGATGAAAATAAAAACGCGCCCAAGCATGAGCGCAAGACCCTGTGGCAGTTTATAAAGTTCCTGCTCGTGAGCGGGATCGCCGGCATACTTCAGATCATTCTGGTGAACCTGCTGTGCTGGGCGCTGGCCGATTGGAAAGCGCCGCTGCCGGGCTTCCTGACCGGGATATTCAGCGCGTCCGTCGTCGGCGCCGGGAACGACAACTGGGGCTATGTGTTCCCGTTCTTCGCCTCGAACCTGCTCGCGAATATCTATGGGTACATCCAGAATAAAGAAGACTACATTCAAGTCCGACGCGCCCGCGTGGTGCTTTGCGGTGTATCTGGCGCTGATGGTCTGCCTGATCCTGTTCTCAACATGGCTGCAAGGCGTAATCGCGAACGCGCTGCGCTCGACCGGCGCGGAGCTGTGGAGCGCGCTTGCGCCGACGATAGCCGCGGCCGCCGCGGGGACATTCAGATGGCCGTGCTCTTCCCAGTGGAGAAGTTTGTGCTGCTCAAGGAAAAGAAGGAATAGAAAACAAAAAGGGCGTGCTGCATTTCTTACAGCACGCCCAATACGTTTATTAGAACAGTTTTAAAATTCCCGCAGCACAAGATCCGTCTCGCCGGGGTTCAGCCCAAGCTCTATTCTGAGCACCTTCGGGTGCTTTGCGTACTCCTTGCGTATCCCCGTCCCGCAGGGAAGTGCCGCCGTGATAGCCATGGATGACGCGAATGCGGTATGCACCGGCGCTGCGGCGAAGATTTGAGTCTATCACGACCTTTGCCTGATAGAGCGTCATACCGTGTACGTCAAGTTCAATTATGCTTTCGGTCATAGGCGGCTCTTTATCTGCCGTGCGCCGCACCGCCGCACGGCCCATAACATATCTATTATATTTGAAATGGGCTGCGCTTGTCAATATTAAACATAATATTCGCAGCACGAATCAACAAAAATGTATATATGCACAAAACCGGCGCTTAAAATCATGGAGTATTGCTCTTGAAAGCGGGACGGGGATTTGGTATATTATCATCAGAAAGGGTGATACCGATGTACAGGTAAGAAAAAGCCCTGAGTGCCAAAGGCAGCAGAGTCGGCGCTGCAGATCGAAATACGCTGGCGGACAGTAAGCACAGAGTCTATCTCGCTTCAGAGATCCCAGAGTGGAATTTATGAGTGCTTAGCTACAGTGTCCCGTGACAGGCGGTGCCGGAAAAATTGAAGAAAGAGAGGTAACCAAGATGTTAGATACTAAGAATTCGCAGAAGTAACCCCCTGATCGCTGAAAAGAGACGAGCGATCGTACAGCACGGCGGACTGACCTGCCGCCGGTGCGCGCACAGGTTCATCACATACGATGTGTACAAGTCCGTCCTCCACCGTCGCGGTGCAGGGCGGGTTTTCCCATTTTGTGTGCCGCACACGCACACTCGCGCGTATCGGCTCACGCGGCTCGTCAATGAGCCAGTTGAAGTCCGTGCCCATACCTCTGTCTTGAAAAGCTCCTCCCATAGAGCAAGCTCAATGGTGTTCGTCGCAGCGTCGATACGCGAGATATATACCTTGCGCCCGTCCACAAGCCCCATGCTTTGCTCACTATGTACTATCCCCACCCTTCCCGTCTTGCCAGATCGAGCATGCCGAAGCAGAACTGCTCCACGGTGTCAATGTGGTCTGTGACGGGTCACCCTCGCGGATACGCATAGTTCGGCGGATCTCCTTCGGGATCACGACACGGCCCAAATCGTCGATCCTGCGGACTATTCCGGTAGCTTTCATATATATTTCTCCTTTGGCTCAGATTGTCTTCCGTGATATTGTTTGCAGCTTTTGGGAGTTTATACAATGGCGCGATGAATGCCGGAACCGACGAATTTCTTGACGTTATGTGCCCAATGGAATATAATAACATCACATTGAACGACAGGCGGTTATACCGGAAAAAATGGGACGAGCGTCAGACATTTTCAGAAAAATAATGCTTGGCATCCTGCTGCTCATCATGTCGGCGGCGCTGCTGCTGACTGCGGTGAACGGGATCACGCAGCATTCATATCTGATAGCGCTGCTGGCGGGCGCTGTGTGGGCGTTTATCCTGTACCGCCTGTGCACACGCGGAAAGCTCGACTTTTGGCTTCAATCGACACGCGGAAAACCACGCTGCTGCTGACGCTGCTGTGCGCGCGGTGAACCTTGCGTGGGTGCTCGCTGTGCGTATCGAGCCGTTCAGCGATTATGAAACGTATGGCAGACAGCCTGCGCGCTGGCTTCCGGCGGAAGAGATTGACGCCCCGTGGTACATTGCCATGTACCCGCACATCCTCGGCTGTTCAACATTTCTCAGCGCCTTTCTGAAAATTTTCGGCGAGCACGTCATGGTCGCTGCTGTTATAAACGTTATCCTCACCTGCCTGAGCGGGCTGCTGATATACAGCATATGCCTGCCTTTGCGTCACCGCTGACGGCGGCGCTGGCATATCTGCTGTGGATAGTCTGCCCGTCAAAGATGATGCTCAATCCGCTCGTGTTCTCCGAGCCGCTGTATACCTGCCTTGTCCTGCTGTTCTTTTACCTCATCGTGCTTATTGAACAGCAGCGTGGGAGTCTGCCGCGGCGGCTTGGCGTATGCCTGCTGTGGGGGCTGGCGCTCGGCGTACTGCTGCGCGCGGTGAATATTGTCCGCCCGATATCGGCGATACTTATTATCGCGCTCGTGCTCTGGCTGCTGTTCCTGCGCGGACACGATATAAAAAGACGGCGCGCAATGGAAAATGTGGCTCGTTATCCTCGTGGCGCTCCTCGGCATATATAAGGTAACAGGGGGCTGTGGGACAGGCACGTTGAAAACGTGCTCGGCATGGAGCCGGCATCTTTCCCAGTGTACAACATATATGTCGGCTTCAATGAAGAGACGCAGGGCAGTGGAGCGCAGAGGACATGGATCTGCTGTTCTCTATCTGAGCCGACCCGGCGCGACGACGAGCGAGGCGCAGGAGGAGATGCTTCCGCACCCTGAAAGAGCGCCTCCTCGGGGATAGATTTCGGCCGGCTCTTCGCCTCAAAGCTCGCATGGCGTTCATGGGCAATGACGAGCTCGGCGGCTACACCTACCGCTTTACCCGGACGGAGCTGTTTGTCAAGCTGTGCATGGTGATATGCAATGTGTTCTATTACGGCTGCATGCTGCTGGCAATCCGCGGCATATTCATGCTCCGGCACAGCTCGCGGCTGAGCGCGTGCCTGCTGCCGCCGCTGTATATGCTGGGCTCACGCTGGCACATATGCTGGTCGAGGTCTCAAGCCGGTACCATTACTCGATAATTCCCGTCATCATAATATTGGCCGCCTTTGCACTGGGCGGCAGTGAAACATCAAGGAGGTCAGCATGACACCAAGACTATTCATCGTTATTCCATGTTATAACGAGCAGGAGGTTCTCCCGATAACCGCGCCTATGTTCCTCGAAAGCTCAACTCCCTTGCCGCAGCGGGCAAGATCAGCGAGGACAGCCGCGTCCTCTTCGTCAACGACGGCAGCAAGGACGACACGTGGAACATCATCAAAAACCTCGCTGCCGAGGATGAGCATTACATCGGCATCTGCCAGAGCCGCAACAGAGGGCATCAGAACGCCGTGCTTGCCGGGCTGATGGAGGCGAAGGACGTCTGCGACATAACCATATCCATCGACTGCGACGGGCAGGACGACATCAACGCCATGGACGCCATGGTCGACGCCTATCTCGACGGGTGCGACGTGGTTTACGGCGTGCGCTCCTCCCGCGAGACGGACACGTTCTTCAAGCGCTTCACCGCGCAGAGCTTTTATAAATTCCTCGCCGCGATGGGCGCGGATGTCGTGTATAACCACGCGGATTACCGCCTGATAAGCGCGCGCGTGCTCAAGGAGTTCGCAAACTTCAAGGAGGTCAACCTCTTTTTGCGCGGGCTCGTGCCGCTCGTTGGGTTCAAGAGCACATCTGTGAGCTATTCCCCGTGCCGAGCGTATCGCCGGGGAGAGCCATTACCCGCTCAAAAAGATGATCGCCCTCGCGGTCGACGGCATCTGAGCCTTTCGGTAAAGCCGCTCCAGTTCATCACGGGCTTCGGCATCATCGTCGCGCTGATAAGCTTTATCGGCTGCATCTGGGCGCTCATCACGGCGCTGTGCGGGCACTCTGTCTCCGGCTGGGCGAGCATGACGTGCATCATCTGCTTTGTCGCCGGGGTGCAGCTTATCTGCCTTGGCATAATCGGGGAGTATATCGGCAAAATATACCTCGAAACGAAGCAGCGCCCGCGCTACATCATCAGCGAGCGTACTTGGAAAAAAAATCGGAAGAATAAAAACGGGCGTGCCGCAAACACATTGCGGCACGCTTGATTATTGATACGGAAACGGATTTATCGCAACTGATGCGGCAGTGCGGGGTGCAGCGCGTATGTTCTGCGTCATCTGCCGCGTTTGCGCACATCCTCTTCAATACCGGCTTTCCAGTCGGCACGGAGGGGCTGGGAGGCGCAGAAGCAGGCGACAATTATTCGATCAACGGCACACGGATGGAGCACCAGGGCATTGTGCCGTGCGCGGGGTCTCAGAGCTGACCGAGCAAGGCCGCGATGGCGCTGTCAGAGGCAGAGTTCAGCATCCTGCCGGACTTCCAAATGACGGCGGGGTACTTTGCCTTCAGCTCCTTCTCGGCCTTTGCCACGGTGCTCCCGCCGGAGGTGGCAAAGCAGACGGCGGTCTTACCGGAGAGGTCGCAGCTGTCAAGAAACGTCTCTATGATGCGCGGGGCAGTGTACCACCATATCGGAAAGCCAATGAACACCGTGTCATACCCACTCATATCCTGCGGCAGCGCGGCGATCTCCGGACGGGAAGCCGCATCGTTCATTTTTTGCTGCTGCGGCTGTGCTTATCCATCCAGTTGAGGTTGGCGCGGGTATAGGGGACGGCGGGTCTTATTTCAAAGATATCCGCACCCGCGGCTTTGGCGAGCTTCTCCGCGGCATTTTCGTGACGCCGCTCGCGGAAAAATAGACGACTAATTTTTTTTCATCTAAGTTTCCTCCTGTTTGTTATATTAAGGCTTTGTGAAAGCTATACCTTGTACATTTTTCCACATACGCGGCTCGTACTTTTTGTATATATACACCGCAAGGGAGAAGGCCAGCAGGTCGGAGATACTCTGGCTTATCTGCACGCCGAGCAGCCCGAGCGGCAGCGGCAGCAGTATGACCGCGGGGATGAAGAACAAGCCCTGCCGCGCGGCGGCGAACTTGCGGGGGCTGGTGTAGCCGCAGGTCTGGAACATCATGTTGTTCATTATCACCCAGCCGACGAGCGGGAGCGTCACGCACTGGCAGCGCAGGGCGAAGGAGCCGATGGCGATGACCTCGGCGTCGCCCTGACGGAACAGAGCGATGAGCCTGTCAGAGAGTACAAAGCCCACGACTGCTGTCACCAGCAGGACGGCCGACGCGACCTTGACGCCGAACCAGAACGCCTTCTCGACGCGCTCACGCTTGCCCGCGCCATAGTTGAAGCCGCAGACCGGCTGGAAGCCCTGACCGAAGCCTATCACCGCTGAGCCTGCAAACTGGCATATGCGCCCGACGATAGACATAGCCGCGATAGCCGCGTCCCCGTAAGGCCGGCGGCGCGGTTGGAGCATCATGACCGAGAGACTGGCAAGCCCCTGCCGCACGAGCGAGGGCAGCCCGCCGCCGAAAATCTGCTCTATCACGGACGGCATACAGCGCACGTATCTGAACCGGAGCGGCACGCAGCCCGCGCCTTCAGCGCCCAGAGCAGTATCACAAAGCTCACGAGCTGGCTGAGCGCAGTGGCCGCCGCGGCGCCCGCGACACCCATATCAAAGGTGAAGATGAACAGCGGGTCGAGCGCAACATTGAGCACCGCGCCAGAGGTGATGCCGATCATGGCAAAGTTCGCGTTGCCCTGGAGACGGAGCTGGTTATTGAGCACGAGCGCCGCTGTCATATACGGTGCGGCAAAAGTATATACCGCATGTATTCTTTGGCGTAGGGGCAGTATCGTCGCCGTCGAGCCGAGGAGCAGGGAGAGGGTTCGAGGAACAGCTGGCCGAGGACGCATATTATAAGCCCCGCACCGATGGCTCCGCAAAGCCGCAGGCGGCCAGCTTCTCCGCGTCCTCCACGTCTCCGCGCCGAGGTGCCGGAGATGGAGTTGCCGGAGCCGTGGCCGAAGAAAAAGCCCGTCGCCTGGATAATTGCCATCAGCGGCAGTGCGACGCCAACCGCGCCCGTCGCGGCGTTGGAGCCAGCTTGCCGACAAAGTAGGTATCGGCCATGTTATACAGCGCCGTTATGAGCATGCTTATTATCGTCGGCACGGCCATACGGCAAATAAGCCCCTCGACCGGGGCCGTGAGCATCATCTTCTGTTTTCCGTCTGCGTCATCTGTGAGTACTCTTTCTATTCTTTGTATAAATATTCTAACACAGAACCATATGCCCGCGCAAGCAAAAAAGACTTTTTGACACCGTAGCACGGCAGTGATATTATTAAGTCAATCTTATATAAAAGGGAAGGGATAGCATATGGGTATTCTTTCGCTGCTCAACAGCACTCCGATGTATGCCATCTGCGGCGGGATAATCACCTTGTCGCCGCTGTGTGCATCGTGTTCATGGTTCGCGCCTACCGCGCCGGTATCGCCATGGGGATGGATCCGGTGAAGCTCAAGCGTGCGATCACCTCCAGCGCTACGTTCTCCGTACTGCCGAGCGTCGGC
>VOFG01002206.1_pt1 | contig 10939 bp, 17 predicted proteins | sample 5384171 | NCBI WGS metagenome assembly VOFG01 (sample SAMN12384726, study PRJNA508395) | human gut metagenome | isolation source: healthy gut F | host: Homo sapiens | reverse complement strand
TTCATCCAGTTCAAGCTGCTCCATCTGGTATTTCTGAGACAGCATATTGAAGTTATACTCGGTAATGCGTTCGGAAATCTGTCCTCATACATTTTGGCAAACAGCCTATCAACCTCTGTCTTGCGCTTCTCAGCTTTTGCAAAGCTCCGCTGTGTGTTTCTTCATGGCAGCGGCTCTTTCCTTGTCTCCAGCCTTCAGGATGCTCTCTAAGAGCTTTTCTTCATCCTCTCGACAGCTTTTGTCCAATGCTGAACTCGAGCAATACATAGGTGTAAAGCGTATCGTAGCGGATATAGTGCATGGAGCATTTACCGGTGCCTTGTCCGTAATTACTGCAATGGTAATGAGAAAGGAACGAAATCACTGAGACCTTTTTCGGTATCCTCATTTTCTGTAACAGCGATATAACGGATATTCTTCTCTGGGAACACAAATTCCAGATAATAGTCCATCATCACGTGTTCACGACCAAAACGGGAAAGGTCTTTTGTGATGATGCAGTTGACCTTTCCGGCCTCCACATCATCCATCATTCGCTGAAATGCTGGTCTGTCAAAATTCGTCCCAGACCATCCATCGTCAATATACTCGTCCACCACATGGAATTGGTTGTCACGGGCAAACTGCTGTAAAATGGTTCTCTGAGTTTCAATACTGACGCTGTCACCAAAGTTTTCATCATCACGGCTTAACCTATAATATAGTGCGGTATTGTATGGTTGCTTCATTCTAATCCTCCTTCTTTGAAACAACCCACGCTTACAATACTTCGTGTCTGTATTGTACTATATGCGGGAGCTGTTTTCAATTTTGTCACCTACAAACTTGACATTATTTTTCTGTGTTTTCACCGCAAAACGGATTACATCTTCGATCACGTCGCCAACGGTCTTTCCGTTGTCTGCGAAATGTTCACTGATGGGAATGATTGTTTTACCAACAATCAGATAATTCACCCCATCCTCTGTGAAATAAACAGAAGTATTTTTCAAGTGTAGGCTCCGGTTCTTTCCATTCATCATCAAATCGGTGGTTCCATTCTTCGATGACTTCTGGTGGTGGATTGAAAATAGGATTGAAGCAGCTGCTCCATACATCCAGTTCATAATCGCTGTTTTCATAGTTGATTTCTCCATAAGCAATTTTGTGGTTCATTCATTTCCTCCTTCGTGTGTTGTCTGTTTACTTCTGCCCAATTCGGGTAGAAGTAAAAAAAAAAGCTGCCACACAGAGCATCAAGAAATAAGCACAAGAACACCTGCACTTATCTGATGGTTCTATGTAACAGCCAACGTGAAGAAGGACTCGTCCCTTCACAAATATGTCGGACTTCAAATCGGGGAATCCCGTAAAACTATAAAATCAATCTCGAACCGATATTCAATTTTCTGCGTTTATTCTACTGGATAATTGTAGAAAAAACAAGTATGTCGAGGAGTGCCGGAAAACATTTTTCACTTCGGCGCAAGTTGCACAGAAGTTATTTTTATCATATTACTTCTGGACAAATTGGCCAGAAGTTGCACTTCTCGGAAACGCTCAGAATGAGCGAGCAGCCATCATCGAAAGATGATGTTCGAAGGGGATTGGGGATGTTGCCCCAACAAGCGGATTTGCAAAAATCGTGAACCTATACAGGTTTGCACTGCTTGCCAATTTGTGAAGGGAAAAATATGGCTCTAAATTATTTTCAACTTGGGAATAATTCCGCTATGCCACCTGTGTCCAATTCGTCCACAAGCCGAAATGTTCTTTTTCCCCATATTTGAACTTGTGCCCAACTTGGGTACAAGTGAAATTAAGAGTTCTCACGATCGGACCTGTTCCCAAATCGGGAACAAGTCAAAAGAGCAGGAACCGTACCTCTCGCCAATTTGGCGAGAAGTTATTTTATTCCCGACGAGTTGTCGGGAAGCTGTATGGCAACTTCAGACCAACTTGGTCCTAAGAAATATTGTATCGTTGCAGAAAAATGACTTCGTCCCAATTGGGACGAAGTCATTTCATATAATTTTATACTATGCTACCCAGTTATAACCGGTCATTGCCTGATCCACAATATGGTCAAATACAAGCGTACTTTTTCTCAAGAAAACTTCTCTGTCATAGCTTTCCGGCAAGAACTTATTTAGGATATAGACAATCTCACCTTTTACTCGCTCCTTTGGCTGCGGATCGTTTTGCCATCCCACAATGAACAACTCATTGCGTTTTTCTGTAAGTGTGTTGTAGAGTTCTTTTGCTGTCAGCTTTACACGCTTTTCTTCATCAACAGTAAGCTGTTCTTTTCTAAGAAGGTCAAACAACTCCAATTCAGTCTCCGACAATTCTTCCTTAATATGACGTTCTTCTTCGGCACGAAGTTCTTCCATCAACTTCAGAAGTTTCTCATAAAAATCATCGTTTTGAGAGCCACCAGCGTTGTACTTGTCAATGATGTTTCTAAAACGCTCTGCAAATTTTGTGCGGGTTATGTTGCGCCGCAGCATTTTCTGAAGCTTTTCTTCGATGTATTTACGAAGATTTGCAATTTCAAGATTCTTATTCTTCAGCTTTTTTGAATTGAGATCGGAGTTCATCAATATCCAGTTTGGATAAATCAAGCTCTTTTGCCTGCTTCTGTGATAGTGTATTTTCTCGCATATGCTGCGGTAATAACACTCTGGTCCAGCAGTTCATTAATTCTGGCTTGTGCCGCTTCAATTTTTTTCAGGACGAATTTTTGCCATCGATGATTCCCTTTAGATAAAGAATGGCATCTTTGTAAGCTGGCTCGAAATCCATCTTGAAAATATCTGGTCTAAGCGACTCGTACATACTATCGACAGTATTTGCCAACACAGAAAACTCATTCTTCACATCATCGTTGCCTACAATAATATTGGCGTAATCCTCAAAGATCGATAGATTCTTGAAGGTATCACCATCTTCAACGACTTTTCCAAGATCCACATTATGACTCAGGCAGAATACTCTTGTAAGATCAATCGCTTCGTATAACTGCTCCAGAAGTTTTTTCTACATCCTTTACCGGCATTAGTCCGCCATCATCGAATGCATAATCAGCCAATGCTCGTTTCAAATATTTAAACACATCCAGATAGTCAATAATCAGACCGCATTCCTTGCCGTTATAGACACGGTTTGCACGGGCAATAGTCTGCATCAGAGTATGACCTTTCATAGGCTTGTCCAAATATAAGGTGGAAACAGACGGCGCATCAAAACCGGTCAGCCACATTGCGCAAACGAACACCAGTTGCAACGGATTGTTGGGGTCTTTGAAGTTATCCTCGATGTCAAAACCATTTTCATCAACCTTGTTCATACGGTCACGATGCGGTTTTATGGACAATCCTTCTGCTGCAAATTTAGCTTCTTCGTCGGCATCTTCACTGATGACAACAGCCATTTCCACTTTGCGCATATAGTCCACAAGATCTTTCAGACGGAGTTTCTCAGCAGCATCCTTGGTTTTGGTGATCTGCGCATTTAACTTTTTAATTTCTTCTTTCCAGTAGTAGCTTACTTTATCGTACATCTTCACGGCAGTAAACTTGTCTACGGAAATAACCATGCCCTTTCCTCGGAAACCACGGCGAGGAAAATGGTAAACTATGTGCTGAGCAATGGCATCCAGACGATCATCACGCTTGATGACTTCCAGTTCCTTTGCATAGTGATTTTCCAGACGGCGCTGTTCTGCATCCGTCAGGTTTTTCTTCTTCAAAATTTCCGCAAAATCAGAATCAAGGAAATCGTTCTGCAACTCTACTTCAGGTACACGCTTCACATAGTAGAGCGGTACGGTAGCGTTATCCTTGATAGATTCTGCGAAATTGTATTCGCTGACATAATCACCAAACCACGCATTGGTCAGGTCGCTTTGCTCCAAGCAGAGGTGTCCCTGTAAATGCCAGGAACTGTGCGTTCGGCAAGCCGGTGCGCATATTCTCTGCCAAATCCTTATACTGCGTACGATGGGCCATCAACGATAACAATAATATCGTCACGCTCAGACAAAACAGGATATTTCTTTCCCTTGTCATATCTGAACTTATGAATCAGTGTAAACAGAATAGATTTGTTGGTTTTCAGTTCTTCACGCAACTGCTTGCTGTTGGCAGGCTGTACCTTGTCCTTATCGGTAATAAATTCGGTACGCAAGAAGTTCTTATAAATCTGTGTATCCAGATCTTCACGGTCAGTAACGATAAGGAAGGTAAAATTGCCAGTACATTTATGCTTAATCTTTCGGGCAAGCATAACCATGGAATAGCTCTTACCGCTACCTTGGGTATGCCAGAACACACCCAGCTTACCCTTCAATTCCTCACGACGCAGGAAAGCATTGTAGGCATTGTTCACGCCAAAGAACTGATGATTTTTGCAATGATCTTTGTTCTGCGGCGATCGTAAAGAATGAAGTTTTCTATGTAATCCAGCAGATTTTTCGGTTCACAAAGACCGGCAATAAAATACTCCAAACTGGTACAGTTCTCTCGGATGGCTTTTCTGTCCGGTTTTTCCTTTTCGTTCTCCACCTTCAGCCATTCAAAGAAAAACTCATACCCTGCGGCAAAGCTTCCCAGACGAGTTTCCATACCATTAGACAGAACACAAATCTGGTTGTAGTTGAATAGATACGGTATATCCTTCAGATAATTCTTCAGATTGATGTCGTAGGCATTCTTCACCGGGATATTGCTGTTTTTCAGTTCAATGAAAACCAGTGGGAATCCATTGATGAAGATAATCAGATCTGGTCTGCGCCAATGAGTTTCGCCCTTGATCCACATCTGAGAGGCAACCGTAAATGTATTGCTCAAAGCATCGTTATAGGACAACAGCCGGAAGATATTAGAGGTTTTCTTGCCATCCTTGTTGTATTCCACAGTGATACCGTTACGGATCTTCTGATAGTTCTGGTAATTGGTCAAGCGAACGGTCTGTTCCGGAATATCCGGATTGATCCGGCACAGGCTTTCCAACATCACATCCGGCAGAACAACCTGTTTCTTATCTTTGCGTCCGGTTCCGTCAGGAAGTGTATCTGGCTCTTCTGTCATACAATTCAGAACAGTATAATTATGCCGCTCCTGCAAAGCCTTGATAGCAGCTTGCTCAATCATATCTTCCGTTATGATTTTCGGCATAAAATCACCTCCTATTTCGTTACGCTCTTTGGAAGATTACACGTTCGAGTTCTTTATATACTTGCATAGAATCATCAATTACTTTTGCCAAATTCTTCTTGAATACTTCGGCATTGATGCTTCCAACAATACCACAGAAATTACGAATATGTCCGGTGTTGTCTTTTATCTGCTGATTGACAACATCCGTAACAAAAAGCATCGTATACTGCCTCATCAAAAAATCTTTTCATTGATCTCGCAGTATTTTTTAGAACCTCTTTATCGTATAAGTAATTTTCAATTTCAAAACGATTTAAGACCCTATGATTTTGTGGATTATTACTCAGATACATCTGTCTATCAGCTTCGGTGGTGTCTTTGCTGGATGCCATATCTCTATCTTTTAAAACCAGTATTTCGACATCTGAGAACACCTTTGAAAGAATACTGATAGCAATTTCGCTGCGTTGATCAAGTTCGGTATTACCACCACTCGAAATAAATAATGTATCTGGGTATTTTTCGCCGAAAATACTATTGAACACTGCTGCATCAAATCCACGCTCTCCACCCGTGCGGGTTGGCTCTGCTCGTCCCTCACAATAGACAATACACTTTGGAGAAACAAGCCCGGTTAAATCATCCAGGGCTGTTTCAAACAGATTTCGCCAATTGTTTCGGCTTTTTTACCATCGGAGTAAGGGTATAAGCCTGAGATGCCCATTTGTTATCTTCCTTGAACTCAATAATCTGGGATACCTCGTTCAATTCATCCTGCAGTGCTCTCAAAAAACCAATGCTATGTGTAGCAACCCAAATTTGACAGTTCTCAGGAACCATCCTATTTATTTCAATTAACAGTTTTCTTTGAATTGCGGTATTAAGATGAAGTTCCGGCTCATCAATAATAAAAATTGAGTCCGTATATTCATCTTTTCGCAAATACAAGTCAAGGAGAATATCAACAACTTCCTTTTCACCGGAAGATAATACATTGTACTCAAATGCGTTTGTTGTATCGTCTTTCTTAAAGAAGAATGTACCCTGTCCTGCTTCAATATTTCCAAGATTATCAACTTTAATCTTTAAGCAGTTACTTACTGCATTATTTAGTTCACCAATAATATGTGCTTTTTGCTTCGGATGGACGGCAGTCGTTGTCGTTCATATACTTATCGTACTTTATTTTCAATCTACGATAACTTTGTTCTATTCTCTGGTCAATATCAGCAGCTGTTGTTGCTCCAAAATCATTTCTTCTGATTTCTGTTACTGCCTTGCTTTCTTGCACATTTAGGTTGCCATTATATCTAAAAAGAGCTCCTAAAAAGAAAACAAGGTGTTTTCTAAACCATCTGTTTTCTTTGCGTTTCTAACCGCATCAAAAAAAGTACCAGCATCAAAAATAATTTCTACATTCTGATAATTATAATTTGCCTCTTTATCCAGAGAATGATAAACATATGTTTTGTTTCCTGTGTTACCAATTCTGTTATAGGCATTATTATGGAAAAGCATCGCATCAAATACGCTGCTTTTACCACAACCATTTGGACCCACTAAAGCAATGATGCGCTTAGGTGTTTCACCAAGGTCGATGGTAAGATCAGAAAATCTTTTATACTTTTTGAGATGTAGCTTTTTATCTTCATCTTTTTACACCTCCACTTTTGAAAGAAGTAAGTTATTTAACCTTTTCCCACTTTTCAATCAGGTAGTTTACGAATGCAGAGCAGGAGATCAGCATATATTTTGCATCCTCACTGCTTGCGCCTGCGAAATCAATACTGCCATGACGGATTCCACCCTCATCGGACGTGTACCCGTATAGGCTGCTCATAGCGTTCTGAAGCGCCTTATGTAATTTAACGCCCTTGCTTTCCAACTTCTTTAATGCTTCACCCAGAGTAGCCTTCGGATTCTCGGTTATAATGCAACACATTGCCTCGACTGCACTAATAGAATCTTTAATTGTGTTTTCGTAGTCTGGTGCTTTTCTGTTGGAAAATGAGTCTACCGCTTTTCTAATATGAGCCCTTGCAGAATCATATGGGATATTGACAGCTTCTTCGAGGGATTTTAGTTCATGTTCTGACACAATAGGTACAACCAATTTGTCCATAATCCTATAGCCAGAAACTTCTTCTTCAAGAATCCTATTAAAAACTGTTCTCATTTTTTCTACAGTCTCTTGTTCGAATTCATGAAATACCTTTCGATAAAATCAAAAATCACATACCACTCTTTTTATGTCCATGATATATTTTTGTAATGCTTCAGCATTACGCTTTTTATCAATTCATTTTTGGGGAATTCATAAGGGACACCCATCTCAATCATCATATCTTCGATGCCGGTAGTATAATTCGCCCAGTCAAACGTATCGTATGAATCGAATTCTTGCTTATAAAAAGCTGCAAGAATTCTTCTTTTCAGTGTGTCACTTGCTGTTTCTAACTGCAAAACGGAACTTTTATATCCATATCTTTGAGAAAATGTACTCATATTTACACCTCCAGTTTGCCGCTCATCAAGCGAGGAAGTAGCATATCACGCTGTTCTGCAAGGTTTTTGTTTCTCAACAAAAGCATCCTGATGTTGCCATAGATATCATCTACCTGCTTTTCAAAAGCTTGTACAACATCATCAGACGGCATGGTGATTTTGATTTTTTTAATCAAATCCTGACTGAGATTTTGTTGTGCCGCTCCAAAAGAAATCAACAGAAGGTATTCTCTGATTGATTTCAAATAATAGTACAAATAATGCTTTGAAGAAAAGTCACGTTTATCTGAAAATACACAGCACGCCTGATTACAGGTCATTTCACTATCAAAGTAAGCAAGCAAACCTATATTCACACCATACATAGCCATGGCAACTGATTTTGCAGGAAGCACTTTTGCCGAAGAATTGTTTACCGCTTCCTGGGTAATGTATTCCTCGGTATCAATTATTACGCAATCTTTGATTTCACCTGTTTTAACCCAAGGGTATACGCCATTTTCAAAATACTCAGGCTTACTTCTACTTGGAGTACCGCCAGAACAAGTATTATAGTATTTCTGAATTTTGTCTTGCTCCCACCCCTCTGGTATTCCATCCTCAAACTTGGCATTTTCATACCCGGGGAAGCGGAAACGGACAAACCATTCCTTGTACAGTTCCTGTGCTGCCTGTTCCAACAACTCAATTCTACGATTGTTTACTTCGATTAAATCGTCATAAGCAGACAGAATATCTGCTATGCGTTCCTGCGTAGGGAGATCCGGCAGATTGAGTTTTAAGCGCTGTATAAATCTCTTATCTGCACGCTGTCTACCGCTTGCGCCTGTCATACTGTTGATTGCAGGCAATACAACTGCATCACTGGAAGTTAGGTAATAGGTGAATCTGGCATCTGCTTTCTTCTTTTTGCTCTGAAAACATAGAACTCCGTTGAGCCAAATGCAGCATCACCCTCAATGGCTACTTTGGCAATCTTTCTATTTTCCAAGCAAGGTGTGATGCGGGAAAAACAGTATCGCCATCACAAAACTTACTGCTACTTTGTCCGTTATAAACTTTTACTTCTTCGTTCGTCACCGAACGGCGAGTGGGTGATACTTTATCAATATCAATAAAAGGGTAAGATTCTCCTTTTCAGTTTTACAGGTGGATTTACATCAATAATGTCTTCCAATCTTTTTTCTTCCCATTTACTCATTTTTCTCCACCTCCTTTCCGTTATTTAACCAATCTGAGCAGGAACGAAAATCTCCAAAGCAACTGACTTTCTTCGGCGCAATGCTCTGCCCAGATAATCATATATTCAATATTTTGGACTGAGTTTGTATCTATACACTGTTTCAGCACACCGTAGTTCTTGCGAACCAGCATATCATTGAAAACGCCATTATCTAACTGCTTGTCAATTTGGCCTTTGGCAATACCTTTCCAGACTTCATCGTTATATTCGCAGGCTTTCAACGCAATGGATGCCGTATTTTTCAGCGCAAGAAATTATCTGCTTTTATATCATTCAGATTCGACAGAATGATATAAGTAAGAATTTGATAAAAACCATAGAATAAACCTATGCGTTCTAAAACATCCAGACCCGATTCAAATTCCCATAAAATACCACTGCCCCATGTCAGTCCACCGACTATAACGGAAATCTCAATGAACATCAAAATATCTGCCAAATTGTTTTGGACCAAATATGTTTTTTCTTTATTTGGCTCATTGGCATAACTCCTGTAAATTGGTTGCAATTTTAGCTTCCAAACCGTGTGCTTCTTCGTTAAACTTGAAAGGGTCGTGTAATATGCCATCATTCGCTCCTTGAACTCTTCCTGCGTTAAGCCGTCATCCTCGATCGCAACGCCAACATAACGACCGGGGTTCAAAGAAAAGTCCTGATCACCGATACTGTCATCCTCATAGCCAACAACATTTCCTTTGTCATCATAAATCTTGCCGATTGTTGTTGCCTTGCACAGGCCGACAACATCTCTGTATTTCCCTTCCGGGAAGCGTTCTGTCAGCCAGTCAATATTGGATTGCCAGTAGCTCTTAGGCATAATATCTTCATCATCAGAGAGTTCCGGTGCATCCGCCAGTTTTGCACGATAATCAGCCAGCAGGGCTTCGAATTCCTCCGTCTTGCCCTCATACAGTCTGGTGATAATACCAAGGTTCCGAATCTGCTCATCGGAAAATTTACGGTGCGCACGGTCAATTTGAGTAAAAATATTTCTGGCATCAATAAACAGAATTTCATCCTTCTTTATTTTCGCCTTATCGAAAAACCACAAGGTAGCAGGCAGCGTAACAGAGGTAAACATATTGGACGGCAGAGTTAGCATCTGACTGATCATGCCACTTTCAATCAGCTTTATACGAATATCCTTTTCGCTGTTACCTGCATCCGATGCAGAGTTTGCCATAACCAGAGCAGCACGACCAGTATCATTCAGCGCAGTTGCAAACTGATTGATCCATAGGTAGTTGCCGTTAGGAACGGTTTCCTTAGCGTCTTTCTTTTTGTTTTGGTTTTATTCTGAGGCACGCCGTAGGTATTAAAACGAGGCTGATCCTTAACCTGATCCAGCTCTACGCCATCCACATTGAAAGGCGGATTTGCCATAACATAGTCAAAATCACCGAAGCTATCATAAGGATCACGGTAATAGGAGTTTGCGTGGGTAATGGTGCCACGGACATTGTTAAGGACAAGGTTCATCTTTGCCAGTCGAACGGTTGCGCCCGTCTTTTCTACACCATAAGCACGCAGGTTCATCTGCTTGCCCTGAGCTTTGTGCTTTTCAATATAATGGGCGGTCTGAACAAACATACCACCACTACCGCAAGCTGGGTCGAGAATCCTACCCTCAGTAGGCGCAAGGACTTCAACCATGTAACGGACAACAGATGCAGGGGTGAAGAATTCACCGCCGCCCTGACCTTCCGCCAATGCAAATTCACCCAGAAAGTATTCATAAATCTCACCGAATATGTCAAGCTCTACATCCGCAGGAATATCCTTAAAGTTCTTCAATAGCTTTTGCCAATACGAGCGGATCATCTTCGCTGTTAACGCTGTAATAAATATCCTTTGGAAGAGTATCTTCCAATTCAGCAGTGTATTTTTCAACCGCTTCCATAACTTCTTTAACCTTCTTGGCAAGATCTTCACTTTCAGGCAAATTCAGCAGCCAATCATATCGAGCTTCTTCAGGCAGATAGAAACCGCATTTTCGATAGCGATTTCATGGATAGGGCGTTCCATACGAGTACCTTTGGTAGAATTAAACTCT
>VOFG01005016.1_pt1 | contig 10962 bp, 12 predicted proteins | sample 5384171 | NCBI WGS metagenome assembly VOFG01 (sample SAMN12384726, study PRJNA508395) | human gut metagenome | isolation source: healthy gut F | host: Homo sapiens | reverse complement strand
CACATCGCGGAACGCCGCGTTTGCCATCGCCGTCAATCCCTCGGGAGCCACCTTCAACACGGGGTGCCCTTCAAACTCGCCGACCGACACATAGTCTTTGGTCAGCAAATAATATTCAGTATCGTCCTTGCCCATTTGGAACATCGGAGCGTACTTGAACTCAGGTGCATTTGCCATAATCGTTTTTGTTTAAATTGAGATATTTCTTGTTTCGTACTTGCAAAGATAGTGAAAGGCGAGCGCAGAGACAAGCGAAAACGAAGTTTTTCATGCTTGGCTTTTCCTGTTTTCCCCTGCCCTATGCCCCCTTCTTCGTCGTATTTCTCAAAAAAGGAAATCATTTGTAGGGGTATTTCTGCACGTGAAGTTCGCGTACTTTGTCGTACAACACTTTCTTCAATTCCTCCAAATTGGTCTTCTCACGGGCTGAAATGAAATGCAGTTGTCGTTGCGGCGAGCCATCCATGTCTTCATCAGGTCGTCCAGCGACACGTTTTCTTTCGTAGTCGGCGTCAGGTCGTCTTCCTCCTTTTTCCACCCAGTCGTGCTGTCTATCTTGTTGAACAAATCATGCACGGCTTGTCGCTGCATCCCAAGTCGCCCAACGTCTTCTCCACCACTTGAATCTGGTCTTCGAAGTCGGGATGAGCGATGTCTACCACATGCAACAGCAAGTCGGCCTCGCGCACCTCGTCCAACGTACTTTTGAAAAAATCCACCAAGTCGGTCGGCAATTTACGGATAAAACCGACCGTATCGGACAGCAGGAAGGGCAGATTGTCGATGATAACCTTGCGCACCGTCGTGTCCAACGTAGCGAACAGCTTGTTCTCGGCAAACACGTCACTCTTCGAGAGCAGGTTCATCAGCGTGCTTTTCCCCACGTTGGTGTAGCCCACCAACGCCACCCGGATCATACGTCCGCGATTGCTCCGCTGCGTCGTCTTCTGGCGGTCGATTTCGGCCAGACGTTGCTTCAGAAGCGACATCCGGTTCAGGATGATACGGCGGTCCATCTCCAACTGTGTCTCACCCGGACCGCGCAACCCCACGGAACCCTTCCCGCCGCCAGAGCCGGAACCGCCTCCCTGACGCTCCAAGTGCGTCCACAAGCGTTGCAGACGGGGCAGCATGTAACGGTACTGTGCCAACTCCACTTGCGTCTTGGCATTCGCCGTCTGGGCACGCATGGCGAAGATGTCGAGTATCAACGACGTACGGTCGAGTATCTTGACTTTCAACTCCTTTTCTATATTACGTAATTGCTTGGCAGAAAGTTCGTCATCGAAAATCACCATACCGATTTCTCGTTCCGCTTCTTCTTCCGCCTCTATGTATGCACGGATTTCTTCCAACTTCCCCTTGCCCACATACGTCACGGAGTTCGGGCCGTTCACTTTCTGCGTGAACCGCTTCACCGTCACGGCACCGGCCGTATGGGCCAAGAACTCCAGTTCGTCCAAATATTCGTTCGTCTTGCGTTCGTTCTGCGTTTGCGTAATCAAACCGACCAGGACCGCCGTTTCGGCCTGTGCGTCGGAAATCACAAATTCTTTCATTCAAAAAACTTTCTTTATTCGGTGACAAAAATACATAAAACCCCGTTGGAAAACAAATAGAAAGGGAGGAATTTAAAAAAAAGCAAAAGAGGCTGCGCAAACGCAGCCTCTTTCCATCCATTTAAACCTAAAATACCTGCGCGGACATTCCTCCCCCGCAGAAAAAACGGCCTTATTTCACTTGGATAACCAGATACTTACTTACGCTCCAGAATGTTTCGGGCGCGGTAATATGTAACACATATTGTCCCTTGTTGTCTTTCTCCAACTTATAAGAACCAGCCGGATGGTTGGTCAGCAGTTTGGCGCTCTTGGAATACAACTTGATTTCCTTGTCGTAACGGATATCCACTTTCGTAAAATAATCCTTATTGAAATCATTGCCTTTCAGCACATCACCTTTCTGCAAGATTTTCTGTTCTTTCAATTCCGATTTCGTACCAAATACATACCATGCCGTATGGAGCTGCTTGTCCTGCTCGGTCACGGTCTGGTTTTTTGCCTTGTTTTCTTCCGTCAACGTATTCACGTTCTCATTCAAAGACGTAATGGCCTCACCTTGTTGGGCTATCACAATATCCTTTTTCAGCCAATTGTGCTTCTAACTCCTGCACCCTTTGTTCTGGGCTTCAAGCTGGGCGGACAAGTCGTCCACCATCTTTTTTCAGTTTATCCCCCCGATGGTACTCGTACGAAGCTTCTCTTTCAACTGACTGATTTTGTCCCGGTTTTGCGCCATGGCATCCTGAATGTACTGCATGTTCTCCCGAATGGCTTGTTTGGAAGTTTCCGATTCCATATTCCCGTCGTTCACGGTGATACGTCCCTCCGCCTCATTAATGCGCCGGAAGCCCTCCTGAATCTCGTTCACCGTTCCCATGATTTCATTCAATTCGGTATCTTTGTCGTTGATGACTTGCATCAGCGAATCCCGTTCCTCGGCAAAGCCTGGTCTTTCTTATTCGCCCCCGTTGTTACATGCGGTCAAAGCCGCTGCACACATCACACATAAAAAATCTTTTTCATACGTTTCTATTTTTATTCGTTCATATTCTTTTTTCTTACTCTCTTTTCTCTTCGCATCCGGCCAGCACGATGACGAACTCTCCGCGCGGTTCCGTTTCTGTGAAATGAACCAACACCTCTTCCAACGTTCCCCGCACGCTTTCCTCATGCACCTTGGAAATCTCGGCACACGGCAACTTGGCGCTCCGGCCCGAAAGTTTCAACGAACTGCGTCAACGTCTTGACCAAACGGTGAGGCGATTCATAAAAACAAGGGGGTCCTGGATTCTGAAGACAAAGCCGCCAAACGGGTGGCCCGGCCTTTCTTGACCGGAAGAAAACCTTCAAAGCAAAAACGGTCGCAAAGGAAGCCCCGAAGCGACCAAAGCCGGTACAAAAGCCGTGGCGCCCGGCAGACAAATCACTTCCACACCGGCCTTTACGGCTTCACGCGCCACCAAAAAACCGGGATCGGAAATACCCGGAGTGCCGGCATCGGATACGACCGCCACCGTCTCTCCGACATTTAAACGACTGACCACACTGGAAACCGTCTGATGCTCATTAAACTTATGATAAGACAACATTGCATTCTTTATCTCAAAATGCTTCAGCAGAATACCCGTCGTACGCGTGTCCTCCGCCAGTATCAAATCGGCTTCCTTCAATATGCGCAAAGCACGATATGTAATATCTTCCAAGTTCCCCACCGGAGTAGGTACCAAATATAAGATTCCCATCAGTCTATTGTCAATATGGACAAAAGTAAGAATAAAACATTATCCGCTACGCTACACACGTCAATATTTAACAGATGTTTGCGAATTTGCCTCTTTTTTTATCCTATTATCCACCCTTAATTCTTATTTTTGCAGAGAATTATAATCAAAAACATCCGCACATGAGTCCGATAACCGAACGAAACGGGAAATGATGCGCAGAGGACGGATTGAAGTCATCTGCGGTTCCATGTTCTCCGGCAAGACCGAAGAACTGATCCGGAAGATTGAAACGAGCCGAGTTCGCCCGCCAAAGCGTAGAAATATTCAAACCATCCATCGACACACGCTATGCCGAACAAGACGTGGTGTCGCACGAAGGAAACTCCATTCCTCCACCCCCGTAGATTCTTCTGCCAGTATCCTGCTGCTTGGTTCGGACACGGACGTAGTAGGCATAGACGAAGCGCAATTCTTTGACGAGAACCTGATTGACGTATGCAACGAATTGGCCAATCGCGGCACACGCGTAATCGTGGCCGGACTGGACTTGGACTTCAAAGGCGTACCTTTCGGCCCCATGCCGGGATTATGCGCCGTGGCGGACGAAGTGACCAAGGTGCATGCCATTTGTGTGCGTTGCGGTGCGCTGGCCTACGTGTCCCACCGTACGGTCGATGACGAGAAACGAGTGCTTTTAGGGGAACAAACAGCATACGAGCCGCTCTGCCGTGCCTGTTACCAAAAAGCGATAGAAAAAGATAATCTAAAACATCAAGTCTAACTCCTGCTTCATTATGTTTGAAAAAGAAATAACGTTCGACCGGTTTATCCGAGGATTGATGGTTGTAGCCGGGTTGGGACTGGCCATATACGTACTCAACCTACTAAAAGCTGTATTATTACCATTTTTCGTAGCTTGGTTCTTAGCTTATATGATATATCCTACGATAAAATTTTTCCAATACAAACTCCACTTCCATAACAGGATACTGTGCATCGCCGTTACCTTATTATTAATATTAGCGACCATAGTTGGCTTCTTTTGGCTTATTATACCACCGGCCATTTCTGAATTTGTAAGATTCCGCAGTATCGTTGCAGAACTTATCAAAGAGACGGGAAACTCAACTTTAGCCCATGATATTGAGATATATTTACAACGGCACATTGACCAAAATTCCATCATACAATTATTCCACGAAAACAATATCATGGAGGCACTAAAAGTTGCAATTAACCAACTTTGGAGCTTACTGACACACACTTTCAGTTTCATCATGGTTATACTCAACCTCTGTATTACCTTGCTCTATTTGATTTTCATCCTGTTGGATTACGAAAAACTCTCCGATGGATGGATTAAGCTGATACCGAAACGTAGCAGACGCTTTGCTTCGGCCTTAGTAGGCGACGTGCAACATGGGATGAATTCTTATTTTCGGGGGCAAGCATTGGTGGCCTTTCTGGTAGGCATCCTGTTCAGCACAGGGTTTCTCATCATCGACTTTCCTTTAGCCATAGGTTTGGGAATGTTTATCGGTTTTCTGAACCTCGTACCTTACATGCAAGGATTCGGTTTCATCCCCACAGTTTTGCTCGCCCTATTAAAAGCCAACGACACAGGGGAAAATTTCTGGCTCATTTTACTTTCGGCCTGTATCGTCTTTATCGTCGTACAAAGCATACAAGATGCGTTTCTCGTCCCTAAAATCATGGGCAAGCTCATGGGGTTGAATCCGGCTGTCATCCTGTTGTCGCTATCCGTGTGGGGTTCTTTATTAGGTTTAATCGGCCTCATCATCGCACTTCCCTTGACGACCCTCCTGCTTTCCTATTACCGTCGCTTCATAGAGCGGGACGAACGCAAAGTCATACTGGCAGAAGAAAGGCGACGTAAACGTCCTTTATCTTCTCAAGCCTTTTCAAGCGAATCCTCCAATACTTTCCCTCCCATCCCCACAACATCTAATCACAACGGTGAGTCCACGCCAAAGGAAAAACACATGCATGCTGCTGAAAGTGGAAAAAGCTCTTCCGTGGAGGATGAAAAGGATTAAAAGACATCATCTCCACGAAAAAAAGCCCCCATTATGAAAAAAAACGGGCAAATCGTTTGCTATTCTCAGAAAAAGCCGTACCTTTGCACTCGCAATCAGGAATGATGCATAATAGAGGTCGATTCGTTAGCTCAGCAGGTAGAGCACAACACTTTTAATGTTGGGGTCTTGGGTTCGAGCCCCAAACGGATCACCAAGAAGCTGGACAAAACCAGACAAAGAAAAGACAACTCCTACAATATCAAGGTATTGCAGGAGTTTTTTCTTTGTATAATGTCCGTGACCGAAGACACGGAAAGGTCACAAAAAGACATACTTTTGTGACCAATTCGTGACCTGTCCGACCTTTCAGATTTTAGGTCACGGAATGTCTGAAATTGGCGGTTTGTTGTCTTGATTTGTCCGTACTGCAAATATCTCATTTTCAGTTTATCAATTTAAGTTTGTAACTAAAAAAAAAGAGATTATGAGAAGTACTTTCAAGCTACTCTATTTCGTCAAACGAAATGCAGTAAAGAAGAACGGCAACGCACCGATTATCGCACGTATCACTATCGACCAAGTTGTAGCCCAGTTCAACACCAAGCTGGAAATAAATCCGGTTCACTGGAGCGTGAAGTTAGGCAAGGTGCGTTAATGACGCAGGACGGATATGTGACGGCAGAACTGGTAAAGAACGCCTTTTTAGGTAAGATTGCAAGGGAGCGGACTTTAATAGAGTTCTTTAAGCAGCACAATGAACAATACTTGGAGAAAGTAAAGATGAATACCACAGACAAGACCTATTCACGTTACGAACTGACAAAGAAACGGCTTGTTGAGTTCATGAAGTTCAAGTATTCTATTTCCGATATACTGATTAAAGACATTAATGTGGTGTTCATAGAGGACTTTTTGCTGTATATCAAAAACAGCTACGGGTGCAGCCACAATACGGCGATGAAGTTCGTACAACGCTTTCGCACGGTGGTAAACTTTGCCAAGAATACGGGTTTAGTGACTGCCGACCCTTTCGGTAGTTATCGAGTAAGGTTTGAGCGTACCGATAGAGATTATCTGACTATGGAAGAAATTACCACCATTTACAACCATGAGTTTAGTTCTAAACGGCTGGAGCAGGTACGTGATTTGTTTATTTTCAGTTGTTATACGGCACTTTCCTACATTGATGTATGCGAGTTAAGGCAGGAGGACATTCGTACCGGATTTGACGGAAATTTGTGGATTGTACGCAAAAGGCACAAAACCAATGTTACATCTACCGTCCGATTACTGGATATACCCAAAGCCATATTGGAGAAGTACAAAGACCAGTTACCGAACGGTAAGATTTTACCCATTATCAGCAATCAGAAAATGAATGATTACTTGAAAGAAATCGCAGCCATCTGTGGCATTGAAAAAGACTTTGACCTACCATGTTGCCCGGCATTCGTGTGCCACTTCGGTGTTGCTCGCAAACGGTGTTCCCATTGAAACGGTATCTAAGATTTTAGGTCATACCAACATCAGGACTACTCAAATCTATGCGAGGATTACTGATTTGAAGGTAAGCAGTGACATGGAAATGTTGGCTCAAAAGTTGGACATTCCACACCGGACTGCCAGTCGTTGAAATCGTGTTATCGCCAGATAACAGCAAGGTGTGATTTGTGGCACACAAATCTGTTTTCCGTGCCGCAAAACACCTTGGGCAAATTCACTCCGAAGTCGTGTTGCCAATTAAAGAAAGATATTCACTAACTAAAGATTTTCGCTCGTCGGGACGGGTGGTCCCGCCCCTTGCCGCTGGGCGTTCCCCGACCGATGAGTTTATTTTGCAATCCTGCAATCTTGTTTTATTGAAATATTGATGGCTGGATTGATTGAAAGCAAGATTTCAATATGGCAGGTTGGATTGAATGAAAACAATATAACACTGGCGAAAAGAAAAATAGAAACCTGTCATTTACTATCATCTTCATCCATTCGTTTGACTAAGCTTTCTTGCAAACGGGTAAGATATGCCGTCCGGTCTTTCTTCCGTTCTTTCATGGCAATATAGGCATCATAATAATCGCCTAACTCCACTTGGAACACCGTACCGAGGAAGTTCATCATTTCTTTTATTTCCACGTTCCCATTGTTAATGTCACCCGAAGAAACAAGGGAATACCCCAATTCTATTAAAAAGACTTTTTTACCCGTGAAACGAAAAGGATATTTCAGACACTTTTTGCAGGTTGTCTTCTACTTGGGTATTGGTTTCCAGTTTTACCAGTCTTTTGTTCAGATAGATACGCAGCATTTCATTGGCTATTATTTTAGCCACCTTATAATCATATCCGGTTGAGAAATTCGGGTCTTTATCGAATTGTGCGCTATCGGTACATAGGCGTAAATCAGACTTTCCACGGACAAAATAATATTCATCATACAATATTGAATGAGAGCGATAATATTGGTAAAAAGTCCAGATTACGGTTAAAGAAGTAGGTCAAGTTATCCAGTTCCCGACTAATATACCCTTTAATAACTTCATCGCTTCCATTAGGGCATTGTGTTTCAATCCTGTATATCTTATAGAAAAATAGCAGCCGCCCAAGTATTTCCGGTTTTTGTACCTTGAAAAATAATATTTCATCCTCTTTTGTTGGAAATACATAGGTTTGTATTTTCGTTCTTAAATCACTAAGAACAGTTTGCAATCTATGTACCATTGAAAGAGAAGTTTCGATAATATCATAGCCGTAGAGGTCGATTTCGTCAATCTCTAAGTCTATTTCAGATAATATGTCACAAATCTTCTCTTTCATGTAGTAGTTATTTATAGAGATACAATACTATCCCGATATAGTCTTAATTCATCTTCACCAGCATTTTTTATGGCAGAATCCAATTCATTGAGTATTCTAACTTTATCATTGGGTATCATTCAACAAATGGGACTGTATTTGATACCGTATTTCCCAACAGGGTTGTTTCTATACAAAGATTTGAAATGAATGTCCTTAGTTCCAATAACCTTTCATGTTCGGTTGCTTCTACAAAATTTCCACATTGTATTTCCTGATATAATTCTGATTCAGGAAATACGGTCAATGATACAAAATTTATGGTAAACGGGTGTAGTTGGTTAAAGACATTAGCTGTATTAACAGCATTTTGTTCTCCTTTATTTCTTCCTGCAAGACCTGTCAGGTACACGAAATTGTATCTGATATTTGCTTCTTCCAGTTTTTTACATTGCTCAATAATATCATTGGCTGTATATCCCTTATTCATCATAGCCAATGTATTATCATCGCCCGACTCTGTTCCGATACTGATACTGTCGAAACCTAAATGACGCAGGTTTTGTAATTCTTCTACGGTTTTCGATTTAATATCTGAAATTCGGGAAAACATACCAATGCTTTCACAATAGCGAAGATATTTCCTGATTAGAAGACCTAAATCTAATAGTCTGTTATAGCTTAAAGCAAAAGGATTAGCTCCGGTTAAAAAATACTCGCCGTGCCCTTGGTTGATAGTCTTGTATCACTTTCAAATCTTCCTCTACCTCTGCAATAGGAGATAGACGAAACTTTGTTCCGTGATATAAGCTACAAAATTTGCACTTGCTATGTGTGCATCCGGCTGTAACCTGTAATAGTTGAGAACTTGCCTCGTAAGGCGGTCGCCACACTTGTCCTGTAAAATGTAATAGTTCCATATAATTATCAATTAAGCACTTGGAATCGGTTATTTTCCTTATTTTGTGTTGCGAAGTTAGGACGTTCTTTTTGAATAAAGAAGAACTATACTATCTGTCAGCCACTTACGTTTGGGTTAGTTTTCTCAATATCAATGATTTTAAGAACGAAAAAATGCGAAAAAAGTTAGATTATGAATACTGTTCTGCATCCCCTATATTGGAATGGTTAGGCGACAAGTGGGCTTTAGTTGTCTTGTTGAAGCTACACGAGAATGGGGTAATACGTTTCAATGAACTATATAAAACAATCCCCTCTATATCGGAAAAATGCTCTCTACCGTTTTGCGTTCATTGGTAACGGACGGATTAGTGAGTAGAAAAATATACCCTTCAGTGCCACCCAAAGTGGAATATTATGTATCTGAATTTGGAAAAACCTTAATCCCTCATTTGGAACATCTAAAGCAATGGGGGCAAGAAAACTTTGAAACGATAATGGATAACAGGAGGAAAAACAAGTATTAAAATTTAGTGCAAGGTGCAAGTATATATCTATATATAGCTTGCACCTTGCACTAACCTTAGAATGTTTATTCTCAACGGTTTGCATAATCCAAAAAATAATGCGTACATTTGAACCCAAGATGTTGGCAGACAGACACCGGACAACAGCAGACAGTTTTTAAGGACTAAAGCGTGACGGATGCAAAGCCGAAATTTCTGAAAGCACTGATATTGAGGAAGAAATAACGCTTGGTTCATAACCCAAGCGAATCACTGAAAGAAAGACAGTTTTCATTTTTCAGAAAACTGTCTTTTTGTTTATAGATACTACATTTAGCCTTTTTATGTAGACGCCAATTATAAATCTATTAAAATCGGATTCACCTGCTATTTCTTGCGGGCTGCCACTGACACCTAAAACTGACAAAGCCGCGCACGAACTCCCATTGTACACGCCAATTCAATCCCTGCATAATCTCGCCCATAGGGATGGGACTGAACGGCCACGCAGGGTACCACCGGTCATCAGGATATGCGTGTCGGTGATTTTGTGGAACGTCATGAACACGGGCGCAAAAATACTGTTCATGGTAACGGAGATGGCAAAAAGCCAGTAACACCACTTTGCCCCAGCTAAATGCACCTTCCATAATGGCAGCGGGATTATCCACACCCAAATAGGCGGCAAAAGCAGGCACTCCGGTAGAAAACACCACAAAAAGCCATATTGATACCCATTCCTAAAAAGCCCCATACCACAGCACGGGGCAAGACGCCGAACCCCTTACGGAAGTAATGCCCCGAACTGATACGTAGACCCAACAGCTCACCCATAGTGGACAGTATGGAGAATTTGACAAAGCTCATCACCATACCATGCGCAGCGATTAAACGACTGATACCCTTCATAAAGCGTGCGGGACAAGAAAAAAAGGTACAAAGAATGCGGCCACCACCAAGCAAAATATAAATCAGCGCGTTTCATGATATTCTAATTTTGTATTAATAAATTCTCGGAATCGTATCTTTCTACGATTCCGGCATTCTCTTAAACTATTTCAACTCCACCAACTCATATTGCTGACTGCCAAACCCGATTTGCTCAGCATAGTCCAACGTATACATGCCGTGCCGGGAGTCGATGCGTTCAATCAGGTGTATCTTTCATGGTCTTCGAAGCACGTACCTGGTCCACACAAGCCCGGTCGAGCGCCACGGTCGAGCGAAGCCAGGATTCCGATGTCCCCCCATCTTCCGGGTCTTCGGGCGTGGCCACACAATCGCAATCCGCCGGATTTATGTACGCTGATGATATACAGGATACGGTCACCGCAATGGTTGGCCACAGCTTTGGCCGCTTCGGCCATCGACTCTAAAATAATCCTGCGGAGGCAATTTGCCCCCACTTCTTTCACGCTCTTCGTTTTTCCGGCGGAATG
>VOFG01004576.1_pt1 | contig 10984 bp, 14 predicted proteins | sample 5384171 | NCBI WGS metagenome assembly VOFG01 (sample SAMN12384726, study PRJNA508395) | human gut metagenome | isolation source: healthy gut F | host: Homo sapiens | reverse complement strand
TTCCCCACCATGAAGCCGTTAGACAAGTAAAGAACCTTACCTATCCCTGGAGGTTCTGGCCGGCCTGGGCACCTTTATCCTGAGCAACTGGGCCCGGCGCGCTGAACGGACTACGAAAATCGCCCCGGACGTGTGGGTTATAAGACCGCCAGGGGTGGCGCCCACGGCGCCTGGGCGGACCGTGCATCATCGGCCCGGACACGACATCCGCCGTGGTGGGCAACTCCGTGGAGCTGAAGAATGTCATCCTGTTCGACAACGTGCAGACGCCCCACTACAACTATGTGGGCGACAGTATCTCGGCGATAAGTCCCACATGGGCGCCGGTTCCATCACCTCCAACGTGAAGTCCGACAAGACCCATGTGGTGGTCACAGACGGTGGGAGCGCATCGACACCGGACGCAGAAGGTGGGCGCCATGCTGGGCGACGGCGTGGAGGGGCTGCAACAGTGTGCTGAACCCCCGGCAGCGTCATCGGACGGGGCAGCCGGGTATATCCGCTGTCCCCGGTGGGGGCACTGTGCCGGCGGCGAGCATCTACAAGCGTAGCGGCGACATTGCCGCCCAGCGCTGACAGGGAGGAAGAAAATGGGCATTTCGGCACGGACGGCTTCCGGGGCGAGGCCAATGTGACCCTTGACGGCGGACCACGCCTATCAGGTGGGTCGCTTTTTTGGGCTGGTACTGCGGTGAAGCAAGCGCCGCGGCGGCGACAGCGAGCCGGCAAAGGTGGTCATCGGTAAGGATACCCGCCGCAGCAGCTACATGTTCAGTACGCCCTGGCCTCCGGGCTGGTGGCCTCGGCGCGGACGCCTATCTGCTGCACGTGACCACCACCCCTCTGTGTCCTATGTGGCGCGGACGGAGGGCTTCGACTGCGGCATTATGATCTCCGCCAGCCACAATCCGTTCTATGACAACGGCATCAAGCTGATCGGGCGGTCCGGCGAAAATGGACGAGGCCACCATCTCCCTCATCGAGGACTATCTGGACGGCCAGCTCCATGTGTTCGACACCGACTGGCCGCAGCTGCCGCTGGCGCACCGGGAGCAGATCGGCCGCACCGTGGACTGGTCGGTAGGCCGCAAACGCTATGTGGGCTATCTGATCTCGCTGGGCATGTTCTCCTTCAAGGGGCAAGAAGGTGGGGCTGGACTGCGCCAACGGCTCCGCGTGGATGATCGCCAAAAGCGTGTTTGACGCGCTGGGTGCCACCACCTACGTCATGGGCGACGAGCCGGACGGCTTCAACATCAACAACGGCGTTGGCTCCACCCATATCGACGCCCTCCGCCGCTTCGTGGTGGAGAAGGGACTGGACGTGGGCTTCGCCTACGACGGCGATGCCGACCGCTGCCTCTGCGTGGACGAAAAGGGCGCTGTCGTCACCGGCGACCACATTCTCTACGTCTGCGGCCGCCACATGAGGGAGCAGGGCGAGCTGCCCCACAACACGGTGGTGACCACGGTCATGTCCAACTTCGGACTGTACCGGGCCTTTGACCGGCTGGGGATCCGCTATGCCAAAACCGCTGTGGGCGACAAGTACGTATACGAGTATATGAGCAAAAACGGCTGCGCCCTGGGCGGCGAGCAGTCGGGGCATATCATCTTCTCCAAGTACGCCTCCACCGGCGACGACATTTTGACCAGCCTGAAGCTGATGGAAGTCATGCTGGAGCGCAAGCAGCCCATGAGCAAGCTCACCGAGGGACTGACCATCTATCCGCAGGTGCTGGAGAACGTCCGCGTCCGGGATAAGCTGGCGGCGCGGCAGGATCCCGCCGTGCAGAAGGCGGTGGCAGGACCCCGGCAACGTGGGAACGGTGCTGCGGACCCTGGACGCTTTTGACGCCGATGGGCTGCTGCTGACCGGCGGGTGCGCGGACCCCTTCGGGCCGAAAACCGTCCGGGCCTCCATGGGGGCGGTGTTCCGCCGCCCGGTGTGGAGCGTGACGCCGGAGGAACTGGGGGACCTGCTGCGCCGCAGCGGCATCCCCCTGTACGGCGCGGCCCTGCGGCCGGACGCCATGGACGCCCGGCAGGCGGACTATTCCCGCTGCGCCTTGGCCATCGGCTCCGAGGGAAGGGGCCTGAGCCGGGAGGTGCTGGACCTGTGCGACAAAACCGTGCTGATCCCCATGTCCCCCCGCTGCGAGTCGCTGAACGCGGCCATTGCGGCGGCGGTGCTGCTGTGGGAAAGCTGGCGGTGAACGGAAGGAGGGGACTGCCGTGGCGGCGCTGAAATACTGGGTATGGCTGACGGCCCTGCCGGGGCTCAGCAACCGCAGCAGGCTTCTGCTGCTGGAGCGCTATGGCTCCCCGGAGGACGTATACTATGCCGACGCCGAGGAGCTGGCCCTGACCGAGGGGCTGACGCCGGGACAGGCCCAGCTGCTTTCGGACAAGAGCCTCACCCGGGCGGACCGCATCCTGGCGGACTGCGCCCGGGGCGATATTTTCCTGCTGACCATGCAGGATGCCGCCTATCCCGCCCGGCTGCGGGACATTTTCGACCCGCCGGTGCTGTTGTACGGCAAGGGGTCGCTGCCGCTGTTTGACGAGGAGGCGGCCATCGCCGTGGTGGGCACCCGGTCCTGCACCCCCTATGGCCTGCGGTGCGCCCACCGGATGGGCTATGAGCTGGCCCGGCAGGGTGCGGTGGTGGTGTCCGGCATGGCCAAGGGCATCGACGGCGCCGCCATGCGGGGCGCTTTGCAGGCGGGAGGCTTCACCGCCGCCGTTCTGGGTGGCGGGGTGGACGTGGTATATCCCGCGGAAAACCGCAGATTATATGAAGATATCGCCGCCACCGGCGTGCTGCTGTCGGAGTATCCGCCGGGAACGGAGCCCCTGCCGGGGCATTTTCCCGTGCGCAACCGCATCATCAGCGGACTGAGCCTGGCGTCCTTGGTGGTGGAGGCCCCGGTGCGCTCCGGGGCGCTGATCACCGCCCACGCCGCCCTGGACCAGGGGCGGGACGTGTTCGCCGTGCCGGGACCCATCGACGCGGCGGCCAGCGTGGGCTGCAACCGGCTGATCCGGGACGGCGCGGGACTGGCCGCGTCGGGCTGGGACATTCTGTCGGTGTATCACAGCCGGTTCCCTCACCGGCTGCACCCGGCCCAGATGACCGTTCCCGAGCCGGGGGAGACCCCCAGGCAGGAGGAAAGCCCTCCGCCGGCACAGACCCCGGAGCCGGAAGCCCCTGCCGCACCGGAGCTGCCGGTGCTGGACCTGGACCGCAACCGGGAGGGGCTTACCGACGATCAGCTGGCGCTGATTCGGGTGCTGGATACGGAGACGCCTCTGCTGACGGATGAGGCGGCGGAGCAGACGGGCCTGCCGGTAAGGCGGGTGCTGTCGGCGCTGACGGTGCTGGAGATCGACGGCTATGCCCAACGGTCCGGCCCCCGCAGCTATGTGCGCACAGTAAGGTTACATTCGGAAAAGGAAGGATCATAAATATGGCAAAAAAGGCTGAAAAATACCTGGTGATCGTGGAGTCCCCGGCCAAGGCCAAGACCATCGGCAAATACCTGGGCCCCGCATATCAGGTGAAGGCCTGTATGGGACATCTGCGGGACCTGCCCAAAAGCAAGCTGGGCGTGGACGTGGAAAACGATTTTGAGCCCAATTACCGGCCCATCAAGGGCAAGGAGGACATCATCCGGGACCTGAAGCAGGCGGCCAAGGAAAGCGACGCCGTGTATCTGGCCACCGACCCGGACCGGGAGGGAGAGGCCATCAGCTGGCATCTGAAGCAGCTTTTGGACCTGCCGGAGGATAAAACCTTCCGGGTCACCTTCAACGAGATCACCCGCAAGGTGGTCACCGAGAGCATCCGGCAGCCCCGGGACATTGACCAGGACCTGGTGGACGCTCAGCAGGCCCGGCGCATCCTGGACCGCATCGTGGGCTATGAGCTGTCCCCGCTGCTGTGGAAAAAGATCCGCCGGGGCCTGTCCGCCGGGCGGGTCCAGTCCGTGGCCATGCGCCTGGTGGCGGACCGGGAAAAGGAGATCGCCGATTTCGTGCCCCAGGAGTACTGGACCCTGGACGCCCTGCTGCAAAATGACCAGGGGGCCCGCTTCAAGGCACACTACTATGGCCGAGGCGGCAAGAAATATGAGCCCACCTCCCAGCAGGAGGTGGACGACATCCGCGCCCAGCTTCAGGATACGCCCTTTGCCGTGTCCAACGTGAAGCGGACGGACAAGCGCCGCTCCCCGTCGCCTCCCTTCACCACCTCCACCATGCAGCAGGAGGCCTCCCGGAAGCTGAACATGACCCCCCGCCGCACCATGGCCATCGCCCAGCAGCTGTATGAGGGCGTGGACATCAGCGGCGAGGGCACCGTGGGTCTGATCACCTATATGCGTACCGACTCCCTGCGGATCTCCGACGAGGCGCAGGCGGCGGCCCGCAGCTTTATCGAAAGCCGCTACGGCGCGGCCTATCGCCCGGAGACCCCCAAGCAGTACAAGGCCAAGGCCGGGGCCCAGGACGCCCACGAGGCCATCCGCCCCAGCAGCGTCACCCTGACCCCGGAGCAGGTGAAGGGCGACCTGACCGGCGAGCAGTATCGCCTGTACCGGCTGATCTGGAGCCGGTTTCTGGCCAGCCAGATGGCAAACGCCGTGTATGACAGCGTCAGCGTGGACATTGCCGCCGGGGAGCACATCTTCCGCGCCAGCGCCAGCAGCCTGAAATTCGCCGGCTACACCGCCGTGTATGAGGAGAGCCGGGACGACGATAAGGAGGACAGGGAGCCTGCCCTGCCGGAGCTGCAGCCCGGCGAGGTGGTGACCCTGGAGGGCTTCGAGCCCGGCCAGCACTTCACCCAGCCCCCCGCCCGGTATACGGACGCCACCCTGATCCGCACCATGGAGGAAAACGGCATCGGCCGCCCCTCCACCTATGCCCCCACCGTGTCCACCATTCTGGACCGGGAATATGTGGTGAAGGAGGGCAAGGCCCTGCGGATCACGCCTCTGGGCCAGGTGGTGACGGACCTGATGTGCCAGCGGTTCCCGGACATTGTGGACGTGAAGTTCACCGCCCGGATGGAGGACGAGCTGGACGAGGTGGAAAGCGGCAAGATCCCCTGGAAGCAGCTGCTGCGCCAGTTCTACGGCGGCTTTGAAGGCAACCTCCGCCAGGTGGAGAAGGACATGGAGGGTGTATACCTGAAGGTCCCCGACGAGGTCACCGAGGAGAAGTGCGACGTGTGCGGCCGGAACATGGTGGTCAAATCCGGCCGGTTCGGCCGGTTCCTGGCCTGCCCCGGGTACCCGGAGTGCACCTTCACCAAGCCCCTGGTGGTGGAGATGCCGGGCCGCTGCCCCAAGTGCGGCGGGCGGCTGATGAAGCGCACCGGCGTCAGCAAGAAAACCGGCAAGCAGTATACCTATTACTGCTGCGAGCGGCTCAACGCCGCCGATGAAAGCGCCCGGTGCGATTTCATGACCTGGGATGTGCCAGTGAAGGACGACTGTCCCGTGTGCGGACACACCATGTTCAAAAAAAGGCGGGCAAGGGCTTCCGCAAGCCCTTCTGCATCAATCCCGAGTGCGCCAACTTCCTGCCGGAGGACAAGCGCGGCTATGTGAAAAAGGCCAGGACGGAGGAGCCTGCGGAGGGTGCTGCCGAGACCCCGGCGGAGCCTGTCCAGGAGGAGAAAAAGCCCACCAAAAAGGCGGCCAAGACTACCAAAACCACAAAGACTGCGAAAACTACTAAGGCCACAGCGGCCAAGAAAACCACCCGGAAAAAGGCGGAGGAAGCATGAACCATGTTACAGTGATCGGCGCAGGGCTGGCCGGCAGCGAGTGCGCCTGGCAGCTGGCCCAGCGGGGCATTCCCGTGACCCTGCGGGAGATGAAGCCGGAAAAAATGACCCCCGCCCACCAGACCGCCGATTTCGCGGAGCTGTGCTGCTCCAATTCCCTGCGGGGCGCGGGGCTGGAAAACGCCGTGGGCCTTCTGAAGGAGGAACTGCGGCAGCTGGGCAGCCTCATCGTCCGCTGCGCGGACGAGACCGCCGTTCCCGCCGGAGGCGCTCTGGCGGTGGACCGCCACGGCTTTTCCCGGCTGGTGACGGAGCGGGTCAGAAGCCACCCCCTGATCACCGTGGTCCCCGGTGAGGTGACGGACCTGCCGGAGGGGGAGGTGGTGGTGGCCTCCGGGCCGCTGACCTCCGACGCTCTGGCGGACAGGCTCCTCTCCATGCTGGGGGGCGAGGATTCCGCCCTGCACTTTTTCGACGCGGCGGCCCCGCTGGTGAGCTTCGACAGCGTGGACATGGACAGCGGCTATTTCGCGTCCCGGTACGACAAGGGCACGCCGGACTATATCAACTGCCCCATGGGCAAGGAGGAGTATCTGGCCTTCTGGCAGGAGCTGACCCACGCCCAGGAGGCGGAGGTCCACGGCTTCGAGGACAGGAACGTCTTTGAGGGCTGCATGCCCGTGGAGGTCATGGCCCGGCGGGGGGAGGACACCCTGCGCTACGGGCCTCTGAAGCCCCGGGGGCTGAAGGACCCCCGCACCGGGCGGGAGCCCTATGCCGTGGTGCAGCTGCGCAAGGACAATGCCGACGGCACCATCTATAACCTGGTGGGGTTCCAGACCCACCTGCGCTTCCCGGAGCAGAAGCGGGTGTTCTCCATGATCCCCGCCCTGCATGATGCGAAATTCCTGCGCTACGGCGTTATGCACCGGAACACCTATCTGGACTCTCCCCGACTGCTGGACCGGTATTACCGGCTGAAGGCCCAGCCCCGCATCTCCTTTGCCGGGCAGATGACCGGCGTGGAGGGGTATGTGGAGTCCTGCGCCTCGGGCTTTCTGGTGGGGGTGGAGACCGCCCGGCGGCTGCTGGGCCAGGCCCCCATGGACTTCCCGCCGGGAGACGGCCATCGGCGCTCTGGGGCTGTATGTCAGCAACGAGTCCGTGACCCAGTTCCAGCCCATGAACATCAATTTCGGCATCATGCCGCCTCTGGACCACCGGGTCAAGGGCAAGCGCAACAAAAACGCCCAGCTGTCCCAGCGGTCGCTGGCCATTATCCAACAGGTAAAGCAGGAGGTTCTGAACTATGAAGATCATCATTGACGCCATGGGCGGCGACAACGCCCCGCTGGAAATCGTGAAGGGCGCCCTGCTGGGCATGGAGCACTGGGGCGTGGAGGTGCTGCTGACCGGCGACACCGAGGCCATTCTCCGGGCGCTGCGGGACTGCGGCCACGACACCATCCCCCATGGGATGGAGATCGTCCACACCACGGAGACCGTGGAGATGTGCGACGACCCCTCCAAGGTGTTCCGGCACAAGAAGGACACCTCCATGGGCGTGGGTCTGACCCTGCTGCGGGACGGCAAGGCCGACGCCCTGGTTTCCGCCGGGTCCACCGGGGCTTTGCTGGCCGGGGCCACCCTGATCACCAAGCGCATCCGGGGCATCCGCCGGGCGGCGATGGCCCCGGTGATCCCCACCACCGGCGGCAAGGCCGTGCTCATCGACTGCGGGGCCAACGCCGAGTGTACCCCGGAGTACCTGATGCAGTTTGCGTATCTGGGCAGCTTCTATGCCAGCCGGGTTCTGGGGCTGGAGCGTCCCCGGGTGGGCCTGCTGAACATTGGCGCGGAGGACAGCAAGGGCACGGACCTGCAGCGCCGGACCCTGGCCCTGCTGCGCAAGGCCGGGGAGGAGGGCCACCTGAACTTCATCGGCAACATCGAGGCCAAGGAGGCCATCAAGGGCGGCTGCGACGTCATCGTCACCGACGGCTTCTCCGGCAACATCCTGCTCAAGACCATGGAGGGCGTGGGCTCCTTTGCCGGTCACGCCCTGGGGGACATTTTCCGGAAGAACCTGCTGACCAAGCTGGCCGCCGCCATGGTGATGCCGGGGCTGCGGGCCTTCAAGGCCCAGCTGGACCCCAACAAGGTGGGGGGCACCGCCTTCATCGGTATCTCCAGGCCCGTCATCAAGGCCCACGGCTCCTCCAACGCCGAGGCCATCGAAAACGCCATTGGCCAGGCCAGGCAGGTGGCCGAAAGCGGCATCATTGGACAGATTCAGGAAAATGTGCATCTGATGCAGGTGCAGCCGGAATAATTCACAAAAAGGGTATTGACAGACCTGACCAATTGCCGTATTATTTTCCAAGACAAAGCCCGAAAGGAGGGATCATCTCATGACGATGGACGAGATCTTCAAGACCATGCAGGATCTGATCGCTGAGCAGTTTGCCATTGATACCGACGAGATCGGCATGGATAGTTCTTTTGTGGACGATCTGGGCGCCGACTCCGTGGACCTGGTGGAGCTGGTCATGGCCATGGAGGAGGAATTCGACGTGGGCGAGATCGACGAGGAGGACCTGACCGGTCTGAAGACCGTGGGCGACTGCGTTCGCTATCTGTACAATAAGCTGAACTGAATCAATCAAGCAGCTGAAAAGAAGGCCCCGTTGGTTGCAACGGGGTTTCCTTTTTTCCGCTGCGGAAGGGAGAAAACATCATGCATACCCTGCAAGTACTGGAAAAAAAAACTGGGCTATACCTTCCGCTGCAAGGAGCAACTTCAAGCGGCCCTGTACCACAGCTCCTACGCCAACGAGCACCGCTGCTGCGGCGTCAGCAGCAACGAGCGGCTGGAGTTTCTGGGGGACGCCGTGCTGGGCCTGGTCACGGCGGACTATCTGTACCACAAGCACCCGGATTTGCCGGAAGGGGACCTGACCCGGATGCGGGCGGCCCTGGTGTGCGAGGAGAGCCTGTACGAGGTGGCCCAGAGCCTGGGGCTGGGCAATGAGCTGCGGCTGGGCAAGGGCGAGGAGGCCGGAGGCGGCCGGTGCCGCCCCTCCATCCTGGCCGACGCCACGGAGTCCGTGTTCGCGGCGGTGTATCTGGACGGCGGCATGGAGGCCGCCCGGGCGCTGATCGACAAGGAGCAGGAGGAGGCCCGGCTATGCCGTCACCGCCGCCCCGGTGCGCGTTTCCAACGGGGTGCTGCTGTGGTCGTATCTGGGCGCGCTGCTGGCCGCCGTCCTGCTGTGCATGTTTCTGGGGCAGCGCTTCCCTGCGGCGCTGCACCTCCGTGATGACGCGCCGCCAGGATGAACAGATCCGGCAGGAGCTGCTGCAAAAGGCTTTCCCGGAATGTTCTGGACGACCTCACCGCCGACGAGGTGGCGAAAATGGCCGGTGCCAGAGCGGTGTACCGGGAGACGGATAAGCTGTACAACGACACAGAATACCGCGAGATCACCTGACCCACTATCGCCGACCCCGCCTATCCCGCTGCGATTCGACCGCACCGTCACCACCAAAAACGACGATGGCACCCGCACCTATACCTGGACGTCTACCGGGGCGTATGACAAAACGCTGAGCAGACCATGACCGGCGTGGCGGTGGAGCTGGCGGATGGACAGTATATCGTTATTCACCACCTGCGCTACGACTACCCAGCCCGCCGCCCGCTACACCGAGGGCATGACCGTCTGGCCGGCGTGGAAGGTGGAGCAGGACTGGACGCGGGGATATCTCTTTGCAGCGGGCGGCTGCTGTGTACCCGGCAGGGGCAGGAGCAGACCGCGCCGCTGCACGGACTGGGCCTATGACGACGGGCAGATCACGGACATCATTCGGCACCAGAGCGCGGACTCCTTCGTGGCGCAGTGGTCGCGTCCCTCCCGTGCCGAGGATGTGCGCGTGTACGTGCTGTATGACGCCTTCCGCACCGGGAGCCGACGTGCTGACCAGCTACGGCAACTATATCTGCCAGACAGCCGGTCTATCCTTTGACGGGCGGGTGCTCCAGTGGGCTTCGGCCAGGAGCGCGCCCGCACGCGCCACATGTCCGCCATCCGGCTCTGGCTGGGCGAGGCGGCGATTGACAATGCCGTCCCAAACAGAAAAGGAACCGCCCCGGCGGTTCCTTTTTTGTCTGCTTCCGATGGCGGTGTACGCCCGGCAGGTGGGTGACAGCAGCGTCACAAATTAAAAGGTGGCATTTTCTCCGCCGCTGTGGTATACTCTGGTTATATTGGAACAGTATCCCCCTTTGCCGGGAAGGTATAATAGGTCGTATCACAAGGGACGTGAGGTGCGTAATGACATATCTGAAGGCTTTTCTTCTGGGGCTGGTACAGGGTGTGGCGGAGTTTCTGCCCATCTCCAGCTCAGGACATCTGGCGATCGCCCGGAACCTGCTGAACATGGAGGGCGCGGGCGACATCCCGGAATTTTTCGACGTGCTGCTGCATTTGGGCACGCTGATCGCCGTATTCATCGCCTATTGAGCGATATCAAGGACATGGTGGTGGAGTTCTTCCGCGGCATCCGCGATTTGGCGCACCGCACCACGCCCACGCCGGTGCCTCCGGCGCGGCGGCTGATCCTGCTGATCATCATCGGCACGCTGCCGCTGTTCGCCGTGCTGCCCATCCGCAAGGCGGTGCAGGGGCTGGGCGACAACATGTATTTCGTGGGTGCGGCGCTGATCTTCACCGGCTTCCTGCTGTTCCTGGCGACCGTGTGCGCAAGGGGCGCAAGACCGAGCGCAGCGTTTACTGATGGATGCGCTGCTGGTGGGCATGGGCCAGGCGCTGGCCACGCTTCCCGGTGTGTCCCGACCGGCATGACCATCACCCGCTCGGCTGAACTTCGTGGGCTATGAGCGGCAGTTCGCCGTGCGGTTTTCATTCCTGTTGAGTATCCCCGCCGTGCTGGGCGCCAACATCCTGTCCATCGGTGACGCGGTGAAGACCGGCATCGTGGGCGCGGAGGTGCCCATGTATCTGGTGGGCGTGGTCACGGCGGCGGTGGTGGCTACCTGGCATCCGGCTGCTGAAATTCATCGCGGAAAAGGGGCGCTTTCGGCGCGTTTGCATATTACTGCTGGGCGGTGGGCGTGCTGACCCTCGTCCTGCAGGGCATCAAGTGAGGTAAACTATGGCATCAACACAA
>VOFG01004021.1_pt1 | contig 11005 bp, 10 predicted proteins | sample 5384171 | NCBI WGS metagenome assembly VOFG01 (sample SAMN12384726, study PRJNA508395) | human gut metagenome | isolation source: healthy gut F | host: Homo sapiens | reverse complement strand
CCTCGCCCCGACAAGCTCAGTGGAATTTGTGACAGAGAGTGTCAAGGTTTACAAGGTGCGTCAAGATGGTTTTGCAAATTTTATTGTGATAAAGCGGTGATCGTAGGACTTATAGCATGGCGTTCAAGTGCTTTCCCGTTCAATCAATGTATTTCTGCATTTTGACAACCTGCCTATAAATCCCACATGAACGTTGTGGAATCTTCCAAAGCATCCATGGATGGTTTCTTGTGCCGCATCAAACGTTCAGCTTATTACAACGAAATTCCATATAGCTACATTGCATCTTGCGGAGGTTCTTGCTATACTTTGTATCGAACGTCACTTTATCCGATAAAAATGTTGCGCAATTTGCGCAACAAAGGAGGGCCGCTATCATGCAGCAGCTCAGATTACTTCATGGCGGAGACTACAACCCGGAACAGTGGCTGGACCGGCCCGATATTCTGGCGCAGGACATCGAACTGATGAAAAAGGCACACGTTAATACTGTGACGCTGGGTGTGTTCTCATGGTCCACGTTGGAACCGCAGGAGGGGGTATTTGAGCTGGATTGGCTGGCTGACATCATCCATAACCTGTATGCCAATGGAATCTATACGATCCTTGCAACGCCCAGTGCGGCCCGCCCTGCTTGGATGGCACACAAATACCCCGAGGTGCGCCGAGTCCGGGCAGACCGGGTCAGGGAGCTGTACAACCGGCGGCAGAATTACTGCTATACATCGCCGATCTACCGGGAAAAAGTCCGCATCATCGACCAGAAGCTGGCACAGCGGTTCGGCAATGACCCGGCTGTCCTGCTCTGGCATATCTCCAACGAGATGAGCGGCGACTGCCATTGCGAGCTGTGTCAGGCTGCGTTCCGCCGCTGGCTCAAGGCACGGTACAACTCTTTGGAAGCCTTGAACAAGGCGTGGAACGCCACCTTCTGGAGCCACGACTACACCGCTTGGGAACAAATCGAAAGCCCTGCCCCGCAGGGGAAAAATGCCGTGCAGGGTCTTGCGCTGGACTGGAAGCGCTTTGTCAGTGACCGGCATATTGATTTTTTGAAATTTGAGCGTGATACCGTGAAAGAATTTGCACCGGTTGCAAAGTTCACCGTGAATATGATGTACCGGTTTGATGGCATCGACTATTTCAAAATGTCCAAGGAGATCGACGTGGCCAGCTGGGACAACTACCCCACATGGCACAAGCCCAGCGAAACGGTGGAAGAAACGGCGTTGGATACGGCCCTGATGCACGACCTGTATTACTCCATGAAGGGCAGGCCCTTCCTGCTGATGGAATCCAGCCCCAGCTTTACCAACTGGCAGCCGATCTCCAAACAGAAGCGCCCCGGCATTGCGGAGCTTGCGGCTCTGCAGACGGTTGCACATGGTTCGGACAGTGTGCTTTTACTTCCAGTGGCGGGCCAGCCGGGGTGCGGAAGAAAAAGCTCCACGGTGCAGTCATTGGCCACGATGGGCGGGAGGATGCCCGCCCCTTCCGGGAGACAGTCGGTGTGGGCCAAAAGCTGGAAGTGCTCTCAGAGATTGCAACAGTCTGCCGCACAAAACAGGCAGCGATCGTCCACGATTGGGAAAACAAGTGGGCATTGGAAGGTTCCTGCGGCCCTCGAAATGCCGGGATGGGCTACTGGGACGAGCTGAAGCTGCACTACAATGCTCTTGCGCGGGAAGGCATTGCGGTGGAGTTCGTGAATCAGGAATCCGACCTGACGGGTTATGGTTTGGTCGTTGTTCCGATGGTTTATCTGCTGACCGATGCCTTTGCCCAAAAACTCTGTGATTTTGCCCGGAATGGTGGTACGGTCGTGGTTACATACTGGACCGGTGTGGTGAATGAAAGCGATTTGTGCCGTCTGGGTGACACGCCCTACGGCTTGACCGACCTGCTGGGCCTGCGCCGCACTGAGATCGACGGAATGTATGACGGCGAAACCTGCCGCTGCACCCCGATGGACGATTCCACTTTGCCGGAAACGCAGGCTTCGGTCCTATGCGAGGTCGCAAGTCTGAACGACACAGACCCTGCCACACCGCTGAGCATCTATGCAGAGGGATTACTACGAGGGCACCCTGCGGTCGCCGTCCATCCTTACGGAAAAGGCCGTGCCTATTATCTGGCAAGTCGGTTCGATGAAGCGTTCCATCGCGCATTTTATCGTGCTACTGTAAAGGAAGTTGGCCTGAAACCGGCCTGGCCGGAGGCACTGCCGGACGGTGTCCTGGCGGCGCGGCGCGGTACGTTCGTCTTTGTACAGAACTGCAATGAACATCCGGTCGAAGTAGGCGGTGTTGCACTGAACCGTTACGGAACGGTCGTCTGGAAAAACGGCGAGCAGGTCCTGTAAAGTTTCCCCTTTGAGCGTTCTGCCGAAAAAGCAGAACGCTTTTTGTTTGCTTTCATACTTGACAAAAGCGGGCTTACCCCGGTATGCTGGGGTGGCGCATTGTTGCGCAGTTCTGTGAAAAGGAGAGGATATCCTGTGGCTGCAAAGGAAACCGAAAAAATGACGATCGAGCAGGTGGCTGATGCGCTTGGCCTTTCTAAAACAACGGTATCGCGTGCACTTTCCGGCAAAGGGACGCATCAGCGAGGAGACCCGCACCAAGGTGTACGCCTATATGGGGCGTACCCGCCCGAGCCTGTTTCTGCACAGAGCGGCGAAAAACTGCGCACCAACAATATTGCCATGGTCGTACCGCAGCGGTTTATTGCGCTGGATCTGCCCTTTTTGCGCAAGTGCATGGGCGGCATCTGCACCATGGCAGACCAGCGCAGCTATGACCTGATGCTTTGCTACGCCTCCAACACCGAGTATTCACAGCTGCAGCGGCAGCTGGCCAACCACAAGGTGGACGGCGTGATCCTGACCTACGCCATGGCGGATGATCCCTGCATCGAACTTTTGCGGCAATACGAGACACCTTTGTGCTCATCGGACGCAGCGAGGACAAGACCATCCCGCAGGCAGACAACGATCAGGTCGCGGCTGCCTGCGATGACACGCATCCTTTTGCAGCTGGGCGCCAAGCGGATCGCGCTGCTGGTGGGCAGTACCATCTACGCCGTCAACACCGACCGCATACGCGGTTATCTGCGTGGATTCGCGGAATTTGGTGTGCCAGTAGACCAGCGGCTCGTTCATTCCGGTGTGGAATCTGCCGGGCAGACGCTCGATGCACTGGAGGCTGCGCTGGAGCAGAAGGCGGATTGCATCCTTTGCGGCGATGATGAGATCGCCTTTGAGGTCATGCGGGAGCTGCGGACGCGGCATATCCTCGTGCCCAACGATCTGCGAGTGGCCAGCCTGTACGACAGCTCCATGCTTGCCAGCATCACGCCGTCTGTTTCGGCGGTGCAGTACGATGCAGAGCAGCTGGGTAAGACCGCCTGCCGGATGCTGCTGGACCGGCTGGCCGGAAAAGATCGTCATGCGGCAGCTGGAAGGCCATCAGGTCATCCTGCGGGATTCTACCAAGTGGAGGAACGCTCCCACAGCATCAAATAACGCGCTTTTTGTGCCTGCTCCTTTCCCGGAGCGGGCATTTTTGCTTTTGCATGGCAAAGGTTGCGCTAAAGTTGCGCACTTTTGCCCATGTATCCTGATTTTACCGTCACTTTTTCCAGTTTCGACTCAACAATACCGTGAATTTCGTCCATTGACGTGAGCAAAAGAATGCGGTATCCTATGGGTACAGAAAAACAGCTGCTTGGATGTGCGCAACTTATAAGCGCAACAAAGAGCAGCCGAAGATTTCAGATTGAGAACGAAGGAGAACTGGATCATGAAAAAGCTGATTTCCCGCCGTAACTTCCTTGCAGCCATGGGTACGATGGCTGCTGCCGGTGTGCTGACCGCCTGCGGCGGTTCTTCCTCTGGCACTGCTTCCTCTGCTGCCGCTTCCAGTACGGCTGCCTCTGCTGCGGAGAGCTGGGGTGATGTGAAGCTGACCATGTGGGGCGCAGAAGAGGATCAGACCATGCTGCGCGAGATGGCAGATGCTTTCATCGAGCAGAATGCGGACAAGGGCAACGTGACCATCGAAATCGGCGTGCAGTCCGAGTCCAGCGCAAAGGACACTGTTCTGGCTGACCCGGAGTCTGCCGCAGACGTTTTCGCCTTTGCAGACGACCAGCTGAACGAGCTGGTGAATGCCGGTGCGCTGCAGGAAGTACTGCTGAACCCGGACGACGTGAAGAGCCGCAACCTGCCCGGCTCTGTGAGTGCTGCCACCATGAACGACAAGCTTTACGCCTACCCCATGACCGCCGACAACGGCTACTTCCTGTACTATGATGCAAGCGTTCTGAGCGCCGAGGACGTGCAGAGCATGGACACCATGCTGGAAAAGGCTGCAGCTGCCGGCAAAAAGTTCATGATGAGCGTGAACGACGCATGGTACATTTACAGCTTCTACGCCGGTGCCGGTCTGGTGGCTACGCTGGCAGATGACGGTATCAACACCGTCTGCAACTGGAATGAGGCTCCCGGCGCAGACGTAACGCAGGCCATTCTGGATATCGCCGTAAACCCCGGCTTCAAGTCCGGTGCGGATGCCGACATTGTTTCCGCCATCAAGGACGGCAGCTGCTGCGCCGCCATCTCCGGCACATGGAACGCCAGCACCGCCGAGGAGGCTTGGGGCGAGGGCTACGCCGCCACCAAGCTGCCAACCTACACCCTGAACGGCGAGCAGGTGCAGATGGCTTCCTTCTCCGGCTTACAAGCTGGTCGGCGTCAACCCCCACAGCGCCAATGTCGGTGTTGCCATGATGCTGGCTGACTACATCACCAACGAGGACAATCAGGCCAAGCGCTTCAACGACCGCAAGCTGGGCCCCTCTAACATCAACGCAAACTCCACCGAGGCTGTGCAGTCCGCACCTGCCATCGCCGCACTGGCTGAGCAGAGCGACTACGCCACCCTGCAGCGCGTAGGTGCCAACTACTGGAGCTCCGCCGAGAGCTTGGGCGAGATCCTGGCCTCCGGCGACACGCAGGGCAAGACCACCCAGCAGCTGATGGATGACGCTGTGGCCGGCATCACCGCACCTGTGGCACAGTAAGTTCCGGTTTTTCCCGGCGGGCACGCAGCAGAATGCGGTGTGCCCGCTTTTATCGCAATACAAGAAATCGGCGTCAACCTAACATCCTGTTTGCTATAACCCCCTCTGCATACCAAGAAAGGAGTTGACTTCTGTGGCAGAAATGGTCCTTGCACCATCCCTTGGGGCAGATGGCCGGGAAAGCCGAATTTCCTTCAGAAGTTCGGTCACGCATTTGTTCACGGAGATATTTTTTTACAAAGCTGTCCCTCTTTGTCTGGGGTCTGGGCTACATTGGCCACGGCCAGCTTATCAAGGCACTGCTGGTAACGCTGGTGCAGGGGCTGGGACTGTATTTTCTGGGTACTTCCGGCATTCCTGCGCTGAAAAAAGTTCGGCACGCTGGGCACGGTGCAGATGGAGATGCAGTTCAACCCCTTTACCTTAAAAACGAGGTCAACAACTACGACAACTCGTTTGCCATCCTGCTGCTCAGCGTGATCGCACTGGTGGTCATTGTAACGCTGATCGCTGCTGCCATGCTGGTGGTGCAGAGCAATTACGCGTTACAGGCGCAGAAGGCCGCTGGCAAAAAAGCCCAACAATTTCCGGCAGGATATCACCTTGTACCTGAACGAAAAGTTCTACGTTACCCTGCTCACCCTTCCGGTGCTGGGTGTGGTGGTGTTCACCATCATCCCGCTGTTCATTTTGATCGCTGTTGCCTTTACCAACTACGATCAGCAGCATATGCCTCCCGCCGCCCTGTTCACATGGGTGGGGCTGGCGAACTTTGCTTCGCTGTTTGGCGGCCAGTCGCTGTCGATGACCTTCAGCTATGCATTCGGCAAGGTGCTGAGCTGGACACTGGTCTGGGCGTTCTTTGCGACCTTCACGAACTTCTTCGGCGGCGTATTTCTGGCCATGCTCATCAACAATAAAAAAGACCAAGTGCCAAAAGCTCTGGCGCACATTGTTCATCATCACCATTGCGGTGCCGCAGTTCGTCACCCTGCTGCTGGTGCGCAACTTCTTCTCGGACGCCGGCATCTTCAACACCATGATGGCCAATGCAGGCGTGACCGATTTTTAAAGGCCATCGGTCTGCTGGGGCAGAACATGAACCACATTCCCTTCCTGACCGACCAGCACTGGGCAAAGTTCATGATCATCCTCATCAACATCTGGGTGGGCGTGCCCTACCAGATGCTGATTGCCACCGGTGTGCTGATGAACATCCCCAGCGATATTCTGGAAGCCTCGACCATCGATGGCGCTTCGCCGTGGCAGAGCTTCATCCACATCAAGCTGCCCTACCTGCTCAGTGTGCAGGGCCCGGCACTGGTTACGGATTTTGTGCGCAACGTCAACAATTTCAACGTCATCTATCTGCTCACGCAGGACGTTTATATCACCAAGGATCAGGCACTGGCTTCCTCCAGCGCAAAAGAGGTGGACCTGCTGGTCACATGGCTGTTCCGCCTGACGCAGGAGCAGTACAACTACAAGATGGCCGCCGTCATCGGCATTATGGTGTTCATCATCTGTGCCATTTTCACACTGGTTTGCTTCCGCTTCATCAATAAAAAGGAGGCGACGTTCTCTTGACACAGACAACTGTTTCTCCGGCACGCCGGGCAGAGACCGCAGCGCAGCTGCGCCGCGGCGTATCCTCCGCACAGTCCGCAGCATCCTGCGGCATCTGCTGCTGGCCCTGCTGGCAGGTATCTGGCTGGTACCCATTCTGTGGCTTCTGGTCACTTCCTTTTCCACAGACCGAGGCATCAATGTGCGACAGTTCTTCCCGGCCAGTTACACACTGCGCAACTATGTCAACATTCTGTTCCACCCGGACTCTGTGGCGCAGTTCCCGCGCTGGTTTACCAACACCCTTGTGGTGGCCTGTTTCAACTGCGTTATCTCCACCTGCTTTGTGCTGATGGTAGCTTACGCGCTGAGCTGCTGCCGCTTCAAAGGGGCGCAAGCTGATCAAGAATCTTTCTGTCAGCGTCAACCTGTTCCCCGGCGTGCTGGCAATGATCGCCGTCTATTTCGTCCTGAAATATCTGAATCTGACCAACTCCTACGCCGGTCTTATCATGGTCTATGCCGGTTCGTCTGGACTTGGCTACCTGATCTGTAAGGGCTTTTTTGATACCACGCCGGTTTCCCTGCGTGAGGCCGCCAAGCTGGACGGCGCATCCGACGCCCGTGTGTTCTTCAGGTCGTTCTGCCCATGTCCAAGCCGATCCTGGTCTATACCATCATCAGCTCTTTCATGGTTCCATGGACCGATTTCGTGATGGCAAAAAAATGATCCTGAATTCGGGCGTCTCTGCCGACTGGACAGTGGCTATCGGTCTGTATAATATGCTGCAAAAGACCCTGATCAACAATTATTTGCGCTCTTCTGTGCAGGCGGTGTGCTGGTGTCCATCCCCATCTCCATCCTGTTTGTCATCATGCAGAAGTTCTACGTCGAGGGCATCACCTCCGGCGCGGACAAGGGTTAACACGGTTTGATAATCTAAAGCAAGATTTTTTGGACGATAAGAAGTATTCTGGCACGGCAGAAGCCACGTTGAACGGCTATCGGTATGATATTACACGGTTTTTGAAGTTCCTGTCAGATGAACAGTTAGCCGTGAATGAGGCAGGATTCAAGCGGTATGTTATCCACTTGACGGATAGCGGAATGACTGCAAACAGCGTCAACCACTATATCCGTTCGGTGAAAGTGTTCCTTTACTGGTGCATGGAGCAGGACGAAATAGCACCGTTCAAAATCAAGATGGTAAAGGCACAAGAAACCATCAAGGACGTTTACACGCAGGAAGAACTTTGTGCACTGATTCAGCCGCCGAAACGTGAGGACAGCTTTGTTGTCTGGCGCAGTTGGGCTATCATCAACTTTATTTTGGGAACAGCAGCACGAGAAGCAACAGTCTGTGAAATACCGATCACAACGGTCTCCGGGCGGCTTGGACATGCACAGACATCGACAACGCTGAACTACTATGCATCGGCCCTCCAACTCGGCACATCTTCTCCACAAGGAAGGGGTCGTCCGTGCAATCGGCAGGCTTGTCCTTGGTGGTCAGGATATGAGCAGCCTTGTGGAGCGTTTCGGTTTCACTGCAAAAGGCCCCACACACCGGCACTGGTCGGCATGCAGGGCGTATTTATGATTTGAGGGGGAAATTACAGGGCGATCATTGCGTTACAGGTGCCAGCTCATACACACGGTCGAACTGCGCACGGCGCGCTGCCGACAGGTGGTGGCTGATGAGGATCAGTGTCAGGTCGGGATTGGTAAGCAGGCTCTTTTCCACAAGGTCGGCGTTTTTCTGATCCAGCGCACTGGTGCCCTCGTCCACCAGCAGGATGGAGCGATTGTGAATTAGGGCACGGGCAATGGCGACACGCTGCTTCTGACCGCCGGAAAGATTACTGCCATTCTCACCTACAACGGTGTCAAGGCCATCGGGCATGGCGGCCAAATCTGCGGCAAGGGCACTGCCCTGAATGGCCGCATGCAGCTGCTCTTCCGAGAAATCTTCACCCAGTGTGATGTTCTCCCGAATCGTAGTATTGAACAGGAACACATTCTGCTCAATGTAACTCATCTGTTGCTGGAGCTGAGCGGGTGTAACGGTGTGAATGTCCACATCGTCAAACGAAATCGTACCGGTGTAGTCCGGCAGCCAGCCCAAAAGCAGCTTGAGCAGAGTGGATTTTCCGCAGCCGGAGGGGCCTGTCAGGGCATACTTTTGCCCTTTTCAAAGCGGAAGGAGGCATCTTTCAGGATGGGCTTTTTCTCATCATAGCAGAAAGAAACTCTATCTACCGTAATGGAGGCTTTCAGCGGTGACATAGGAGCAATCTCTTCCGATTTGGAATCAGTATCGACCGTTGACAGCTTGCAAAAGTAGGGCTTGCTGGCTGAGAGGGAGAGACGCAAACCGGCCAAACTGTTAAAGCCGTTTGCCACGCCTCCGATCAGATTGACACCACCGGCAAGTGTGCCTGTGGTGACAAGTCCCATGCTGGTCAGCGCAGCAATCAGCACAAGCGAACCGAGCTGAAGTGCGACGTTGATAAAGCCAATCAACGCCTCCATGCGAGATTTTTCATAGCTCAGCTGGCAACTGGGCTTTTCGATGTCATCGCTGATCCTATTTCCCTGCTGGAGAAAGAGATTTCCTCTGCCAAAAAACTGGAGTACGTCAAAGCCTGTCAGAAGGTCCTTCAAATGGTTGATGGCGGCAGTCTGCTGCACACCGCAGCTTTTGCCCCAATAGTTCCAACTTTTTCTGGAACAGTTTTGGGGAGAGCCAAAGGACAACTGCTGTGATCACGGAAAAAACAACCAGCGACCAATGCAAAAAGGCAAGTCCCAAAATGCTGAACACGATCTGCGCAATTCTGCCTACACAGCCGAAGAAGGGAATCCATGCAAGCTGTTCTAATTGCTTCATATCATTGGTCAGCCGGGCGAGATATTCTCCGGTGTCGGACTGATGAAAATCGGTATGGCTCTTGCGCAGGAAGGAGTGATACAGCCCATCTCGCACCGTATTGTTCAAAGCGCGAATTGTTTTGGCCTGACAATGCTCCTGTAAAGCAGTAAAAAGAAAATAGCCTCCCCAGCAGGTCAGATCAACTGCCGTCCAAAAGATAGTACTCCGCAGATCCAGCAATACCACGGCATCAAAAAATCTTCATCAAGGCAAGCTGAATCAGAGCCTGAGCACCATAGGCGATGATGGCAAACAAGCAGGTGAGGGTACTGAGCCTCCATTGCTTTTTCAGATAGTGTATCATTGTTTCCTCCATGCGTATGTCAAAGAGCTTAGAATGCATTTCATCTGCTGTTTCTGTATTTTATCACAAAAGATTTCAATTGACCATATCGTCTGGTGTAATAAAAATTACATGGGACGACAGGTTTGCACAAGAGACGCTTGCACACATGTACAAAACCTAGTATATTACAATTATGGCAATACTAAAGTTTGGAGGGAGTTGCTAAATGCAGAATTACAAATTGGGTGAGTATATCCGCCAACGGCGTTTGGATCTCGGGTTGACACAGGAGCAGGTCTGTGCAGGCATTTGTGAATCCGTTACATTGTCCAGAGTTGAAAACGGAAAACAGACTCCCAGCCGAAATCGAATCAATGCGATTCTACAGCGCCTTGGTCTGCCGGATGACCGATATTATGCGCTGGTAACACCGGAAGAACTGGAAATAGAAGCACTCAAGAAAGAAATTGTTGCCTGTAATGCGCTAAAGTGCGTTGAGGATGGCTTTGACAAAATAAGTCAGCTTGAGAAAATTGTAAAGCCAGATGATCAAATCACACAACAGTTTATTCTTCAATCGAAAGTCCTTTTGGGAGGATTGGATAAAAGATATTCAAATGACGAGCGAATTCAAATGTTGGTGCAAGCCATTCGGATGACCATACCGAATTTTCAACTGGACAAAATTGAAGACTTTCTCTTTTACATTGGATGAAATGAAACTGGTCAATCAAATTGGAAATGCGTATTCTTTGAGCGGTGACAATGAAAAAGCAGCCGATATTTTCTATCGACTGCTTCAATATATAAGAAGGCATCTTCCGGAAACGGTTACTTCAAACAGGATGCTTCCTTTGGTTTTGTATAATTTTGCCAGATCGTTGGATTTGTCGCAAAAGTATGAGGAAGGCGCAAAGGTGGCAAGATGCGGAAAAGAAGCATGTATAAAATATGGACATTATCAGGTGCTTCACTCGTGTTTGGAAATCGAAGCTGAATGCGACTTCTTTCTTGGAAAAAAGGAGGAGAGTGTCGAACGATATCGGGAAGCTTTTTTTACATTTGCAAAGTCATGGGATATGAAGATGATTTGCAGATTATCCGCACAGAAGCAGAAAAGTATCTGAACATCTTATTT
>VOFG01004284.1_pt1 | contig 11008 bp, 12 predicted proteins | sample 5384171 | NCBI WGS metagenome assembly VOFG01 (sample SAMN12384726, study PRJNA508395) | human gut metagenome | isolation source: healthy gut F | host: Homo sapiens | reverse complement strand
ACACCCGTCGAGATGGACCTCTCGAGCCGCTCGTCCATTCAAGGCCCTCATTGCCGGGGGCAGAGGTATGGTGAGGTCAAGATAACAAATCAACGCTGCGGGTGTCGCCCAGTCAGGCGCCCATCGAGGCGATCCTGAAGGTCGACCCTTACGGTACGGCGGCATTTTAGAAAGGTCGGCAGGGTCACCGCACCGGGCGGCGTGGGCGTGACGATCTCGAACGCAGCCCGCGCGGGCGCTGCGTTCGCCCTGACGGCGGAGCAGGGCGAAAGCTTCGCCACCACGCCGACGGAGAGCTGCTGGTTCCCTCGACTTTGCAGCCCTAGAACATCCGTGACACGCTCCATGCCTATCAGATGGCGAAGCGCTGTAACGAGAAGAAAAGCGGCAGAGCCGCCGGAGCATTCCGGAGGCTCTGCCGCTTTTTACTCAAATCTGCTCCTCGCATTCTGCGAAGAGGAAGTAGACGAAGGTGGCAGAGCCACACAATAGCGAGAATAGTGCAGGGAATGTAGAGCGCTTTTCGCAGCATCAGGAAAAAGCCGACGGCCATCAGCAGCGTCACGGACATCAGGATGCCTGCCTTGGTCTGCGCGGTCATGCCCTTTTTTCTTCACGAATGAGTCGAGGTGTTTTTGATAGAGCTCTGTGCCGAGAAACCATGTGTGCAGCTTTTCCGACGAGTTTGCAAAGCAGAACACCGTCGCAAAAGGAAGAACGGCACCGTGGGCAGCACCGGCAGCACGATGCCGACGCAGCCGAGCGCAAGGCACACGCAGCCGAGGATCAGGAAGAAAAGGCGTTTCAGCTTCATCGGTTTTCTCTCTCAGTCTCTTTTTTTTTCGCGCTTTGTCTCCACCACGTGGCGGATTGCGGCGACAGGGGTGATAGAAAATCATCCGCGGGCCGGAAAAAGCGCATCACGGCGCGGATCTTTTCACGCAGCGCCGCGCACTCGGGACAGAGCACGCCCTTTGTGTGGTGATTGCGGTGGCAGTAGAGGGCGATCATCTGCGAGACCATTCTCTTTTCGCGCTCGCGCTTGGTTTCGATATCCTTCATCAGCTCATTCTCCCGTGCTCGACGGAGTAGACCGTGTCGGCGATGCGCATGGTCGACGCGCGGTGCGACACGAGCACGACGGTCTTGCCCGCGCACTGCTCGTGCAGCGATTTCAGGATGACCGCCTCATTCAAGCTGTCGAGATTGCTCGTCGGCTCGTCAAGGAGCATCAGCGGCGCGTCGTGCAGAAACGCGCGGGCGAGTCCGAGGCGCTGGCGCTCGCCGCCCGAAAGCGTGTCGCCCAGCTCGCCGACCGACGTGTCGTAGCCCTGCGGCAGCGTCATGATGAATTCGTGCACGGCGGTCTTTTTGCAGGCCGCGACGATCTCGTCGTCCGTCGCGTCGAGCTTTGCGATACGGAGGTTATTTTTGATGCTGTCGTGGAAGAGATGTGTCTCCTGCGTGACGAGGCTCTCCATCTCGCGCAGATTCCCCGTGTTGATGCTGGAAACGTCCGTGCCTGACAGGCGGACGCGGCCCTTCTGCACATCCCAGAAGCGCATCAGGAGCTTTAAAAGCGTCGATTTTCCGCTGCCACTGCGGCCCACAATGCCGACGACGCTCCCCTCCGGGAAGCGGACGGAAACGTCGGAGAGAATGTCCTCCCGCCGTAGGAGAACGTGACGCGCTCGGCCTCCGCGCCGGTAAATTCGACCTCTTTCTGTCCGCTGACCTCGTCGACCACGGGTTCTTCATCCAGAATGTCGAGTACGCGGTTGCCCGCGGCGAAGGTGTTTTGCAACGTCGCACCGAGATTCGCCAGCGCGACCGTGGGACCGAACGACGAGAACAGCGCAAGGACCGCAATGAGCGCCCCGGCGAACGTCAGCTCTCCGCGCTGCACCAGCGCCGCGGAAGAAACCAGCATTGCAAGGTCGAAGAGCAAAATGGCCGTGTTCGTGATGCCCATGTTCTGGCCCGTGAGACGCTTGATCTTGGCTTCCTCTTTGGATAGCGCATCGGTGCGCGCATCCATCTCGGCGCGGCGCTCTGCGCCCCGATCGTACTGAATGGTCTCGTTCAGGCCGCGCAGGCTGTCGAGCACGAAGGCCGACAGCGCGCCCGACTCCGTGCGGAATCGCATCCCCGTGTTGCCAGAGCGGCGGGACGTGATGAGCGGGATGACGACGCCGACGCAGACGTAAGCCGCGAGTGCCAGAAGGCCAAGCAACGCGTGATAATGCCCGATGAACAGGCACATGATGAGCGTGAACAGCGCCGCGATGGCCGCGGGCGAGAACGTGTGCGCGTAGAAGACCTCGAGCAGCTCGATGTCCGACGTGATGACAGAGATGAGGTCGCCGCGGTCGCGGCCCTCGAGCTTCGCGGGGCAGAGGCGGCGCAGCGCGCGAAAGACGTTGTCGCGAATCAGCGCCAGGAGCTTGAAGGCGATAAAGTGGTTGCAGGCCTGCTCCGCATAGCGGAAGATGCCGCGCACGAGCGCGAAGAGCAGCACACAGACGAACGTCGTCTTGAGCGCGACGGGCGTTGCGAAGCCGAGCAGGTCAAGCACGGCAAAGCCGCCGAAGATCGTGATGAACGCGGCGCAGAGGTGGCCGACAAGGCCCATCAAAATGGCGAGCACCATGTAGCCGCTCAGTGGCTTCACGAGGCCGATGAGCCGCGCCATGACGGTAAAACCGCTTCTTTTTTTCATTTTGCCGCCTCCTCTCCGTAGTGCTCCAACACCTGCTGGGCCGACCACAGCGCGGCGTAAGCGCCGCCCTGCTTCAGCAGCGCCTCGTGCGTGCCGTGCTGAACGATATTGCCGCGCTCCAGCACGTAAATTTCATCCGACGCTGTGACGTTCGCCAAACGGTGCGAGATCAGCAGCACCGTCTTCCGGCCCGCCAATGCGTGAATTTGCGCCATGATGTCGTTCTCGCTCTCAACGTCGATGTTCGACGTCGCCTCGTCGAAGATGTACACCGGACTGTCGTGCAGCAGCGCGCGGGCGAGCGCAAGGCGCTGGCGCTGACCGCCCGAAAGGTTCTCGCCGCGCTCGGAAAGTAAGGTGTCGAGCCCCGCTTCCCCTCTGAGAAAGTCCGCGAGATTGACCTGCGTGAGCGCGCTCCAGAGCTCATCATCGCTCGCACCAGGCTTGCCCATCAGCAAATTGTCGCGTACCGTACCCTTGAAGAGATAGCTCTGGTGGCTGACGTAGGTGATGCGCCGCATCAGGCTCGCCTCCTCAATGTCGCGCAGCTCTGCGCCGCCGATTGCCACAGAGCCGGTGTAGCCCTTGTTTCTACCCATCAAAAGCGCGGAGATCGTCGACTTGCCGCAGCCCGACTCGCCGACGAGCGAGACAAATTTGCCCTGCGGGATCGTCAGATCAACGCCGTGCAGAATTTCGCGCTCCGGTTCGTAGGAAAAGCGCAGGCCGCGGCAGACAATGTCGCCCGCGGGACAGCTGACGCCGCCGTGTGCGGGCTCGGACAGGTCGAGCAGGCGGAAAATCTTATCGCTCGCGGCCATGCCGTTCATGGCAATATGGAAAAACGAGCCGAGCTGGCGCATGGGGATGAAAAAGTCCGCCGCCAGCAGGATGATGAGCAGCGCGCCCGCAAGGTCGATCTTCCCCGCGCGCAGCTGCGTTGCGGCCATGATGACGCCGAGCGCCGCGCCGCCGTAGGCGATGAGGTCCATGATCGTGATGGAGTTGAGCTGCATCGCAAGAACCTTCATCGTGATCTTGCGGAACTTTTCGGCCTCGACGTTCATCTCATCATTTTTGAAGGCGTCGGCCTGATAGATTTTCAAGGTCGTCAAGCCCTGCAAATTTTCAAGAAACGTGTCGCCGAGCGCCGTGTACTGCCCCCAGTATTTCGAGAGCAGCTTCTTCGCCCATGTCTGTACCGCCGCGATGGCGACGGGGATGAGCGGCACGCAGACGAGCAGCACGACCGCCGCCGGCACGCTCACGAAGCACAGCACGACAAAAAGCGTCAGCGGCGCGAGCATCGCGTAGAAAAACTGCGGCAGATACGCGCCGAAGTACGTTTCGAGCTGGTCGACGCCCTCGACCGCGACCTGCACGACCTCCGACGTTTTGACCTGCTCAGAATACGACGCGCCGAGGCACAGGAGCTTGTCATAGATCGCGCCGCGCAGCGTCTTCTTGACCGCCTTGGACGATAGATACCCCATGCGCGACGCGCCGACGGTACAGCCGTATCGCACGGCGACAGCTGCAAGCGCGATCACGGCGGTCGTGACGATCTTACTCTGCGTCACCTCGTCCGCGAACAGCGCGGCGAGCAGCGCCGTCACGGCGCTCATCATCGCGATGTTCGCGCACAGCGAGCACCATTGCAGCGCGACGTTGCCCGCGATATATTTTTTGCTCTCCGGCACCGCGCCGATGAGCCGTTTGTTGATCATCATAAGAAAAAGCCCTGCCTTTCGGCGGTCGTTCAGTTAGAGATCGTGAACCGCCGGTCGAAAACGGCCGACGGACACATGGTTCAAGATACCATATCCGCCCCCATTCCGCAAGCAGAAAATGCAGGAAACACAAGTACACGAGAGGCAATATGCCTCTTTCGCCCCTTTTTTCGGTTAAAAAAGAAAAGCCGCGGCACACGGCGGACTTTTCTCCGAGAGTTCGATTGCCTTTACCATTTGTCGACAGGAGAAAAAAGCGGCGGTTCGAGTGAACCGCCGCTTTTCCGCATGATTTTAAGTTTTACTTGCCCTGATAGGCGCGATACAGGAACGTCACGATCTCCGCGCGCGTGCAGTCCGCGTTGGGGGAGAACGTGGTGTCGGACGTGCCGTTCGTCACGTTATTCGCAACCGCCCAGTTAATCGCATCAGCGTAGAACGCGTCGGACTTCACGTCGGTGAAGTTCGCGCTGCCGCTCGCGGTGCCCTTGAGGGCGCGGTACAGGAACGTCACGCTCTGGCCGCGGGTGCAGGTCGCATCGGGCGCGAAGGTCGTCTCGGTCATACCGTTCGTGATGCCGTTCTCAACGGCCCAGGCAACCGCCTTGGCATAGTAAGCGCTCGCGGGAACATCCGTGAAGCTGCTTGCGGTCTTCGGCTCGGGAGAGCCGGCTGCACGCCACAGGAACGTTACGATCTGCGCGCGGGTGCAGGGCTCATAGGGGCCGAACAGGCTGTCAGTCAGGCCGTTCGTCACGCCCTTGTCAACGGCCCACTTGACCGCATCGGCAAAGTAAGCATCCGCAGGGACATCGGCAAAGCCGGTAGAGACCGCGGTCTTGACGAAGCTCGCCTCGACAACAACTTTGCTGCCAGGCATTGCCATCGCCCTTATCGGTCAGCGGCAGCGCATTGCCGTTCGCGTCCTTGACCGTCAGATCGCCGAGCTCATAGCCTTCGTTGGGCTTGGTCGTGATGGTCACAGTCGTGTCCTTAGTGGCCGTCGACGGAGTGACCGTCACCGTACCGTTCGGGGTGGAGGGAACGGAGATGGTGCTGCCGGGATTGGAGGGGCGGCGCAGGATCGTCAACGTACCGGAAACATAGTTGAACGTATAGTTCTTCGCGCTGCCGCCCGCCGGAGTCAGCGTGTACTCGCCGACATCGGTAAACGTGGGCGCCGTGCTGCCGTAAGTCTTGTAGTTACCAGCATCTGCGGAGTAGGAAATCTTTGCCCCATCAGCTGTCACCGTAACCGTGTGCGGCTTGCCGTCATAGGTATCGACATAAGCATCAGCCTTAACACTAAAGGTTGCATTCAAAATCTCGATCTTAGCCGGCTCAGAAGTAGCGGATGCGTAATTTGCAGTTCCCTCCAGCGTAGCCTTGGCGTAGTACATGCCAGCCTCAGTGGGAAGCCTTTCAATTCTTCAGTGCACTCGGCATCCGTGTAACACTTGATGACGATCTTACCGTCAATAGTACTGCCTGTGCTGGTTGCCGCCGACGGCTTCAATTCATAATCATCACCATAGGTCACAGAAACGCCTCCCATGGTGACCGTGGGGTTCATATCCTTGAGGATATTGAAGGAAACCTCTACCAACTTGCTGCCAATCGTTACTTTTGCCGTTGCCGTGCCGACATCCACGTTGTCAGTATAAGTGACCGTATAACCATCCTCCAAAACATTGCCTTCAGAATCTGTCACAACCACTGCGGGCTCGATCTTATCGCCCGTGTAGGTCTGGTCGGCGATAGCCGCAACCTGATAGCCGCCGTCAATAGCTGCCACCCACTTCACAGAGTAAGTGCTGCCCGCTTTCAGATTGGTGGTAGGATTGGTCATTTCTTCACCGTCTTCGTACCACACTGCGGTGTAAGTCGTGTTGCCGTCCTTTCTGGTAACAGAACTCAGGCCGGTGGGATTTTCGGAGACTGTACCGCCGTTGACGGAAATAATGCGGGTCGTTGTCTTATCAAACGTTTTAGGATAATTGACCTCATCGTTCATCATCTCTGCGATAGAATCATCTGCAACGTAAATCACACTTGCTCCGCCGAATCTAGTAAGGCCGTCATTATATGCCCCTTCCACCATTGTCAGATTCTTCACTGCAGACAAATCAATATAGCCGCCCATACCAGAAGTAAGGAGAAACGCCTGCCTACCAAGATTAAGCGCTTCGGAATTCACCTGAACGTTCTTAATCTTACCATTACCACACCAGCGAAAAGCCTGATTGCCAATTTCTGTGACAGTCGCAGGAATCACCAACAAATCTGTTTTCGCACTACGTGAATTGTAAAATGCTTGTGCTCCAATTGTGGTCAGGCCGTCAGGTAAAGCAGGAAATTCTTCCAACGCGCTAAAGTAAAACGCATTATTGCCAATTTTCTTAAGCGTCTTTGAAACGCAATTTCCTTCAATGCGCTTATATTCTCTGCATGTGAACCAAATGCATAATTCCCGATTTCCTCGCATTGACTACTATCTTCAAAGGTTACCTTCGTGATCGTAGAGTTATCCTTGAACACCTCGTCGCCAATTGCCTTGACGGTATGACCCTTAATTTTAGCGGGAATCTCGATTGCGCCGCCCCAGCCATGATAACCAATGATCGTGCAGATTTTTTCACCGTTGGCAATAGCGCACTGAATCTCCCATACATCATCATTTGTGATCGTCTCTGAGAGTAAAACGGTATAGCCGTGCCAGGATTTCTCCGCAAAATTTTCGGCATTTAAGCTGGAAGAAAGCTCAAGGCTCACCGTCTTGTTGGCATAATCCACCGTGTAGACTGCACTCTTACCGTCTTTGAACAATTGTGTAAACTTGGTGACCTTTTTCGCATTCAAAACTGCGTCAATGATCGCATCGGCATTTTTGACCCCAGACTCCAATTCAATACCGTTGGTCAGGTACAGCGAACCAAACGCATTGCTGTGAACGCTGATATCTCTATAATCGCCAGCTGTCAAAACCAGCTTACCAAATCTGTTATTCTTGAATGCCTCACTGCCAATGGACTTTAGAGCATTCGAAATTTTTACGTCCTTAGTATAAAGATAAGCTGTTGGAAGATTCGCAAGTCCAAAAGTGCCGATCGACTTAATTTTCGTCAAATCAATACACGTAGCGTCGTTACCGATTTGGAACGTTGTCAGGTTCTGGCTGTACATAGCAAATGCCGATGCACCGATCGTCTCAATCCCACTTGGCAAAATCACAGATTTCGCATTGCCATGTCCCGAGGGGCGCAGGTCGGCGCAGGACATAAAAGCTGTCAGGAATTGCTGTGATTTGACTCCCCTCTGCAAATGCAACACTGGTAATTTCCGTATTATTCTGGAACAAACCACCGTCAATCAGCGCAACCGTATAGGTCTTGCCATCGTAAACAATGCTTGCAGGAATAACAACCTCTGTAGCGCTACCCTTATAGGCAACAATCTCGCACTCAGAGCCACTAATCAGGCACTCCCAATTGTCCACAATGACCGTACTGTCTTTATCATATATAAATATTGTGTTGGCCTTCAGGTAATTATCACCGCCGCGCCAAAGACCGGCAACCGGCGCAGCCATCTTAACGGTAATGTATGCATCATTTGTCACATAGGTCAGCATACCGCTGCCGATTTTGGCCAACCTCGTGCAGGCGGTCAGGTCTACCACTTTCAGTGCACTGTTGTTCATGCAAACCGTATTGCCAATCTCAAGAAGCTCTTTCGACGCAACCGTCAGATTTTTCAACGCAAAGAACTTGCGGAACGCCTGATTGCCGATACGGGTAATATCATCTTTAACAATGACATTTTCCACTTCGTTCTTATATTCCGCCCACGGGAAAGACGCCAAGCACTGCTCATCGACCGTCTCTTCAGCGTCGGAAATGGTCTTATATGTAAAATCGGCCATCGAACCCTCGCCGGAGATGGTCAGGGTCTTCGTTTCAGCATCGTAATCCCAGAACGTAGAACCATCTACTGTCACCGTGATATCGGTGCCCCCCCTCTTCAACAGGGAACGTGTAAACCGTACAGTCGCGCAGATAGCCATTGATATTGTTCTTGTCCGTCTGCGGGATGCCGTCGCCGTCGATCTGCTGTGCGATGGCGCGGTCAGTGACTTCCTCACCGTCCAACGTGTACGAATAGGCAATGCCCGCCATCTGGTTTGCCTTGGCATAGCTGACCTTGACCGTCGCAAGGCCGTCCGACACAGTGACACCGTCAATCGTAATTCCATCATTGAAATACGGATTGTTCATCGTCACGTCCACCGCAGGCTCCTGTGGCGTTACATCGTCCTCGCCGTCCGCCATCGCCGTTATAGGCATCAAACTCAGCACCATGACAAACGATAGTATGCTTGCCAATAATCGTCGTTTCATGTTGTTACCACCTAAAGTTTCTCTATATTTTGCCCGCCTCCGCAGGCTGGGTTTACTTGGTTTTGCGCTTGGTTCTTCCGGCGCAGACGGGACAGCCGCTCTGCTGCGCGCCGGTTCGGGCGTAGATAGCCGCTTTCCACACGTGGCCGTGAGGGCATCCTTTTTTGTGGCTCCCCGCGGTCACCATCTCCGGCGTCAGCGCGCCGTTGAGGCTCTCATGCCACTGTCCGCCGATCAGCGGTTGAACGGTTGCCAAGTCGTTAAAGCCCTGCAGGACCTTGCGGTTCGTACAGTAGGGGCAGCCGCTGCCGCCCTGCACGCGCTGCGCAATCACGGCGCAGAACGAGTGACCCTTTTCGCAGCGCCACCAGACGCGGCGGTTTGAGCCCGCGGTGACATCGCTTGGACGGAGCGTGCCGTTTTTTGCCTCATCCCACTGCGCGGCGAGGTCGGGATACAGCGCTTCGAGGTCGTTTTCGCCGGGAAGCGTCTGCCTGCCGGTGCAGACCGGGCAGCCGGAATGATTCTGCGCGCAGGAAAACACCGCCGCGCGCCATGAATGACCGTGCTCACAGCGCCACCACACCTTGCGGTGCGTACCGGGGAGCACATGCGACGGCGTCAGGACGCCGTTCTTCTCGCCGTCCCACTCGCGGGCGAGGTCAGGAAATCGCGCGGCGAGGGAATTTTCCTCCGCCAGCACGGCGCGGCCCGCGCAGTACGGACAGGCTGTGCCCTGCGCACGGGACTTGACGGTGGAGCGGTAGGAATGCCCGTTCGGGCAGCGCCACCAGACAAGGCGGTGACTGCCATACGACGTCGTCTCCGGCGTGAGCGGAAGATTTTTCTCCGCGTCCCACTCAGAGGCGAGCAGCGGGAAGCGATCTGCGAGCGAGCCCGTGCCGGGCAGCGTTCGCCGTGCGGCGCAGTAGGGACACCCCGTGCCGCTGCTTCTGGTGTAAACCGCCGCCTGCCATGAGTGGCGGATTATCTGGACAACAACCGGCTCATTGCCCACTACTGCGGGTTCAATATCATGAAGCCGCTGCCGTCCCTACTGGACTTATGACCGCTGCCTGCGGCAGTTGGACAACGGCGAGTTAAAGGCAATCATGGCTGGTTTGGTGCGGCAGTTGTATGAACTGGGCGTGGTGGATGCGTCTTTCATCGGGCTGGATTCCACGCCCATCATGGCAAACACGAAGCAGAACAATCCAAAATCCTTTGCAAAGAACAAGTTCTCCAAGGAAAACCACCCGAAAAGCGATCCGGACTGCGCCCTCGGCGTCCACTCGGCCTCCAACCAGCACAATGAGCGGCGGTATGAGTTCTACTGGGGGTACAAAAGCCATGTGCTGGTGGACTGCATCTCCGGCCTGCCGCTCTACGAGCTGACCACGCCGGGCAACGTCGCCGATTCCTCCGTCGCCGCTGATATCCTCGCAGCTGCGAATCAGACGGTTTCTTTGAAAGAATGCACCTTCCTTGCCGACAAGGGCTACGATGCGAAAAGCATCTACAATACCGTAAAAACGGTCTATGAGGGCGAGGCTTTTATTCCCCTCAATCCACGCGGTACGAAAGATTTAAAGGCACTTCCTGCCGGTAATCCGGTCTGCGAGGCAGGCCTCGCCATGCACGAGGACGGAAAGACGACCGACAATGGGCGTACCCGCCAGAAATACTGCTGCCCATTCCGCCAGTCCAAGACCGGTGTTTGCCCTTGTAACCACAAAAACTGGAACAACGGCAAGAAAAAACGGTGGCTGCACGAAATATAAAACCGTTCCCGATGACTACAGACTTTCCATTGACCGTAGCTGCCTCTGCTTCAAGAGAACATACGCCTTGCGTACAGAGTGCGAGCGTTACAATTCTCGCTTCAAATCCACAGGTCAGGAACGGCTGTGGGTGCGCAATGGAACCAGCGCGGCAAACCTCAATACGCTGGCTCATATCTCTGCCCTGACTGTTGCGCTGGCCGCCGTTCTGCACGGCTCTCACTCCTACCGTTCTGCCAAACAGCTTCGGCGTTCCGCCTGATCTACCTGTTCCATACCTTTTTCAGGCGTGGGGTTTACCGCGCTATGGTTTTTGCGCCCTTGAGATGCCCCAAGCTCTTTCGATTCCCATTTGCCTTGTTTGTGGGCTACTCCTTCTGC
>VOFG01001661.1_pt1 | contig 11009 bp, 18 predicted proteins | sample 5384171 | NCBI WGS metagenome assembly VOFG01 (sample SAMN12384726, study PRJNA508395) | human gut metagenome | isolation source: healthy gut F | host: Homo sapiens | reverse complement strand
TTTTACGAGAAGCATTACTCGGCAACCGTACTCGATGATGGGGTGGATTATGTAAAGCTTTCAGAGGCAATGGGAGCCACCGCACGACGTGTTAAGACCCAGGAAGAATTTGAAAAAGCATTTGCAGATGCCTTAAAGAGCAAGACACCGTTTGTTATCGATTGTATCATTGATTCAGATGACAAGGTATGGCCTATGGTTGCACCGGGCAAGCCTATCGACGAGTCTTTCGATGAAGAGGACTACAATGCGACACAAGGAGGAAATTAGAGTGAGTAGAGTTTACAATTTTTCAGCAGGACCTGCAGTTTTACCTGAGGAGGTATTGCAGGAAGCAGCAGCAGAGATGATGGATTATAAGGGAAGCGGAATGTCGGTTATGGAGATGAGCCACAGATCTAAATGGTTTGATGACATCATCAAGGATGCCGAGAAAGATCTCCGCGAGCTTATGAATATACCTGACAATTACAAGGTGCTTTTCCTTCAAGGTGGTGCTTCACAGTTCTTCGCTGAGGTACCGATGAACCTTATGAAAATAAAAAAGCAGGATACATTATCACAGGTCAGTGGGCTAAAAAGGCGTTTGCCGAGGCTAAGATTTACGGAGACGCCGTAGAGCTTGCTTCGTCTGCAGATGAGACCTTCTCATACATACCTGACTGCTCAGATTTACCAATCACAGATGATATGGATTATGTATACATTTGCGAGAACAATACTATCTACGGAACAAAGTACAAGAAGCTTCCAAACACAAAGGGAAAGAACCTTGTAGCTGATGTATCTTCATGCTTCTTATCAGAGCCTGTAGATGTATCAAAAGATGCCGTTATCTATGGCGTAGTACAGAAGAATGTAGGACCTGCCTGAGTAGTTATATCAATTATCAGACAGGACCTTATCACAGATGATTGTCTACCGGGCACACCAACCATGCTCAAGTGGAAGACTCAGGCCGATAATGATTCTCTTTACAATCCACCACCATGCTACGGCATCTATATCTGTGGCAAGGTATTCAAATGGCTCAAGAAGATGGGCGGTCTTTCAGTTATGAAGGAGAGAAATGAGGAGAAGGCCAAGATTCTCTACGATTTCCTTGATCAGAGCAAGCTCTTTAAGGGAACAGTAAGAAAAGAGGACAGATCACTCATGAATGTTCCGTTTGTAACAGGAGATGCAGAGCTTGATGCCAAGTTTGTAAAGGAGGCAACTGCAGCCGGATTTGTAAACCTTAAGGGACACAGAACAGTTGGCGGTATGAGAGCATCTATCTACAATGCTATGCCAAACGAAGGCGTAGAGAAGCTTGTTGAATTCATGAAGAAGTTCGAGAAGGAGAATGCATAATGTTTCATTACACATGCTTAAACCCAATCGCAGGAGTAGGCCTTGACCTGTTCTCTGACGATTATAAAAAGGTTGATGATATTAAGGATGCAGATGCAGCACTTGTAAGAAGTGCCGCTATGCATGACATGGAGCTTGGTGACAAGGTGCTTGCTGTGGCAAGAGCAGGAGCAGGAGTAAACAATATTCCGCTTGACAAGTGTGCCGAGCAGGGAATCGTTGTATTCAACACACCGGGAGCCAATGCAAACGGTGTTAAGGAGCTTGTGTTTGCCGGAATGCTTTATGCATCAAGAGATATCGTTGGAGGTATCGACTGGTGTCTTGCAAACCAGAACGATGAGAATATTGCAAAGACAGCCGAGAAGCAGAAAAAAGAACTTTGCAGGAACAGAGATTTCAGGCAAGAAGCTCGGTGTTATCGGACTTGGAGCCATCGGTGTACTTGTTGCAAATGCTGCAGTACATATGGGCATGGATGTCTACGGATATGATCCATACATCTCAGTAAATGCCGCATGGAACCTTTCAAGAAGCGTTAAGCATATCAGTAATGTTGAGGACATCTACAAGAACTGTGATTTCATCACAATCCATGTACCTCTTCTTGATTCAACAAAGAAGATGATAAACGCTGATGCTATTGCAATGATGAAGCCAACCGCTATCGTATTAAATTTTGCCAGAGATCTTCTCGTTGACGAAGAGGCTATGGTAGATGCACTTGCCAAGGGAAAGGTTAAGAAGTATGTTTCAGATTTCCCTAACAACACAACTGTTGGAGCAAAGGGCTGCATCGTAACACCTCATCTTGGAGCATCTACAGCAGAGTCAGAGGACAATTGTGCAGTTATGGCTGTCAAGGAGCTGAGAGATTACTTAGAGAATGGTAATATTGTTCATTCAGTCAACTTCCCTGACTGCAGCATGGGTGCATGCACAGCTTCAGGCAGAGTCGGAATCCTTCACAAGAATGTTAAGGGTATGATTGGACAGATTACAACAGCTCTTGCAGAGGCTGATATGAATTAATATTTGATTTAAATACTGATCCCCATATTTTATATGGGGGATTTAGTGGGTTATAAGGAAATAACAAATATATAGGAAATATAAGAGAGATATAAGATAGAGATATAAGAGATATATAGGAGATTATATGATCAGACAAATTCTTGGTGAAGTATCAGTGCCGGTTGCAAACACTGAGGTACAGCAGGTTATTGAAAACCCGGGCATTGTAAAGACATATCTGGAGAAGTATATGCCATCGCTTATCAGCTTTCTCGTGCAGCTTGTTGTTGCGATTGTGATACTGCTTATTGGTATTAAGGCGATTAAATCAATTGTGAAAATAATTAAAAAGGGTTTGATAAAAGTAGAATGGACGCTGCAGTGGCATCATTTCTAGCAAATATGATTAAATACTTTTTGTATTTTATTCTTGTCATGGCGCGGCTTTGGAGGGCGACCGGTCTGTTATAGCGGTTCTTCTGCCGGACTTACTGTAGGTATGGCATTGCAGGGCAGTCTGTCGAATTTCGCAGGAGGCGTGTAGGTATGGCATTCTTTTGATGAAGCCGTTTGGCGTTTGGGTGGGCGATTACATAGTTGACGGTTCAAGTGGTACAGAGGGCACTGTAAAGGATATAAATCTGTTTTATACAAGGCTTTTGACAATAGATAACAAGATGGTTATGATACCAAACGGAAAGCTCGCTGATTCGTGTATCACAAATGTATCTATGATGGATAAGAGGATGCTTGATTTGAGAGTAACAGTATCCTACAGCACAGATTTAGCATTTGCAAAGAGTGTGCTGGAATCTGTTGTCACATCAGCAGATACGATGCTTCGCGATGAGCCGAGCAATGTGTTTGTGAGTGAGCTGCAGGATTCGGCAATAGAGCTCGGTGCGAGAATCTGGGTGAAGAACGAGGATTACTGGAACACAAAATGGCAGCTTACAGAAGAAATTAAAACAGCATTTGATAAAAATAACATCGAAATTCCGTTTCCACAGATGGATATTAATATTTCAAATAAATTTCCGGTCAAAGATCCGTTTGTAGAATTGGCAAAGGGTTCCTGAATACCTTCTTAAACGCCATGACCTACCCGGACAAGACCGTCTATCCGGTGGCAAGCTGCAATGACAAGGATTTTGCAAACCTGATGGATGTCTATTTAGATGCGGTATTCCATCCGAATATCTATAAATATGAAGAGATTTTTAAACAGGAAGGCTGGCACTACGAATTAGAGAGCGAGGATGCACCGATCACTTATAACGGAGTAGTTTATAATGAGATGAAGGGAGCATTTTCTTCACCGGAAAGCGTGTTAGAGCGAAGTATCTTGAATTCCCTGTTTCCGGATAACACCTATGGAAATGAATCCGGCGGAGACCCGGTAGATATTCCTGACCTGACTTATCAGGATTATTTAGATTTTCACAGCAAGTATTATCATCCGAGCAATTCCTATATCTACCTCTATGGAGATATGGATTTTGCAGAAAAATTAGAGTGGATCGACAAAGAGTATTTATCCGCATATGACGCGATCACCTTAGATTCCGCGGTCAAAGAGCAGGCAGCATTTGAGAAGCCAAAAGAAATCAGCTTCCCATATCCGATCGCAAGCAGTGAATCTTTAACAGACAACACCTATCTGTCTTACAATACCGTAGTGGGCAATGTGTTGGATAAAGAACTCTATTTAGCGTTTGAAGTCTTAGAATATGCATTGTTAAATGCACCTGGAGCACCGTTAAAAAAGCGCTGATCGATGCAGGCATCGGAAAAGACATCATGGGTTCCTATGACAACGGGATCTATCAGCCGATCTTTTCGATTATTGCAAAGAATGCGAATGAGGAGCAGAAAGAAGAATTTTTATCTGTGATCCGAAACGTGTTAGAGGATTGTGTTAAGAACGGGATCAGCAAAAAATCACTGTTAGCAGGGATCAACAGCATGGAATTCAAATTCCGTGAGGCAGATTTTGGAGCTTATCCGAAAGGACTCATGTACGGTTTGCAGTGCCTCGACAGCTGGCTCTATGATGAAAAAAGAACCGTTTATGCATATAGAAGCGATCGAGACCTATGCATTTTTAAAAGAGCAGACCCAAGGAAGATATTTCGAGGAACTGGTACAGAAATATCTTTTAGACAATACCCATGTGTCGGTAGTCATCACGAAACCGCAGAAGGGACTGAATGCCGAGAATGAAAAAGCATTAGAAGAAAAATTAGCGGCATATAAGGCAACACTCAGTAAAGAAGAGATTGACAGCCTTATAGCAGATACCAGACATTTAAAAGAGTATCAGGAAGAGCCGTCACCAAAAGAAGACTTAGAAAAAATCCCGCTTTTAAAACGGGAAGACCTGAAAAAGAGATCGTAAAGCTGACCAACGAAGAATGTGAGGTAGCAGGCGTACCGGCACTTTATCACGATGTGTTTACCAGCGGCATCCACTATGTAGACTTTATGTTTGACATCAAACATATCCGTCAGGAAGATCTGCCATATGTCGGACTGTTAAAAGCCGTGCTTGGCTATGTCGACACAGAGCATTACGGCTATGCAGATCTGTCCAATGAGATCGATCTGCAGACCGGTGGGATCAGCAATAACATCTTAGGAACGGCAGATGTGGAAAACATCGAAGAATACAGTCTGAAATTTGAAGTACGCACAAAATTCTTAGAAGATAAGACCGAGCAGCGCTTCGTCTGGTAAAAGAAATCCTTTGCAGTTCTGATTTGGACGATGAAAAACGTCTGTACGAGATCATCGCCCAGAGCAAATCCAGATTGCAGATGGCGATTGGCGGAATGGGACATTATATGGCAGGAATGCGGGCAATGTCCTACTTCTCAAAGACAGCAAAGATCTCAGATCTGACCGGGGGTATTGAACTCTATAAGATGGTCGCTGATTTAGAAGAGCATTTTGAGGAAAAGAAAGAGGAATTAAAAGCAACTTTAAAACGTTTAGTCAAAGAAATATTTGTAAGGGAAAGACTGATGTTAAATATCACCTGTGCAGGCGGAACCACATTCTTAGAAAAAGAACTGCAGGAGTTGTTAGAGTCCCTGCCAAGTGATAAGACCCCTGTAAAACCACAGGAGATCCTCTGTGAGAAAAAGAACGAAGGCTTTTAGATGCTTCTAAAGTACAGTATGTTTCCCGTGCGGGCAACTTTGTAAAAAAGGGTATTCCTATACAGGAACACTAAGAATATTAAAAGTCATTATGGGCTATGATTACCTGTGGATCAATATCCGCGTCAAAGGTGGAGCCTATGGCTGCATGAGCGGATTTGGAAAGAACGGAGACACCTACTTTGCTTCCTACCGTGACCCGAAACTTCGTGCAACAAATGAAATCTATGAAAAGATTCCGGAGTATTTAAAGGAATTTGATGCAGACGAAAGAGATATGACAAAATATATCATCGGAACCATCAGCGAGATGGATACACCGCTGACCCCGATCTTGAAAGGACGGCGTTCCCTGATCAGCTATTTAGGACATATCACGGATGAAGAACTGCAAAAAGAAAGAGATGCAGTATTGAGCGGCACGGCAGAGGACATCCGCGCGTTAGCACCTTTAGTGCAGGCAGTCTTAGAAGAGCAGGATCTCTGCGTGATCGGAAATGAAGAAGCATTAAGAGCAGAAAAAGAGATGTTTATGGAACTGAAAGATCTGTACTAGGAATGTACGAAAAGAAAAATCAAAGGAGACGGAATGAACAATAATTTTAAATCGGGATTTGTAACGATCATCGGACGGCCAAATGTAGGAAAATCAACATTGATGAACCATCTGATCGGACAGAAGATCGCCATCACATCCAATAAACCGCAGACCACCAGAAACCGGATCCAGACCGTGTATACCGATATGGACAAAGGACAGATCGTATTTGTAGATACACCCGGAATCCATAAAGCAAAAAACAAGTTGGGAGAATACATGGTCAATGTAGCGGAGAAGACCTTAAACGAAGTAGATGTGGTACTCTGGTTAGTAGAACCGAGTAATTTTATCGGGGCAGGCGAGCAGCACATTATCGAAAAACTGCAGCGGGTGAACACGCCGGTCATACTGATCATCAACAAAGTAGATACGGTAGATGAAAAAAGAAAAAATATTAGAATACATTGACACCTATCGAAAAGTCTATGACTTTGCGGAGATCGTACCGCTGTCTGCACTTCGCGGTCAGAACACGGAAATCTTGACAGACCTCATATTTACATATCTGCCATATGGCCCGCAGTTCTATGATGAAGATACCATCACCGCCCAGCCGGAGCGTCAGATCGTAGCAGAGGTCATCCGTGAAAAAGCGTTGCATGCCCTAAACGAAGAGATTCCGCATGGAATTGCAGTATCCGTGGATAAAATGAAAGTACGGAAAGGCAAAAAGATCATCGATATCGATGCGACCATCGTCTGTGAAAAAGATTCCCATAAAGGATCATCATCATCGGAAAACAGGGAAGTATGTTAAAGAAGATAGGAAGTAATGCAAGATATGAGATCGAGCGTCTTTTAGATGCAAAAGTCAATCTGCAGCTTTGGGTCAAAGTGAAAAAAGACTGGAGAGACAGTGATTTTTTAATTAAGAATTTTGGCTACCGCAAAGACGAAATGTAAGAAAAATGTCAACTGGTAATTATTTGCTGGTATAGGAAAGCTCACCATGGAAATTCTAATAACATAGATAACAGCATCCGACAAGGAGGAATTTTCATGGGAGAGGAAACCTGGAAACAATTCATGAGTACAGGAAGAGTCACGGACTATCTGGCATATAAAATGATTGAGCGTATGGCAGACAGTGAACAGAACGAAAGAGGTGTGGCAAAGCATGGGGCAGAATCTGGTGTTGACAGGAATGGTGCTGTCAGTGATACCCATAGGGGATTACGATAAGAGAATTACATTGCTCAGCAAAGAAAGAGGAAAGATCACAGCATTTGCAAGAGGAGCGAGAAGACCGAATTCCCAGCTCCTCGCTGCGACAAATCCGTTTTGCGTTTGGCCAGTTTGAATTATATGAAGGAAGAAGTACATATAATCTGGTAAAAGCAGAGATCACCAACTACTTCCGGGAACTGACCATGGATTTAGAAGCCGCCTATTACGGGTTCTATTTTTGGAGTTTGCGGATTATTATGCGGTGGAAAATGAAAATGCGACAGAGATGTTAAAGCTGCTCTATCAGTCCCTCCGGGCATTAGAGAGTGATGCCTATTTAAACCGGCTGGTACGCTGCATTTATGAACTGAAGATCCTTACGATCAATGGAGAATATCCGAATGTCTTTTTCCTGTAGAAAGTGTAAAAAGAAGAAGATTTAGGATGGTTCAGTGCAAAATATGCCGGAACCCTGTGCAGTGAGTGTAAAAATGATGAGAACATCATACGTTTAGATGAGTCCGCATTGTATACCATGCAGTACATCATCACAAGCAGCATTGAAAAGCTCTATACCTTTCAGGTATCGGAAGATGTGCTGCATACCTTAGAGCGGATATTGAAGTCCTATCTTGCCATGTATGTAGACCGGAAATTCAAATCGTTAAAAGTCTTAGAGGAGATTCGCCGCTAGAAGTTGAAATTTTGCGGATAAAAGGGTATAATGTGAGAGATTTGCATGAGTTAGAGGTTACATATGAAAAAACAGATGGTTGTCTGCCTTGCAGCAGCAGCGGTAATGATGCTTGTGACCGGCTGTGGGACAAAGGAAGACCGCACAACACTTCATATTAAAGACGGCGGAAAGTCGTAGAAAATATCACGGAAGATTTCAATCAGGATAACTATGATGAGAAAGAGTTAAAGACATTCATAGAGCAGCAGATTGAAGATTATAAAAAAAAGCGGGAACAGCGTCAAATCCGGCGGGTTTGCGGTAGAAGAAGGAAAAGCATATCTGACCGTCAAATTTGACGATACCAAGACCTATTCGGATTTTAATGACGAGACCTTATATCAGGGAAGCGTTGTAGAAGCCGTAGCGGACGGTTATACATTCCCGGAGCATTTTTATCCGGTCAAGGATGGAAAATTAAAAAGAAAGCAACCGATAAGAATATCGATGGTGATGACAGCTATAAAGTAGTCATTACGAGTGAGAGCATAGATGTTGCGGTAAGTGGAAAAGTAGCATATGTGTCAGGAAACAACGTCAAGATTAAAGACGAAAAGACCGTTTCAATCCAGAAAGAAAATGCAGATGATACGTCACTGACGTATATTGTGTACAAATAAAGAAGGCGAGGAAAAAGCAATGGAAAAGACAATGGACAAAATTGTTGCATTGGCAAAGGCAAGAGGATTCGTATATCCGGGTTCTGAGATTTATGGAGGACTGGCAAATACATGGGATTACGGAAATCTTGGTGTAGAGTTAAAAAATAACGTAAAAAAGCATGGTGGCAGAAATTTGTAATGGAGAATCCATATAACGTCGGCGTAGACTGTGCGATCTTGATGAACCCGCAGACATGGGTGGCATCCGGACATCTTGGCGGTTTCTCCGATCCGTTAATGGATTGTAAAGAGTGTCATGAGAGATTCCGTGCAGATAAGATCATTGAAGATTTTGCAGAAGAGAATGGAATTACCTTAGAAGATTCCGTAGACGGCTGGTCACAGGAGCAGATGAAGAACTTCATCGAAGAGCACAATGTACCATGTCCGACCTGTGGAAAACATAACTTCACGGACATCCGTCAGTTCAACCTGATGTTCAAGACTTTCCAGGGTGTCACAGAAGATGCAAAAGAATACCGTATATTTAAGACCTGAGACGGCACAGGGAATCTTTGTCAACTTCAAAAACGTACAGAGAACCTCCAGAAAGAAGATCCCGTTTGGTATCTGCCAGATTGGAAAATCCTTCCGTAACGAGATCACACCGGGTAACTTCACATTCCGTACCAGAGAGTTTGAGCAGATGGAGTTAGAGTTCTTCTGCGAGCCTGGAACAGACTTAGAGTGGTTTGATTACTGGAGAAGTTTCTGCCGTGACTGGCTGTTAAGCCTTGGAATGAAAGAAGATGAGTTAAGACTCAGAGACCATGATCCGGCAGAGCTGGCATTCTACAGTAAGGCAACCACAGACCTTGAGTTCTTATTCCCGTTCGGCTGGGGCGAGCTCTGGGGAATCGCGGACAGAACCGACTATGACCTGACACAGCATCAGAATACATCAGGTCAGGATATGACTTACTTTGATGACGAGAAGCGTGAAAAATACATTCCATATGTCATTGAGCCATCCCTTGGAGCAGACCGTGTGGTATTAGCATTCTTATGTGCTGCTTACGATGAGGAGAATATCGGAACCGAAGAAAAACCGGATATGAGAACAGTTCTTCATTTCCACCCGGCTTTAGCTCCGGTTAAGATCGGTGTGCTTCCGTTATCTAAGAAATTAAATGAGGGTGCAGAAAAGTCTTCACACAGTTATCTAAAAAATATAACTGTGAATTTGACGATAGAGGAAACATCGGAAAACGTTACAGAAGACAGGATGAGATCGGTACACCATTCTGTATCACTTATGATTTCGACTCCGAAGAGGATGGAGCAGTTACCGTACGTGACCGTGACACCATGGAGCCGCCTGTTTTACGGAGAGGGTTATATAATGACGTGTTTGAGGAAAACAGGGTGCATGCCGGCCAGGTTTGCCACCGCGTTTGTATCCGGCCTCATCAGTAATGGCGACAGCGGTGTATTTTCAGTTTTCAGCAGTATCCATTTTGACAGTGCAGAAGGTGCTTTGTGACATTTCTGGAGGAGAACGAACCTCTTTATTTCGAATATGCAGTAATTATTTTCTGAAAATGGATTACCAACTGAAGGAATTACACCTGAGTTTTACAAATATGATGCGCCGATCCGGCATGCGCTGTTGGTTCTTCTGTTGTTGCTGCCGGTGCTTGTGTGGTGTTTTCAGATTTACCGGGATGTCTTTGGCTGAAAAAGAGCAATGTGAAGTGGTATGCATCGCCGTATTTTTTACATGCTGCTAAGCCAGCTGTGTTTTTGTGCCGATGTTCGTGATCCACGCACGGACTGGGGCAGACATTTTGCTCTTTGCCATACAGATTTTTATATGTTTCTGTTCTATGCAAAGCGAAGGGAGGGAGCCGGCGATGGTTTACGCGTGTGGTATGTGCGGCAGGATGAAGAAGCATCCCTGGATCTTTGTCGTGTCGATCCTCTGGATCGCAAAAGCTCGACAGCTTCGGGGCTAGAGATTTCTTGAAACAGGCAACGTATCTGTTTGATTTCTGCAGCGTGGGTTTTTATCAACTGAATCGGACTGGAAAAAGAAGCGGAACCGGAATTGCGGTTCTGCCTGCGTTTTGACTTTCCACAGACGTGGCATAAAATTGTTCCACATCATGGAACAAGGTTTTGAATGAAATTGTGACACAGCAAAAAGAGACGAAAATAATTGTTGCTATTTAGCAAAAAGTATGATATTATAGATGTGTGCGCTTTTGGGGAGACGCACATTCGTTTGCGGAATTATGGCAGGGGTTGGCTCTGACAGTTACATAGTAAGTATAGTTTAGAGGAATTAGCAAATGGCGAACAAATGGGCTTATATA
>VOFG01004705.1_pt1 | contig 11024 bp, 18 predicted proteins | sample 5384171 | NCBI WGS metagenome assembly VOFG01 (sample SAMN12384726, study PRJNA508395) | human gut metagenome | isolation source: healthy gut F | host: Homo sapiens | reverse complement strand
TACGGATAGTTGCCATTGGAATAATTTCTTCCAATATACTTTTTCAGTCCGAGACAAGTGGTATTGGACTCGATAATGGCTATTTCAGGTTTGTAGTTCATTTGACCGTAGAATATTTATTAATGATTGATATAATTAGCTACCGCTTCCGCACACCGTTCTCCATCGACTCCTGCCGAAACAATTCCACCTGCATACCCGGCACCTTCTCCGCAGGGGAAACAGTCCGCGAACAGTGACGTGCTGTAACGTCTCCTTATCCCGTACGATGCGGACTGGCGAAGAAGTGCGGGTTTCCACCAATCATCACCGCTTCATTCGTAAGGAAACCGTGACTGGTACGCCCAAACTGCTGAAAACCGAGATAATCTTCTGCTGATAACATCCGGCATCCAAAAATGAAGCGGAGAAGAAATCAGCCCCGGACTGTACGAAGATTCCGGTAAATCAAAACTTAATTTCTTGCGAGTAAAGTCCAGCATACGTTGCGCCGGTGCCGTTTGCGCCTGCCACCCTGCAACCAGCATTGACGTTCCAACTCCTCCTGAAAGTGAAGGGGGTAAGTTGAGTCTTGAGAGTTGAGAGCTGAGAATTGCTCAGCAATGGATTAATGGCTAATAACTGCGCATTTTGTTGCGCAGCCAACTCTCCATCCATTTTCAACTCTCCACTTATAAAATCTTCCGGTTGAATCTCTACCACCATTCCTGAGTTACTCCAACGCGATCCGCGGTTAGAAGGAGACATTCCGTTTACTACAACTTGTTCCGGTCCGCTGGCGGCAGGAACAATGAAACCACCGACACATACAGAAGCTATAAACTCCTCTGCCTTCAAAACTTTGTGTCACGAAGCGTATTCGGCAGCAGGAAGGTATTTCCGCCCGTTCTTATTGTGGTATTGTATCTGGTCGATCAGCATAGCCGGATGTTCCAGCCGGACACCGACAGCGATTCCTTTGGCTTCTATCGTAACACCGTTTGCAGCCAGCCAGCGATATACATCCCTTGCGGAATGTCCGGTTGCCAGTATCACAGGACCGAGAAAAGTCTTTCCTGTGTTGGTTTCAATACCTTTGATTTCGTTGTTCTCAATAATCAGTGCATCCATTCTGGTCTGAAAATGCACCTCTCCACCACACTCGATAATCGTATTCCGCATATTCTCAATGACACGCGGGGAGTTTGTCTGTCCCAATGTGAGGATGGGCATCGGCCAGTATAGCCGCAGAAAGCTCCGTGCTGACAGAATACATTCAGTATCTTGTCTATATTTCCTCTTTTTCTTGCTACGGGTGTAAAGTTTTCCATCCGAATAGGCTCCTGCGCCTCCTTCGCCAAAACTATAGTTCGATTCCGGATCTACGGTATGTTCTCTGCTGATTTGTGCCAGATCTTTTTTCCGTTCGCGCACATCTTTTCCTCTTTCTACGATAATCGGACGTAGTCCGAGTTAGATGAGGCGTAAGGCGGCAAACAGTCCGCCGGGACCGGAACCGACTACGATAACCTGTGGCTTGCCTTCCACATTATTATATATAGTGCGTTCGTATTCATCCTCCTTGGGCATCTCATTAATGTATGCCCGTACTTTCAGGTTGACAAAGATAGTCCGTTGACGTGCATCGATGCTCCGTTTCAGTATTCGGGTAGCAGTGATATTACGCAGGTTAATGCCTTTTTCTTTAGATATATATTCTTTCAGTCGCTGTTCGTTTGCTGCGATTTCGGGAAGGATGCGGAGTTGGTATTCTTGTGTCATGGATTTATATTAATTTAAACTTATCCGAAGAGTGCTCTGAATGCCTCTTCTACCTTTCTTACAGGTACTAATTCTATTTTTAGTTTTGGGTATCAATCCCTTGCAGATTATATTTAGGAAGCAGGAACCGTTTGAATCTAACTTTTCCGCTTCTCCGATTCGCTGCTCTATTCGATTTACGGGGCGTATCTCTCCCGACAGACCGATTTCTCCTGCCATACAGACTTCCGGTTCGACAGCCGCATCCATATTGGAAGAAAGGATGGCACTGATCACTGCCAGGTCAATAGCCGGATCATTCACCTTCAATCCTCCGGCAATATTCAGAAACACATCTTTCTGCGCAAGCTTTGAAGCCTACGCGCTTTTCGAGGACAGCCAGAAGCATATTCATTCTCCGTATATCAAAGCCGGTTGCCGACCGTTGAGGATTTCCATAGACGGCAGAACTTACCAAAGCCTGTGTCTCAATCAGGAACGGGCGTACTCCCTCGATAGCAGAAGCAATCGCTACTCCGCTCATCCCTTCATGATCCTGACTTAACAGCAACTCCGAAGGATTGCTGACCTGACGTAATCCGTCCTGACGCATTTCGTAAATACCTAGTTCGGCAGTACTTCCGAATCGGTTCTTGATGCTTCGCAGAATACGGTACATATAATGCTGGTCTCCTTCAAACTGGAGAACTGTATCTACAATATGCTCCAGTACCTTTGGGCCTGCAATACTGCCTTCTTTATTTATATGTCCGATTAGCAGGACCGGCGTATGCGTTTCCTTGGCAAAACGGAGAATCGATGCCGAACATTCCCTTACCTGGGCAATGCTTCCGGGAGATGATTCTATATTTTCTGTGGAAATAGTCTGTATGGAGTCGATAATGACCAGGTCGGGACTGGTGTTCTTGATATGCACGTAAATCTGTTCAAGTGAAGTCTCACAAACGATCAGACAGTCGCTGGAGACTTCCGAAAGGCGGTCGGCGCGTAGTTTCAGGCTGTCGTGCGCTCTCTTCACCGGATACATAGAGAATCTTCTTGTCCGGCATACGCAAGACAGTCTGCATGACGAGTGTCGATTTTCCGATTCCCGGTTCGCCGCCGATCAAAACCAGAGAGCCGGGCACAAGTCCTCCGCCCAATACACGATTCAGTTCGTCGTCGTGCATATTGATGCGCGGCTCATCATCGGCTTCTATTTCGCTGAGGATAACAGGTTTCGCTTTCTGCGTCTCGATGCCCGATACCGGACGGCGGTTGGTCGTTTCTTTCCGTACGATTTCTTCTACATACGTATTCCATTCTCCGCACGACGGACACTTACCCACCCATTTGGGTGATTCCTGTCCGCAGTTACTGCATACATATACGGTTTTTTTTCTTTTGCCATTTTCTTTTTTCCTTTAATATAAGAACCCGAATGCCCATAACGGAATTTTGTTTCCTGCTGAATATTCTATATCATCTGCGGCTATAAATGCCTTTTTGCTGCCAGCTATCTGTTTTCCGTCCTTACTTTTCCGCCAACTTCTATCGTGTATTTGCTGTCTATCGTGTAGTCTGCACTACGTGTACAGTATTCTCCTCTATGCAGATAAGAAAGTTGGTTCACCATAAATACTTCTCTCAATGTGCCTTTGTTCACATCCTTGAAAGTCAGCGCATAAAGTAAATTGGTATTTTCCATGTATATCTTATCCGGTTTTTGTAGCTTTTTGATAGAGTCATTGTCCGAATAAAGAAGATGAATTAACTTGGCTCTGTCCAAATATTGCAGATAGGCCAGAATGGTGGTACGCGAGAGTTCTGCCAGGGCAGAGAGCAGTGATATCCACCATAAACGGAACTTCGGAGGAAAGGATGCCTAACAGGCTTTTCAATTTCCGTACATTACTGATATCTACTCCGCATTGTTGGGGAAGTTCAATCTCAAGTATCAAATTCGTTATATTCTCGATTCGTGTATAATACTCTGCATTTCCTTCCAGATAAAAAGGATAATACCCATGTTTCAGATAATCCTCAAAATGAGCCAGTGGTCTGCACTGAGAGTTGACCTCATTGCAAATTCCGTCACTGCTCTCCAAGATCTCTTCCAATGTATAGGGACGGATATGAATCTGATGAAATAGCTTTAGATATTCACGGTAAGAGAGTCCTTGCATATTGTATGATATGCATCGGCGTGACAAATCTGCTTCTGCATTCAGAAGTTGAAGTAAGGAGGAGCCTGTGAATACTATTTTCAGTTCGGGAAACTCGTCATATATATTTTTAATCTCCTTGCTCCAGGATGGATATTTATGTACTTCATCCAGAAAGAGACATTTTCCTCCTTTCAGATAAAACTGTTCAGCCAATTCGCTAAGCGTATGTTGAGTGAAATACAGACTATCCAGGCTTGTGTATAAAGCGCTCTGACTATCGTTTGCATAATGAAGTTTCAGGTACTGAAGCATTAAAGTCGTTTTTCCGACTCCACGTGCTCCGCGGATGGCAATCAGTCGGTTATCCCAATTGATTGTATCCATTAAGCTCCTGATATAAGTAGTGGAAGTGGCTGTTAGTAACCTTTTATATCTTCTGATTAGTGTATCCATATCCTTATTTGTTTTCTATGGAATACAAAATTAGGCATAATTTGTTCAACGCGCAAAACAAATTCGGATAAAATTTGTTCAATGCATTAAACAAAAGGTCCTTATAGAGTGATCTCACCAGCTATCGACCGATTCATACGATCACGAACCTCATCCGGAGTATATCCGTGTCCCAATAAGAACATCAATTTAGTCACGGCCGACTCTGTCGTACTGTCATATCCGGAGACCACTCCTGCCTGTAGCAGCTGGTACCCTGTTTCGTAACGTTCCATCTCCACCATTCCGGCATTGCATTGGGTTACATTGACAATGACAATCCCCTGCGCACTGGCCTGACAAAGCCTGCGGATAAACCATTCCTTTCGGGGAGCATTGCCGGAACCATACGTTTCGAGTACGACCGCTTTTAATCCTTTGGTCCCTAACATCGTAGCTATTACATTCTCCTGAATGCCGGGGAATAACTTGAGAACCACGATGTTCGTATCCAATAAATAATGTGGCACTAACTCCTGCTTGCTTTTGTTGACATGAATCTGTGCCTGATTATATTTAATGTGAATACCGGCTTCCGCCAATACCGGATAATTGAATGAACGGAATGCGTTGAAGTTTTCGGCGTTCATCTTTGTCGTACGGTTTCCCCTCATCAGATGATTCTCAAAGAAGATACAGACTTCCGGAACGAGTGCTTTCCCGTCCTTATCCTGTGCGGCGGCAATTTCGATACTTGTCATCAGGTTTTCCTTTCCGTCCGTGCGGAGCACCCTATCGGGAGTTGGGAACCCGTAAGGATCAACAGGTTTGTCCAGTCCTTCCAGCATAAAACTCAGGGCGGAGGCTGTATAAGCCATCGTATCCGTTCCGTGCAAAATGACGAAGCCATGATAGAGATCATAGTTCTCATGAATAATGTGTACCAGACTTTCTCCACATATCGGGTTCCATGTCCGAAGAGTCCATCGGAGGTCAAACTGATAAGTATCAATCGGGAAGTTGAATTTTTGCAATTCGGGGATATGCCTTTGGAGTTGCTCGAAGTTGAAGTTCTCCAATGCGCCTGTTGCGGTGTTTTCAATCATTCCAATTGTTCCACCGGTGTATATTAACAATACGGAAGTATTTAACGGGGTCATATGCTGGTTTTATGCTGTTGTTTTTGCAAATATAATAATATAAATATATAAATAGCAAAATGTCATAAAAGTGGAGGACTTTTATGGGAGGAAAAAGAGAACGGGATGTTCTTTTTTATCAGAAAAAAACCGAAAAAAGTGATAGATTGAACGTTTTTATTATTACTTTTGCGACACTTATCAAAAACAATGGTAGAAACAGAGACTATGATGAAGTACTATCCACATACAGTCACATCCATGTGTACCATGACCCTTTGGGGTTAATGGATAGTATTTGTGTATCTACGTGATTCACGCCTGTGTAAGTAGGCAAAACTCAAGTTTAATTTTTTCGTAAACAACCAATCACCCTGTAATAACTATACTCGAGGGGATTGTATTTAAATATGTATCTTCATGAAAGTAATGAAATTCGGCGGAACGTCCGTAGGTTCCGTGAACAGCATTTTAAGTGTAAAGAGAATTGTAGAGTCGGCCGGCGAGCCGGTAATTGTAGTTGTTTCCGCGTTGGGGGCATCACTGACAAATTGATAAACACGTCGAAGATGGCGGCAATGGGAGATTCGGCATACGAAGGCGAGTTCCGTGAAATCGTTTATCGTCATGTGGAAATGATTAAAGAAGTGATTCCTGCCGGAGCAGGGCAAGTGTCATTGCAACGTCAGATCGGAGAACTGCTGAATGAGTTGAAAGACATTTTCAAGGAATCTATCTGATTAAAGACCTTTCTCCGAAGACATCGGATACCATTGTAAGTTATGGAGAACGTCTTTCGTCCATCATCGTTGCCGAACTGATCGATGAGGCAAAATGGTTCGATTCGCGCACTTTTATCAAGACTGAAAAGAAGACATAATAAACATACGATTGATGCCGATCTGACTAATCAGTTAGTAAAAGAGGCTTTCCATTCCATTCCGAAAGTATCGTTGGTTCCCGGATTTATTTCTTCGGATAAGGTGTCGGGAGACGTAACGAATCTCGGTCGTGGTGGTTCGGATTATACGGCTGCCATTATTGCCGCAGCGCTCGATGCCAGCAGTCTGGAGATATGGACCGATGTAGACGGCTTTATGACTGCCGATCCGCGTGTGATCTCAACTGCTTATACTATTTCCGAACTGAGTTATGTAGAAGCAACCGAACTTTGTAACTTCGGTGCGAAAGTAGTTTATCCGCCTACGATTTATCCGGTATGCCATAAGAATATACCTATTATAATAAAGAATACGTTTAATCCCGATGGCGTGGGAACGGTTATCAAGCAAGAGGCTTTCCAATCCGCAAAGCAAAGCCATTAAGGGTATTTCCTCTATCAATGATACGAGTCTCATTACTGTTCAAGGACTTGGTATGGTAGGGGTGATCGGTGTTAACTACCGTATCTTCAAGGCATTAGCAAAGAACGGAATCAGCGTGTTCCTTGTATCGCAGGCTTCTTCCGAGAACAGTACCTTCTATCGGTGTTCGGAACGCTGATGCCGATCTGGCTTGTGAAGTGCTGAATGAAGAATTTGCGAAAGAGATCGAGATGGGAGAGATTTCTCCGATCCTTGCAGAGAGAAATCTGGCTACGGTGGCAATCGTTGGCGAGAATATGAAGCATACACCGGGTATAGCAGGGAAGCTTTCGGCACGTTGGGACGCAATGGTATCAACGTAATTGCCTGTGCGCAGGGAGCTTCAGAAACCAACATTTCTTTTGTGGTCGATTCCAAGTCTCTGCGTAAATCTCTGAACGTTATCCACGACTCTTTCTTCTTCTCCGAATACCAGGTATTGAATCTCTTTATCTGTGGTATCGGTACGGTAGGCGGCAGTCTGGTAGAACAGATTCGTTGCCAGCAGCAGAAACTGATGATGGAGAACGGATTGAAGTTGCACGTGGTAGGTATCATTGATGCTGCGAAAGCAATGTTCAGCCGTGAGGGATTTGACCTTGCTAATTTCCGTCAGGAACTGTTGGAAGAAAGGGTAAAGACAGTAGTCTGCAAACCATCCGCGACGAGATAGTCGGAATGAATATCTTCAACTCCGTTTTCGTGGATTGCACGGCAAGCCCCGACATTGCATCACTTTACAAAGATTTCCTGCAACACAATATCTCTGTGGTAGCAGCCAATAAGATCGCTGCTTCTTCGGCTTACGAAAACTATCGCGAACTGAAAACGATTGCCCGCCAACGGGGTGTGAAGTACTTGTTCGAAACAAACGTAGGTGCGGGACTTCCGATTATCAACACGATCAACGACTTGATTCACAGTGGCGACAAGATTTTGAAGATTGAGGCGGTGCTTTCAGGTACACTGAATTACATCTTTAATAAGATCAGTGCTGATATACCTTTCAGCCGCACGATCAAGATGGCACAGGAAGAGCGCTACTCCGAACCGGACCCGCGTATCGACCTTAGTGGAAAAGACGTAATCCGCAAACTGGTGATTCTGGCACGTGAAGCCGGATACCGTCTGGAACAGGAAGACGTAGAAAAGAATCTCTTTGTCCCGAATGACTTCTTCGAAGGTTCGCTGGAAGACTTCTGGAAACGTGTGCCAAGTCTCGACGCAGACTTTGAAGCCCGCCGTCAGGTATTGGAGAAAGAAAATAAACACTGGCGCTTTGTTGCCAAACTCGAGAACGGAAAAGCCTCTGTCGGCTTACAGGAAGTAGGCGCCAATCACCCGTTCTACGGCTTGGAAGGCAGCAACAACATCATCTTGCTGACTACAGGAACGCTATAAAGAATATCCGATGATGATTCAGGGATATGGTGCCGGCGCCGGAGTTACCGCTGCCGGAGTATTTGCCGACATCATGAGCATCGCAAACGTTTAATTAAATGAAGAACTAAAAATGAAGAATGAAGAATTAAAAATGAAATTCTTCATTCATCATTCTTCATTCTTAATTTTCAAAAAGAAATGAAGCATATCATTATACTGGGAGATGGAATGGCCGACTGGCCAGTGAAGTCATTGGGGGACAAGACGCTCCTGCAATATGCGAAGACGCCTTATATGGATCAGTTAGCCCGCATGGGACGCAACGGCCGCCTGATACTGTGGCGGAAGGTTTCCATCCGGGTAGTGAGGTAGCCAACATGTCTGTGTTGGGATATAATCTTCCGAAAGTGTACGAAGGACGCGGGCCGCTCGAAGCTGCCAGTATCGGCGTGGATCTGAAACCGGGCGAGATGGCAATGCGTTGTAACTTGATTTGTGTGGAAGGAGAAATTCTGAAGAATCACTCCTCCGGACACATATCTACAGAAGAAGCGGATGTACTGATCCAGTATCTGCAAGAGAAGCTGGGGAATGACCGCGTACGCTTCCATACAGGAGTTCAGTATCGTCATCTGCTTGTTATCAAGGGGGGGAATAAAGAACTGGATTGCACCCCTCCGCACGATGTCCCGTTGAAACCTTTCCGTCCGCTGATGGTGAAACCATTGGCCCCGGAAGCACAAGAAACGGCAGACCTGATTAACGACCTGATTCTAAAATCACAGGAACTGTTGAAGAATCATCCGTTGAACCTGAAACGCATAGTCTGAAGGCAAAGACCCCGCCAATAGTATTTGGCCTTGGAGCCCCGGTTATCGTCCGCAAATGTCTACTTTCTCCGAAACTTTCCCGCAAGTGAAAAAAAGGTGCAGTGATTTCGGCAGTCGATCTGATAAACGGAATCGGATATTATGCCGGCTTACGTCGTATTGCGGTAGAAGGGGCAACCGGTCTGTATAATACGAATTATGAAAATAAAGTGGCTGCTGCATTGGAAGCCTTGAAAACCGATGACTTTGTCTATCTTCATATCGAAGCCAGCGATGAGGCCGGACACGAAGGAGACATCGACTTGAAACTTCTCACTATCGAGAATCTGGATAAACGTGCCGTAGGACCTATCTACGAAGCAGTGAAAGATTGGGATGAACCGGTAGCAATAGCCGTATTGCCTGACCATCCTACTCCCTGCGAACTTCGTACGCACACTTCCGATCCTATCCCGTTCCTTATCTGGTATCCGGGCCGGACGAGGTGCAAACTTACGACGAAGTATCTGCCTGCAATGGTAGTTATGGTGTGTTGAAAGAAGACGAGTTTATTAAAGAATTTATGAAATAATGTTCACCACAGATTACACAGATTCGCACAGATTTAAAGTGATAAGAGACTTTTGTATTATGTAATAATAGAGAAAATATCTGTGTAAATCTGTGTAATCTGTGGTGAGCACTAAAAATATCATCCCATGAAATATTATAGTACGAATAAACAAGCGCCGGTGGCTTCTTTACAGGAAGCAGTTGTAAAAGGTCTTGCAGCCGATAAAGGGTTGTTTATGCCTATGTCTATCAAGCCTCTTCCACAAGAGTTTTACGATACAATTGATACGTTGTCTTTTCAGGAAATAGCTTACCGTGTAGCCGATGCTTTCTTCGGTGAGGATATTCCTGCCGACACTCTGAAACAGATTGTATATGATACCTTAAGTTTTGATGTACCTTTGGTGAAAGTAGCGGATAACATCTACTCGCTCGAACTTTTCCACGGACCGACACTAGCCTTCAAAGATGTAGGCGGTCGTTTCATGGCACGTCTGCTGGGATACTTCATTAAGAAGGAAGGACAAAAGAATGTAAATGTACTGGTAGCCACTTCCGGTGATACGGGAAGTGCTGTGGCTAACGGTTTTCTGGGTGTGGACGGTATTCATGTATATGTGCTCTATCCGAAAGGAAAAGTCAGCGAAATACAGGAAAAGCAATTCACTACACTGGGACAGAACATCACTGCGCTCGAAGTGGACGGAACGTTTGATGATTGCCAGGCACTGGTAAAAAGCTGCTTTCATGGATAAGGAACTGAATGAACATCTGTCACTGACTTCCGCCAATTCTATCAATGTAGCCCGCTTCCTGCCGCAAGCATTTTATTATTTCTATGCATACGCTCAACTGAAGCGTGCCGGAAAAGCGGATAATGCCGTCATCTGCGTACCTAGCGGAAACTTCGGAAATATCACCGCAGGATTATTCGGAAAGAAAATGGGATTGCCTGTGAAGCGTTTTATTGCTGCCAACAACCGCAACGATATTTTCTATCAATATCTGCAAACAGGTAAATACAATCCCCGTCCGTCTATTGCAACAATTGCTAACGCCATGGACGTGGGTGATCCGAGCAACTTTGCCCGTGTACTTGATTTGTATGGCGGTTCTCATGCTGCTATCTCTGCTGAGATTTCGGGAACTACATATACCGACGAACAGATTCGCGAAACGGTGAAAGAAACTTGGAAGGAACATCATTATCTCCTCGATCCTCATGGAGCTTGCGGTTATCGCGCTTTGGTAGAAGGACTGAAAGAAGGCGAAACGGGAGTCTTCCTTGAAACTGCTCATCCTGCTAAATTCCTGGAAACTGTAGAAAGTATTATCGGCGAAGCGGTAGAGATACCTGCCAAGTTGCAGGAATTTATGAAAGGGGAGAAGAAGAGCTTGCAAATGACGAAAGAATTT